>Ga0335081_10001947_pt1 | contig 32647 bp, 27 predicted proteins | sample Lox_Sample_35_FD_206713 | JGI IMG/M metagenome (GOLD analysis project Ga0335081, IMG submission 206713) | Soil microbial communities from Loxahatchee National Wildlife Refuge, Florida, United States - Lox_Sample_3.5 | ecosystem: Environmental > Terrestrial > Soil > Wetlands | place: USA...
CCAAATGCTTGCGCAACCGCCGGTTTGGCGGGTTGGTACCGGGCCGATGTGCAGGATGCGAATAACATCAATGCGATTCCGCTTGCGACCATCACCGGCTTGACATACCCCTACACTGTGAATAGCTCCAACGATCCAAACTGCCAGATCAACGAGCGCACGCGCCTGGTGAACGATTACTATTTGCGGCTGACGCATACCTGGGTGACTGGCACCGCTAGTCTCGCTTGCTACCCCGGTTGCAACCGGATGCCGACCGGTGGCTCGCAGACGGGCGGCGGTACGCCGATTAGTTGGCAGGAGGGATATCCGATTCCGGCCGTCTCCGATTTCGTCCCGCAAAACCGCACCTACGGGAATAACGATCGTTACGGCGAATCCTTCTTCAACCTGCGCTACGTCGATCAAGGCGGGGTAGGCCAGTACATGAACTTCTTGATCGACGGAAATTCGCTTCGATCCAGGTGGTCGAATTATGCCGTAATGCCGGTGATGGCTGAGACACAGCTTACACAAGGTTGCCGCCATAACGGGCTGCCGTACCCAGCTCTGTACTGCCGTACAGACATCCCGGGAGCTGATCAGTATGAGCAGGTGACCTCACGTCCAGAGGTGTGGGCATCGGCGATGGTGAACGTCATCGGCGGTAAGGAAAACGTGGGCGGTATGAAGCCGTACCCGGGCAATCAATTTGCGAACGCCCTTAGCGGCATGATCTTGAAGCCGTATGGATCCGGAAACGCCGGTTCCTACTACCAGGACTCGCCGGATTTCACCGAGAAGACTACGCATAGCGACTGGATCGCGGCCTTTGCCTCGGCAGCGGGAACAGCACAACGTAATGCCAAGTGCCTCCTGAATCCATTGAAGACAACACCGGACGCAGGGCGCCTGGGTTTGCTGGAAACGGTCTCGCACCACGTGCCGGGCGGCGATAACTGCACGGTATTAATGAATTGGAGCGAGAGAGACGAACCGTTTCGTTTGGATCTTTCACTGATCAATCAGGGTGGTCTCATGTGGGAATTTGTGTCGAGCGCCTGGGGTACCACGGTCCAGTCGATCGCTCCCACGAATCTGTTAACTGGCACAGTCAAGCATGGATCGTCGATCTGGATCGTTTCTCAGCCGTCGGGCGCGGCGCCCGAGGTCCCGTCCGTTTCGATTCCGGTAACTCCATTATTGGCGGCTGTTTCGGGGGCGGCGTCTTTGACGGTCCGAGTCAAACACTACAGGGACGACCTGCTGTTTAATGTCACGAACTGCGGCTCGAGCGGCATGTGCTCTGTACTCGTGGATGCGCGTGCCGTGGGCGCATGGATGCAATACGTGTATCTCAATTCCAACGGTCAAGTAATTCGCCAAAGCGACTGGGAGTGGCAGACGCCGCTCTAGCACCTCAGCTCCTGAGTTTGGCGCGCTAGCATTCCTCCAATTCACCTCTTAAAGGAAACATAATTCATGACACCAACACCGCCGACAACAACATTAGCTTCACCGACGATTTTCCAGCCTGCTCCGTTGCCTCCGGGGGCCGTGGCTCCCACTAGTCCAGCGACCACCACCTTTGCCCAGGAGATTATTTGGCAAGAGATGCTGGCTCAGAATTGGGCTTACCAACAAAACCAAAACAGCGCCTCGGTTTACCTGAATTTCGTTTTTCCGAACTGGCTGCTGAATTACCAGAAAACTGGCGACTATACGATGGTGCCGCCGAACCCGCCGAATGGGATCGTGGTGGAAATTGTGGGTGATAACCCTTGGCAGCCTCAATTCCCTGCGATTGGACCGCCGGTCTGTGCGATGCCGGCGTATGCCAAAATACCGCCGCCTCCACCTCCGGGAACTCTTGGCATCGGTGTGCGGATGTCGACGACCAACTATTGGTCTTTGTTGCCCACCGACACGATGCCGGCCAACTACATTACTCCGGATCCCGCAACAACAGCCGATAGCGTCACCGGACTATTTCAGAAGATCGTCTATCCGTTTGGCGGCTGGTATTTGAAGATCGGGTGATTTGGAAATCGCCTGCTTCCCCACAAGATGGCGATTTACGTGCGCGAAACGTCTAGCATGAAACGGATGTCGATCAGCGCGATAGGCGAACGATGATTCATTTCGGATTGTGGTCGATTTGGCCTTGCCGCCGCCGAAACCCAGACGACCTCGAAGGAGCGCGATTGCCTGGCTCGCTACGTCAGTCCGGGCGGTACGCGTAATACCCAAAGTCGGAGGAGCGCCCTGTCTGATTGGGAAATGTGTCTTGGAGCAAATATACTAAAGAGAAGTGCGAATAAGGCTCACTCTTTGTGTCTGAGGACTCCGTACGTGCGGCTTACGACCGGTGGCATGCCGGGCTAGGAGTCGATCATAATGCCGACACGCCATGGCACCGCTTGGTCAAACAGCATCTGTCTGCCAGCAAAGATCTAGCCGACAAGCGGCTGCTGGAAATCGGCTGTGGGCGGGGAGGCTTTGCTTGCTGGCTTGCGTCGCAGCCGGTTTCTCCGCGCGAAATTGTAGGCGCCGATTTCTCTCGCGAGGCTGTTGAAAAAGCCAGGCAGCTCGCTGAGGAAAGAGAATTGACTTCGATTCTATGGGGTATCATGGACATCGAGAAGATTCCCTGCGCGGACAGAAGCTTCGATACCGTCATTTCGTGCGAAACCATTGAGCACGTTCCTTCACCGCAACAAGCGGTGAGGGAACTAAGCCGCGTTCTTAAACCGGGCGGCCGCCTATTCCTGACCACGCCAAACTACATGGGCCTCATGGGACTCCATCGAGTCTATGTATCGCTCACTGGAAGGAAATACAGTGAGGAGGGTCAGCCGATCAATAATTTCATGCTGTTGCCGCACACTCGAAAGATGATCGCCGATGCGGGGTTGACCATCAAGTTGGTGGATGCCGTCGGTCACTATTTGCCCTATCCGGGGCGCCCGCCCATAGACATGCCATTGCTAAACAACCCCAGATTGTTCATGCGTTGGACGGGGTTCCACTCTTTGATAATCGCGGAAAAGCCATGATGCCCGCGGGCGATCGCGCGCGGATCTACTTGAGCCGAGTGGGTTCCATCTGAGCCGTGATTATCCTTCCTCTGGAACTCTGGCGGCACCCTGATCACTGGCGATCCTAATACGGTCGGGCTGGCTCGGTTTCTGTGCCGCGCAAGTCATCCCTCAGCGGGAAGTCGGGAAGGTTCCGGGGGGCACTGTGCGCTTGGGTTCGGAGCACCTCAGCTCCACATCTACGGCTGCACCCAGGGACTCGTGGGTTCGGCCTGGACCACCGGTCAGTGTCGACGACCAACTATTGGTCTCTGTTGCCCACCGACACCATGCCGGCCAACTACATTACTACGGACCCGCACCAACAGCCGATGGCGTCACCGGCGGCTTCCCCACAAGACGCCGATTTACGTGCACGAATCGGCAAAACGTCTAGAATGAAATGGATGTCGATTTAGCGCGATATGCGAACGATGATTCATTTCGGATTGTGGTCGGTTGGCCTTGCCGCCGCCGAAACGCAGACGACCTCGGACGAGCGCGATTGCCTGGCTCGCTACGCCAAAGGCAAGAGGTTGCTCGCGGAGATTGGTGTGTTTCAGGGTGTGACAACCTGCCGATTGAAGGCTTCGATGGATTCTGGCGGCACGCTGATCGCTGTCGATCCATACATGGTAGGCAGGCTCGGTTTCTGTGCCGCGCAAGTCATCGCTCAGCGGGAGGTCGGGAAGGTTCCTGGGGGCACTATCCGCTGGGTTCGGAGAACCGGCGCTCAGGCCGCCGCCGAGTTAGCCGGCAACAGCTCCAGCGGTTTCGATTTTGTGTTTATCGATGGCGACCACACCTATGACGGTCTAGGGGAGGACTGGAGGGGTTGGAGTCCGCTCATCGCACCGGGGGGCATCGTTGCGCTGCACGATAGCCGGTCAACGCCCCAGCGGCCGATCGAGGGTGCCGGCAGCGTTCTGTTTACTCAACAGGTGATCTTGCAGGATTCCCGATTTGAGCCCGTGGACGCGGTGGATTCCCTCACCGTGCTCGAACGGCGCCGCGAGTGAAATCAGGTTCCGCCTGAATCATTGCCGGGGTCTACCCGCGGCATTCCGATCAAGGACCGAGAGCGTCTGCCGGAAGCGGGCCGTTTGGGCGCGCAAGTCGCGGAGGCCCTGGGCCACATCGGTTTCCGGTAGACACGGGTTCAGAGGCTCAGCCCCCTTCGGCTTTCTAATCCGCCCTTCGATCGAAACCACCTTCTCCTTATTACTGTGGCCGCGCCTAGGGGTCACCGGCGACGGGCGTGTAGCGGGCGGCTTTACATATTCTTGCCGAGATACGCCGGCAAGCTCCTCCAGAATCTGGATTGACCGCTCGATCCGGTCCAGTTCCAGACGAAGCTCCACAACCATTCCAGCAACGTCCATGTGACCTTTGAAAAGGGGCCCGCGAAGAGTATTCGCCTTCCGTTGAAAAGATATTAGGTCAAATTCAAACTGACGTCAAGCCTAATTCTAATCATATTCAATCAATCTTCTGAACGAAGGGTCGCAACCGTCACAGTACTCTTTGGCCAAACAGACGGAGACCCTGTGATCTCCGTCAGCGGCAAATTTGCGCAGAGGCTTACTTATCCTGCTTATCCTGATATGGCGCATCCGAGCTGGAAGCACCCAGGAAGAGCTTCCGGCCGTCTGGGAACGTGATGTCTCTACCGTTCGCACGGTTGGAGCCGTCCTTGGCCTGGTAGCCGTCCACCACGATTTCCGTTCCCACGGCCAGCGAATCCTTGGTGAACCCGCGGCGGAACAGCGTGTTGGGGGTGCCGCCTTCGATCATCCAGCCAGTGGTCGTGCCATCCGCATTCTTAACATCGATGTGGATCCAGGCGTGCGGGTTGATCCACTCCATCTTGGTAACCGTGCCGCGCAGTTTGACCGGCTTCTTCGCGTCAAACTCCGCCACAAAGGCATGGTGCGCCCAAATCGGCACCGCGGCGAGAAGCATTCCCAAGCCAACCATCGCAACCGCTAGTTTCGTTCGCATTCCTTACGCTCCTATCTCAAATCCATCCCACCTTGCCCGGTAGTTCTGCCAGGGCAAGTGAAGAGTCAGAATCCATCTATTTTTCCGGTTCGCCGGGGCCCGAGCCATTGCCACTCAGAAACAGCCGCCTGCCGTCCGTAAAGGTAAGGTTCTTGCCGACCGCCCGGGGCGAACCATCCTTGGCTTGATACCCCTCGACAATGATTTCGGTTCCAGGCGGCAGAGACTCCTTGGTGAACCCATAGCGAAACAGGTTGTTGGGGCTACCGCCTTCTATCATCCAATTGACCACCTTGCCATCCGCGTCCTTCACGTCCATATGAATCCAGGAGTGAGGATTGATCAATTCCCACTTGGTCACGGTTCCATGCAGTTTCAGCGGCTTCTTTTCGTCGAATTCCTGCGCGAATGCATGATGTGCCCTCAGGGGTGCGACTGACAGAACCAAAGTGGCGGCCGCTATCGTCATCCATCGAGTTCCACGCATTCGGATTCTCCTAGTTTGACGATTTCTTGGCAGCAGCCTCTTCAGCGGCCTTCCGTTCGGTGGCGCGCGCACCACTCAAGATATTCGCCATGCCGTAGTTGCCTTCCTGGCAGGCGTACTCGTAAATAGGCCCAGCCGTCTTGGCAATGGGGATTTCGGCCGACCAGGATTTCGCCCACGTGGTGGGGTCCTCCACCGTGAACTGATAGGTAAGCGTATCATCGGCGGTGCGCGTGAACCGCTCGGTCACGCGGAGTTTCTCGCTGGACCCGCGGAAAGCGGTCCGGTCGGTGAAATTCGTCGTATCGACCACCAGCGTGTTACCTTCCCAATGGCCTCGCGAATCGCCCATCCATTCGCGGATCCGCGGGGAAACGTGCGGCCGGCCGTCGGTGGGGATGACGCGCACGTCGTGGATCATCTCCTGCATAATGGCGACGTAACCCTCGCCCTGCACGATTTCGAGGTTGCCATTGTAGCCGACGGGCATCATCGGAGGTCCTTCGTTCGGCCACAAAATACAGCGTTCGCTCAGTCCGCGATTTTCAGGACCATCCCACTGGTGGCCGCGGTTGGCAGCCGCGCGCTCGGTTTGGCGCTTCTGAGCGTCGGGCAGCAACGTAGGAATTTGGCCATCGGGTCCGACAATCAGCGACGTTCGCTTGCTTGCGGCGGCCTTCGACTGGAATCTCGCCAAACCGTACTGAGCCAGATCATAGTGGACGTCCGCCACGGTTCCAGGCTGCGTTTGACGCCCTCCCACGGCCTCTTCTGCTTGTTCGTCTGACTTCTTCTGGCGTGCAGCGGCCTCTTCGTCGGTGTAGAACTCTTTCGCGCCTAGTTCTTTGGGGCGTTCCAGAGGTATCGACGTCGCGTTGGCCCAAATGCCTTGGAGATCCGGCACACCTTCCGCGGTACGTGGCGGCGCCCAGGTTCCAGTCGCTTTAGCGGCGGCGAGCGCTTGAGCGGACGCCGGGCCCGGCGCGAGCGATACGATCACGGCTGCCAAGACAATCACGAGAACGCATCGACGGTTCATTATGGAATCTCCGGGGTGACGGCGTTAGTTGTTGTTCGGCTTCTTGCGCAGCGGCCCATATAGCACTTCTTCGGCGAACTCAGGACACTTGTATTCGAGTAGTTGCGCGTTCTTCTCCACGTGCCTGTAGAGCGGCATCGTGATTTTCCATGGCCGCGAAAAGGTCTTCGGATCGTCGACGGTGGCCTCGTACATCAGCGTATCGGGACTTCGCGGAGTGTAGCGTTCTACTACGTGCAGGGCATCGCTGTGATAATTGCCCGCCCGGTCGAACCAGGTCTGGTCGTTGAGACTGGTGACATCGACCACCAGCGTGTCTCCATCCCATTTCCCGACGGACCATCCCATCCAGCTATCGGCGGGTGCTTTGGTCACTTTTTCCATGTCGACCGTGCGCACCCCTCCGGCATATTCATAGACAAACATGATGGTCTTAGACGACTGCACGATCTGAAACGGGTAGGGCATGTAGGTAGCCCGCGGCACGCCCGGCAGATAACATTTCACTTCCGGATCGAGCTTCAGCCGGTTCGCGTAGTTGTCTTTCTGTTTAGCGGCGGCGGCCGGAAGATACGGCAGATCGTCGCCATCAATGACACCCAGTCCGCCCGGTGTAGAGAACTCGGCTCCCAGCGCCGACACGGGGCCCATGGATGCCGCATGTGGGCGGATGTCCCAATTGGCCGTGTTCATCGCCTGCCAGATGCCGTTTAGGTTCGGGTGGCCGTCGGCCGTCCGCGGCGCCTTGTAGGCCTGGCCCTGAGCCACCGCCGGAGCGGCCGCCAAAATAAGAATAGTGGCCGTCACCACTACCTGCAAACTATCCAACCGATTTCGCATGGATCGGCATTCCTCCAGCCAGCCGGCATCCCGGCCGGCCCTCGGGCATACACCCGTTTCGATGGTACATTATTTCGCCTACTGCTACGGATGTCAATCGCACTGTCGAGTCACCGTCGAGTCAGCGCCACCTGCGAAGGCAGCCCTGCTTGGAGGGGTGTTGGCCGGCCGCCTGGATTACAACCGAGTTGGCGGCCGGGAGCGAACCGAGCCCCTCGCTATTTGATCGGCGGATCGATGCTGCCGATCGAGAACAGCGAGAACTCGTCCTCGGGCCACTTCGTAGGCTTTAGTTTCTCGCCGTGCAATTGCCCATACTTCCCCGCGTAGAACAGTAACGGACGGTCATCGACGGACTCGAAGTGTTCCACGCGTCCGATATAAAGAGTATGGTCGCCGGCGGGGTGGGCGTCGATCAATTGCACCACGAAGTAAGCCACCGCGCCCTCGATCAGCGGAATCCCCAGCCGGTCGACGAATCGAATGTGCAGGCCTTCCACCGTGCGTCCAGCGAAATGATTGCTCAGTTTCTCCTGATGTTCCGCCAGCACGCTCACGCCGTAATGGCCGATGCCGGGCAAGATGCGATGCATGACAGAGCGATTGTCGAGCGAGACCAAAACCAGCGGCGGGTCGAGCGACACGGAGACGAACGCGTTGGCGGTCATCCCGTGCGGATGATCTTCATGCTTCGTGGTGACTACGGTAACGCCGCTGGCAAATCGCCCGAGCGCGTTACGGAACTGCCGCGTATCGAAAGAGGGCGGAGCGCTATCGATCGGTCATCTCCTCCCCTTCAGTCGTTGCGGCCCACCGACTTCCCTCTGGCATTCTTCATCACAATGTTAATATCATCCGGATTGATCAGGTCGGGAACCGTCCAGCCATCCAGATCATACTCGGCCATGCACTGCTCGGCGAAGCCTTTGTACTTGGCGGACTGTCCCGTCAGGTCGGCCACCATCAGCGTTTCAAAGCGGATGCTCTCGTGGTTGCCGAAGTAATTCCGTTCGTATAACTCGTGACGTCCGCCGAACTCCGTGCCCATGGCGTCCCACATCAGCTTCATCAGTTTGACACGATCGACCGCCGAATATCCATTGGAGCCGCGCACGAATTGATCGAGGTACTGCCGGATCTCCGGCACTTTGAAATCGCTCGAATGCGACGGGAGGTAGATCAGCGCGCTGGCCAGCACGTTTTCGACGATCTCCTTCAACCGCGGATAGACGAAGTTCGATGCCACGCGATACGCCAGTCCGTAATCGAGATTGGGCAGCACGTAACCCGGCGTCCAGGGGATGGTGGTGCGGGCCATGGCGTCGGTAAGGCCCCAGAACATGTTGCGCCACGCCAATACCTCGCCTACCTGCGCCTGCACGCCGCGGAAATCTTTGGCGCCCGTGGCATCCACGCCTTTTAACAGCAGGCCCGCAATGAAATCGAGCTTCACCGCCAGGCGCGTGCAGCCCTGGAACATGAACCGCGGCAGAAAACCGGAGCGGGGGAAAAAGTTGTTGACCTTGTCGATATCGCCATAGGCGAACACATTTTCCCAAGGCACCAGCACTTTGTCGAACACGATGATCGAGTCGTTTTCATCCACCCGGCTGGAGAGCGGATAATCGAACGGGCTGCCAGTGGCGGTGGCGCTCATTTCGTAAGACGGCCGGCAGAAGAGTTTGAGCCCCGGAGCATCTGTAGGCACGATGCAAACGAAAGCGAAGTCTTTGGTCTTGATCGGCAGCGCGCCGTTATTGGCGATGAAGTTGTAATGCGTCAACGTCGAGGTGGTGGCCACCACTTTAGCGCCGCTGACGATCAAGCCGGCGTCCGTCTCCTTCTCCACGTGCATGTACACATCGCGAACTTCCGAGAGCTCCTTGTTTCGATCGACGGGAGGGTTGACGATGGCGTGATTGACGAAAGTGACTTCCTCCTGCACCTTCTTATACCAGCGCCGCGCGTTTTCATCGTAGGGCGCGTAGAAGTCCGAGTTGGCGCCCAGCGTGGCTAGAAACGCGGCTTTGTAATCGGGGCTGCGGCCCATCCAGCCGTAAGTTACGCGAGCCCATTCGGCGATGGCGTCGCGCGCGCCCACCAGCTCTTCGGCATTGCGCGTGGCCCGGTAAAACTTGTGGGTGTAACCGCCGCTGCCGGTGTCGGTCTCGGTGCAAAGCGTGCTCTTGCGCTGATCGTGCAGCGCGTCGTAGAGCCGCGCCAGCATGCGCACCGTGTTGCGAAAGGCCGGGTGGGTGGTCACGTCCTTCACGCGTTCCCCATAAATCCAGATCTCGCGCCCGTCGCGCAGGCTCTCCATGTACTCCTGCCCGGTGAAGGGCTTGGTGCGCACCGCGGTGTTGTTCTCGACGGTGGTGGTTTTCTCGTTGGCCAACGGACTATCCTCCTGGGGAATTCAAACCGAAACGGTGTCGTATTTCTGCGCCCAATCGCGCTCAAAACGGAATACCTCTTTCGCGGGCGGCAGGGGAGCCTGCGTCTCGATCCATCGCACCGGCTCCGTGCCCAGATTGCTAAAACTGTGGATGCATCCGACGCTGGTCCAGATCACATCGCCGGGCCCTAAGTCGTACGTCTTATCATCGGCGGTGGCGCGCACCCGCCCACTTACAATGAAGTAGGACTCTTCAAACGTATGGTCGTGCGTGTCGATCTTCGCTCCAGCCATGTATTGAATCAGGAACAGCGATTGATGCACCGCGCCGAACGAGCGGTCTACGAACATTTTGATAGCCACACCGGTAGTGGGATTGAAGCCTTCCATCTGCGAGGGCCCGCCCGGGACCGGCAATTGCGACTCGTCGAAATGGCCGATGAGCGGGTCGCCTTTCGGGAGCGCAGCCTGGCGGGGGACATCGCCTTCGACGAAGAAGGTATCGCGTCCGTAATCCAGAGGACGAGGCTGCGGCGCCTGCATCTCCAGCCAGCGAACCGGCCGGTCGCCGATGTTGCGCCATGCATGCGGCACACCGGTTGAGATCAATCCGAAATGGCCTGGGCCAACCGCGTAGCTCTTCTCGCCGATCCGCACCAGAACGGTTCCTTCCAGCACGTAGAAGCTCTCTTCAAACGAATGGAGATGAGGTTCGATGACGCCGTTCGGCTCCAGGAAACAAATACCGACGCCCATGTGCACCGAGCCCACGGCGCGGTCCACATATGTGGCGCGGCAGAAGCCAGTGCTGTGTTTCTGATACGGGTTTGGTGTTTGCGCAGAAGTTGGGTCAATCTTAGAAACGTGGTGCATGGCGGTCCTCGATTCTGCTTATCTTACGCTAAACGACGAGGACCGGCGCGGCTTGCAGAAACCCACATTGAGTGAACAGGATCTTGACTCTTGGTGGCGCAGGCCCGTCGATTTTCAGCGGTTTACGGACTGGCAGACGACACAAAACGATCCCGAAACGCGGCAGCGCGCTTTCGCAGGCCGTGACGCGGCGTCTGCCCCACGAGCATCAGAACAGAATCTTCAAACCCAATTGGATGGCTCTGGCGCCGCCCGAGCCCAGCACCGGGTTGGAACTGGTGACATCCGGCGTCTGCGGACGGAAACCGAAGCTCGCTCCCGCATCTCCGGAAGGATCGGTGAACGTGTTATCGCCGCCTGGCCCTCCGAACACGTTGGAGATATTCGGGTGGTTGAGGACGTTGAAGAACTCGGCGCGGAACTGAGCGGTCAGGCGCTCTTTGAATTTCATCGCCTTGGTTACCGACAAATCCCAGTTGTAAAAGGGGAACCCGCGGAAAACATTCGGGCCCGTGGTGCCATAGCTGCCGAAAGCGGGCGGAATCAGAACCGATTTTCCTTGCGCATAGCAGCCGAGATTGGTGAGCGATGCGACGGCCAGTGGGCCCATAGATTGCGCCTTCGCGAGGCACGCCGCATTCGAGGTGCCGGCGAAATACGGAATACCCCCCGCGCCGTCGTTAGTATTCATCATGGCCTTGGTGGTCTTGAAGTCAGAGGGGCTCCCGAAGAAATCCCATTGCTCTCCATTCGTGGATGCATTGTTGATCTCGCCCGTGCCGCTGAAATCGGTCGTGAAGTCGTTGACTCCCCAGGGCGCGCCGCTTTGCAGATTCAAAATGGAATTGATCGACCAACCCTGGAGGAGTTGTGCCGGCGATTTGATGCCTGGAAGCGCGTAGGTCAGCGAGAACGTAAAGTGGTTTCGGATATCGAAGGCGCTGTTGCCGTACAGGTTCCTGACATGGGTGCTATCGATGGGATTCAAGAAGCTCCAGTTGTCGGGCGACTCCGACAAGGCGTGAGCGAACGTATAGCCTGCCACAAAGCTGATGCCGTGGATGTTCCGCTGGGTCAGCGAGGCTTGCAATCCGTTGTAGTTGGAGAAATTGTTGTTGGACAGCCAGTAGATGTAGCTGAGGTACGGGAACTTCGCATTAAAGGGCCGTGCGGCTTGCTCCGCGTCGCTGTCAGGATTGCAGTTGTCAAAGGCAGGGCCGCTTGCCAGACATTGGCCCGCTGGGGAGTTGGGGCTGCTGGGATTCCCCCAACCCGGACTGAAGCCATTTACTGACCGTGGCTGGTTCAGATCGGTCAATCCTAATAACTTGGTGGCGTGGTTGCCCACATACGCTACATCGAGAGACAAGTTAGTGGTTAGGGCGCGCTGGATTCCGATATTCCAATTAGTGACATAAGGCGTACGCAGATTGCGGTCCGTTCCCAGCACCACGCACTGCTGCGGTGTCAAACCTGTTGGCAATGTCACCGTGCCATCGCCGCAGGCGGGCGCAACGCTGTATAGGGGAGTGTTCGGGCCGTTGTTTGCCCAACCGTACTTGACTGTGCCGGGAGTAGTTGGCGAGCCGAGCGCGCCGCCCGTGAAAGTGATGGCGCCGAGATTAATCGTGCCTCCGGCAGTTGTTGGCGTGGGATTGCCATTGGTATAAAGATTTACTCCCGTGGGGACTGTTCGTAACCCGAGAAGGTTGCCAATCGCCATAAACGCGTCATAGCTGCCTTGCTCGTAAAACATGCCGGCGCCGGCGCGCAGTACTGTTTTGCCATTTCCACCGATATCCCATGCTACGCCCACGCGCGGCGCGAAGTTATTGTGGTCTCCATTGAACACAGAACCGATCTGTTTTCCGGCTTGAACCAAACCCTGGTTTGGATCGAAGTTACCGATTAGATTATTGCGCTCGTTGAAAACGGTGTTCAATTCATACCGTAAGCCAAGGTTTACAGTGAAGCTTCGAGTGACGCGCCAGTCATCCTGCACAAACAGTCCATAGCCTTCATTCTGCAAGTGCCGCAGGAAATCGCCGGCCGTGAATAGCGCGCGATTCATGTTACCGCTGAAGAAGTTTTGGAGGCCGTTGAAGCGCACGGGACCTTTTGCGTTGGCAGTCACGTTGTTCGTGCTTTGATCGATGAGAACCTCGCCTCCGAACTTGATCGAGTGATTGCTGCGCAAGATCGAAAGACTATCAGAAATCTGCCAGACTCCATCAGGGCCAACCGTCTTCGGCCAGGAGTTTCCCAGTTCGAACGAGTAGCCACCCTGGATCGTAATCGCCGGGAGCCCATAGTAAGCGGGATCCGTCTGGCCCGTGTAGAAGTGATAGGTGCTTCCGTTATAGGAGTAATTAGCCGGGTTCTCGGAACCATCAGGAGTCCTGAAGGTTTGGTAGTAGTGTGAGTATCCAAAACGGAATGAATTCACCATGCTGGACGTAGGTGTCCACAACCAATTCCCAGAACCTACTTGCGATCGGGCGTATTGATTGGTCAGCCACGGCTCGGCAATTTGCAGCGTCGGGTTATCGACGAAGGTGCCGTTTCCGGGGCTGATGAAATACATGCCGCTGATCGTGTGCTTCGAGTTGAGGTGATAGTCTACTTTTCCAAGTCCGGAATTAATGTTGTTCTGGCTAGCTAGAGAAGTATTGGTTTGTGTCGTCGGTCCCGGATTAACTGGAAACAACCCCGGATAGTTCGACTGCGGTGAACAACTCGTATTTAGCCCCGCCAGTTGCGCGCTGAGAGCCGTCAGTGTCCCCGCCGCGAGGGCTGCGTTACAAGCGCCAATCAGGTTCTGCGCCGCCGCTCCAGAACCTGCTGCCGTAACCGGAAGTTCGTGCTGAACCGGATTACCGACGCTATAGCGCTGCTGTTCGAAATTCGCGAAGAAGAACAGCTTGTCTTTCAGAATGGGGCCGCCCACGCTGCCGCCAAACTGCTCGAGTTCGACCGAGGCCACTGGAGAGCCGGGCGTTGTGAAGTAGTTGAGGGCGTCCCACGAGCCATCGCGTCCGTAAGCATATGCGGTGCCATGAAACTGATTGGTGCCCGACTTGACGCCCACGTTGACCACTGCGCCGGGTTTCCAGCCGAACTCCGCGCGGGGATTCTGCTGTGTGCGGAATTCATCGATGGCATCGATCGGAAGGATCGTACCCGCGTCGCCGGCGGCCATCACCGCGTTCATGACGCTTTGCGCCATCCAGGGATCGTTGCTGTTGATCCCGTCCACCATGAAAAAGTTATCGTGGGGGCGAAGGCCGTTGGTGCTCTGCGTCCATCCGGAGTTGCCGGGATATTTCGTCACGCCGGGGCGCAGATCGAGCAGGTTCTGAAAATTGCGCCCATTCAGGGGCAGGTCGTTGATCGCCTCGTTCTGGATCGTTCCGCCCAGTTCGGCGCTGGCGGTATCGAGCAACGGCGGCGCCTCAGTAACCCGGATCGTCTCATTGACTGCGCCAGGCGATAGCACAACGTCGAGGGTGGCAGCCTGACCGACCTCCAACGCAATGTTGCTCTGCTCGAAGGTCTTGAATCCCTTGAATTCGACTCGGACCGTCTTCTTTCCGGGAAGCAGGCCGGGACAGGAATATTCTCCCGTCGCATCGGTGACCACGTTTCGGGTGAGACCGCGTTCTACGTCAATCACCGATACGGCAGCGCCCACAACAGCGCCGCCTGTTTCATCGCGCACCGTGCCCCGCACACTGCCCAGATTGGCTTGCGCGAAGATTGGAGCCGACGCAAGAATCAATGAGAACCACGCAACTAGAAGCCACCCGGACTTTCTAGTGCTCAGACACCGCGTGAAGCAATCGCCGTGGGTTAAAGCCGACATGGAAAACCCTCCTGGCGCAAATGCGAACCGAATCTCGAGACTAAAAATTACAGTTCGCTTTCACCGCTTGATATTAGCTATCACTGCTCTAGTTTCGTGTCAAGCTAATTCGCTGCGGGATAAATGAATAGAAGATTAACAGAAGGTGAATTCCGATCGGGAGCAGTTGTGCGCAGCTCCAACTATTTGCGGTTGTAAATCGAAAACGCCTCTGTATTCGGCCGTACTAAGTGAACACGCGCTGACTTACTTCCACGCCGAGTAAACCGGCTTGCCCAGCAAGAAGGCAGTGTTTACATTTTGCCGCGGCCGGAATTTCTGCACGCGCCCGTTGTCTACTTCGGCCACGTAGAAATTGCCCTCCTGGTCGACACTGAACCCGTGCACTCCCCAGAAGCCGCCGGGGAAATCTCCCCACGTGCCCCACGCGTAGAGGAAGTGTCCTTCCAGGTCGTACTTCAGCATCTTCGACGTGCCGCGATCGAAGGCCCACAGGTTTCGGTCCGCGCCGATGTAGAGCAGGTGGACGTCCGACGGTTCCTGGCCCATGCTGAAGTCGTAGAGATACTTGCCGTCGTCGTCGAACACCTGAATCCGATGGTTCGCGCGGTCGTTCACGAACACGTGCCGCGTTTGCGGATCGACTGCGATGCCGTGCACGTTGTTGAAATACCCAGGCCGCTTGTCGTTGGGAGGCGTGCCCTTTTGTCCCCAATCCAGTAGGAACTTGCCATCTTGATCGAACTTCGCCACGCGCGTGCCGTTGTAGCCGTCCGCCACAAACATGGTGCTGTCCGGCAGCCAGGCCAGGAACGTTGGCCGGTTGAAGTGCGTGCCATCCGCGCCTTTCACCGTGGGCGTGCCAATCGTTTGCACCAGCGTCTTGCCGTCGTGTGAGAACTTGTAGATGGCGTGCATGTGATCGTCCACCACCCACACATGCTTCTCGGGATCATACGGGTTGATCGCAATGTAGTGCGGACGCTTGAAGATCTTGTCCCATTGCGTCCACTGTTCGACGATGTTGCCGTTGGCATCGACTACCGTTAAGCAGTGTTCCCATTTGGCGTCGACACCCACGGTGCCCTTCCAGAGTTTGGGCCCGTCGTCCGGATCCTGCCCGCTGCCTCCTGCGCCCGGCAGCGCAGCCACGGTGGCGTCGCGCCAAGGCAGCCGCCCGATCGGAAACTGCAGGCTCGGACCAAAGTCCGCGAGCAGTCTGGTCTCCGGACGGCGAATGTTCGGAAGCTCGCCTCGAAACAGCAGGAAGACGCGATTGGGACTCTCGGCGTACACACTCTGGCCCGCGCCCCAAGTCCACTTCTCGTTCCCGGCCAGCGTGCTGATGTTCTTCGGCCAGTCTTTCACCACCTCGTAGCCGCCGAAGATATCCTGCCCGCCGCTCTCCCCCGGGATCGCTGCAAAGCCGGCACCGGGTTTCTCCTTGCCATGAACCGTGGTCACTCGAGTTCCGAGGACAAACCCCGTCGCGAATATCGCGGCGATTGTCAGCAATATCGTAAGATGTCGGCGCATGATCTCCTCCTGGTAAGCTTCGTCCGGGTACGATATCACCAACCAAACTACTAGGCAAGTGATGAAGGGGCGAAGTGTCGCGGCCAAGTGAGAAGTTCCGGTTTGAGCCGAGTAGAGAGTTCCTCTTGACAGCCGCAAGGCTGAGGGATGGTACGAATCGCGATGAGCCAAGAGGAACGAGATGAGCTGGATTGGTTGAAACGGGCCAAGGAAGGCAGCATCACCCAACGGGCTGCCAAGAAAATGGGGTGAGTGGCCGCTGGGTGCGGACCCTGCTAAAGCGTATGAGCAAGCAGGGTGACGCGGTGTTCGTGCATGGATTGCGAGGGCGGCCGTCCAATCGTAAGCTTCCAGCCAAGACGCAGAGGCAGGCGCTGGCGATCTTAAAGCAACCGGATTGGCACGATTTTGGGCCGACGTTCGCAGCCGAACAGTTGGCCAAGCGGCACCAGATTCAGGTTGGTAAAGAGACTCTACGCGGGGATGATGCAAGCGGGAATGTGGGAATGTGGAAGAGCAAGTCGCGCCGGCTCCCGGAAGTGCATGAATGGCGGCCGCGCCGGAGTCCTCCCAGTAATCGTCGAAGCGGGCGTTGGCATGACAATAACGGAGGGCGAGGATGGCGTTGGCCCCAGTAACAGTTGTGATTGTCAGCGCGAGTAATACCCGTTGCGGGCAGAGATTCTGGTTCGGGGAACATCGGCTGTCACGCGGATGCGATGCCACTTCCCCGAAGCGTTCGACTCGGGTGCACGATAACCGATGACGTATTGATTGCGGATAGCCTCGCCTGCCTTAATGGCAGCCTCTTGCGCCTCCCGGCCGCTATTCACCTGGAAGTGAAGCCCACCGGTCTTGACCGAAAACTCTTCCAGAAGATTGTCACCCACATGCGCTCGGGCCGCATCGATCGGTTTCAGGGCGCCGGCGGGACGAAATATCCCAGCCCCTGCTACCCCCGCGGACGGATTGTTTACAGCGATCGTGTAGATCTGAACATCGGCTTCCAGTGCTGCCTGCATTAGCTCGTTTTTCGTATAGCGGCTGTAGTTATCCATTCCGTCGGACAGAATCAAAATTGCGCGCCGCGGCCACTTCGCCGGCCGCATGGCTTGCAATCCAAGATAGACGGTATCGATCAGCGCCGTCATGCCCTCAGAACGAGAACCCTCTACACTTCGCTCCAGCGCGGCAACATCGTTTGTGAATCCGGAGATCGCGTCGGGCTTGCTGGAGACGGTCAGCAAGAAGAACTCGTCTTCGGGATTAGCGGTTTTGAAAAAAACATGCGTCACGTCCTGCGCGAGGCTGAGCGTATTTCGCATGCTGCCGCTGACGTCGAGGATCACGCCGATGCTGGCCGGAGAATCGTCGCGCCCGAAGGAGACGATCGGCTGGCGAACCTGGTTGTCGAACACGGTGAAATTTTCCCGCTGCAGCCCGTCGATGGTTTTTCCGTTGCGATCCATCACGGTAACGGGAACCAATACCATCCCGGCATCGCTGCGAAAGGTGGACTGTTTGACCTGGTCTGAGAGATCCGCCGGGTGCAGAAACGGTGCGACCAACAGTAACAGTGACAACTTAGGCGAGAAAGTCATGGGGCCTCGATCGATCAGTAGATCTACTTTGCGCCCCAAATAATGAAAAAGTCATAAACGGCTTTCGAAAATCGGACCCACCCTACTTTCATATCTTTTTCATCACTTATAATTTCATGCCTTTTTCACGGATATTCCCTCACAATCGATGAACAACGTCCTGCTGGTTCCCCGTCGCGAACCGGCTTTAGCCATGCATCGCAAAGCGTTTGCCGTGGTCGACTCCGATCGTTGGACGGAAGTATCGAGTCATGAACTTGCCATGGAAATTTCATTTGCGGCAAGCAGCAACCCAGGCCGCTCTGGGCAGCGCGAGTATTGCGGCGATCACGGCTCTTGGATACCTGCTGCATTTTGACTTCGCGATTGTAGGCTGCCTGTATCTTCTTTCCGTGGTTCTGCAATCCGCGTTTGCCGGCTTCTCCTCGTGCGTGATTGCTTCGGTAGTTGCGGTCTTGTCGCTGGATTACTTCTTCGTTCCTCCCGTTTTTTCTCTGGAAGTCGCCAGGCCGGTTTACGGTTTGGCTCTGCTTACGTTTTGGGCCACGGCTCTGGTCATTACCCATTTGGCATCACGTGCGCGTGAAGAAGCTCGCAAAGCCAACGCCAGAGGCGAGGATCTGGCGCGCTTATATGAACTCGCATACCGACTGGTTTCCGTCCAGCCAGAAGCCGCAGTCAGGCACGAATACCTGGGAATTTTTCGCGACGTTTTTCATTTATCGGCTATGTGCCTTTTCGACGGAGCAGCGGCTCGAGTGAATTGTGATGGGACACCCGAGCACGACCTGGAAAGCCGTACGCGAGAGGCGTATATCTGCGATAACGACCACGACCTCCGGGAACTGAGAATCGCGATTCGGTGCTTGCGCGTCGGCGGAAGACCCATCGGAGCCGTGGCCTTCCAGGGTCTCCGCGATGCCGACACGACTGCGGGTTCGTTATCGATACTGGCCGCTGCCATGATCCAGCGGGCGCACTCCTTTCAAGCGGCTAGCGAGGCAGCCGCAGCGGCGCAGGTGGAAGTGCTGCGTTCCGCCTTACTCGACGCCTTTGCGCACCAGTTCAAGACTCCTCTGGCCGCCATCATGACCGCAGCCGGAAGTTTACGTGAGCTCGGACCGCTCGGCCCCGAACAGCGCGACATGGTGGAAACCATTGAGATCCAAAGCAGCGGTCTCGGGCGTCTGACCACCCGACTCTTGCGAACGGCGCGGCTGGACCGGGATGAGATTCGGCCGAAAATGCAGGCTACCGATCTATGCGGGCTCGTGGCGCGGGTGGCCGGTCCCTATCACAGCCCGGCGTACGATCGCACCATGGCTTTGCACCTTGCGAATCCCCCAGTGGAGGTTTTGTGCGATCCGGAAGTGCTGAGCTTGGCCTTAGTCCAGTTAGTCGACAATGCCTTCCGATATTCGCCGGCAGGAACAGCAGTTACGGTGGCCGTCGAGGCCGAAGCCCAGTATGCCGTGGTTTCGGTGAGCAATCAGGGCGGTTCGATCCCGGCAGAAGAACAAAGCCGGATTTTCGACCGTTTCTATCGCGGCTCTGCCGGACACAACGCGGCGGGTACGGGGCTGGGTCTGTATATCGCCCGAAAGATCGTTCTGGCGCACGGTGGAACGCTGCAACTGGATTCCAGCCACCGTGACGGCCCGAACACTACGTTCTATTTGAAGCTTCCAGTTGCAAAGGATGAACGCGAAAATGAACTCACTTCCAGTCAGAGTCTTGGTTGTCGATAACGACGCGGCCATGCGCCACGCCTTGCGGAGTTCCTTAGCGGCCAACGGATATGCCGTCGAGGAGGCACGAACCGGGGAAGAAGCGATTCAAGCCGCCGGCGAACGGCAATTCAGCCTGGTGCTGCTCGATGTGGAGATGCCCGGGATGGGCGGAATCGAGGCCTGCCGCCGCCTACGGTCCATGGTTCCCTCCGCGGGCATCGTGATGATCACCGTCTGCGACCGCGAGGAAGACAAGATCCAGGCGCTTGAAGCCGGCGCGGACGACTACGTCACGAAGCCTTTCAGCGTCCGCGAATTGCTGGCGCGGCTCCGGGCGGTTACCCGGCGTGTCACTATCCAGCTTCCAGTCACAACGGTCCGGATCGGGAATCTGGAGTTGGATACTCATCACCGCACGCTGCGAAAGTCCGGCGTTGTAGTCAGGCTCTCACCCATCGAGTTCGCCCTGCTCTCGTATCTGATGCAGCATGCCAATGTTCCCATCCAGCACGTCAAGTTACTGCGGACGATCTGGGGGCCCGAGTACGGTTCGGAGTTCGAGTACCTGCGCACTTATGTCAAGCGGCTTCGCAAGAAGATCGAGCCCGACGCGCTTCATCCGGAATATTTGAGAACCGTACCCTGGCTGGGTTACCAATTCTGCGAGCCGGCCGAGTTTTCAGCTTCCTTTGCCGATCGAGATATGAGGCGCGCGGCGAGCGCGTGAGGAGGCCTGAGATGTTCATACCTTTTTCACGAATTCTCTCCGACAATCATCACTGCGAGGGCAGAGTGGATCTTTCTCGAATGAGTCTCCGCCGTTTGCGCAATGCGATTCATAACAACGAGGTGACGTTTCCCGCACAAGTTCCGACCTTCGCCTGCCAATCCCGATCCGAAATCCAATGGAGGCTAGTAGATCTTTACTTCGTGCGAAGTTGGTCGTGCTCCCGGTTAGCGGAACGCTATGGAATGACGATGGAGCGGGCACGTCAAATCGTCGCCAATTGGGTGCAGCGCGCAATCGTGTTGGGATATCTGCAGGAGGTCCCGCCTCTCGCCAGCGCACCGGCTGTCGCAACCGGTGCGAACCAGGTAACGAATTTCTTGGAGGTGCCGGGCGGCATGCTTCCGGCCGGGCTCATAGAGCCGCTGGTACAGACGGCTGCGGCTTCCAACGGACCGTAACTTTTGAGAGTGAAGTGAGATACAGCCACGTCGCTGTCGGCTAGTTAAGGCCTCAATGAGATCCCCGAGGGCTCTGCTACTCCATCAGGCAAGGAACAACACCGCCGAGTTACAGGCTTTAGTGCGCAGTGAGGGCTGCGAAGTAGACGAGGCCCCAATTAATCCACAAATGCCTTCGGTTCCCGCCCGCGGGTACTGCCTGGTATTGTTCGATATCGAGCGGCCCACCGAACGCTTGCTGGAGTTTTTCCGTGCGTGGCGTGACGAAGCCCCGGATGCATCGCTCGTGGTCATCGGTGGCCGCACCTCGCAAGCCAATCGAATCGCGGTATTGGAAACCGGCGTCAGCGCATATCTCACCAAGCCGGTGGTCATTCCGGAGTTGGCGGCGCGGATACGCGCTGCGCTGCGCCGCTCTCGATCCCAGGAAACCCGTTTGCGCCAGGTTCCATTCGGCGCCGGCGTCATCGATTTGGAGGCGCGCCTCTTTCGCTCGCCACAGGTTGACGTCCACCTCACACCGACCGAGTGCAGCATCCTCGAACACCTGGCGACGCACATGAACCAGACCGTCCAGCCCAGCGACCTGGTAAGAATGCTATGGGGCGCCGATCCGCAGAAGGGAGTCCATTCTCTGCGCTTGTTTATCCGAAAGCTGCGGCAAAAGCTGGAGCCCGACCCGACACACCCAATCTACCTGGTCACCGATCCCACGATCGGTTACCGGCTTCAGCAGCCCTCGGAAGTGCTTCCGGATTCTATCGAGCGCTGACCCAACGGAGCGTCGCCGGCTGCGATGTCCGACGGCCGCTTGTAAGTCATTCGATTGCAGCCCAAAATCCCGCAAATCCGGACATAGTGTCCGGCGAAACGGTCGCGTCCTTGGCGATAGGCGCCGCGTATAGCTCCCATAGCATTTTTTGTTCGGTTCCTTATGCCGTCTTTATGCCGGGTTTCCTATGCTGAACCAGAGTGTGGTCCGTGGAGTCACCTATGAAAAGCAAATCTTACGCGATTGGGCTTCTACTTCTTGCAGTGGTGTTGCCGCTGAGTGTAACTGGCTGTAGCAAAGTGCAGGCGCAAGCCGACGCGGACGCGGCAACCGGTGCGCCGCCTCCACCCAACGTGATCACCGTTGGGGACTCGAACCTGTTTACCGTCGACCACCCGGAGCAATTCCCGCTGGCGGCAGCCACTGGGAAAGCGGCGACTTCCGAGCTAGTCGTCACGGGGACGGTCACGCCCGACGTCTCCCGCAACGTTCCCGTCGTTTCGCTCGCCTCAGGCCGCATCATTTCGATTCACGCGCGACTCGGCGACACCGTGCAGAAGGGCCAGTTATTGATGGCGGTTCGCAGCGATGACGTTTCCGGCGGCTATTCCACCTACCGGCAGGCGGTTGTGGACGAGACTCTGGCGCGAGCCCAATATGAGCGCGCGAAGGATCTCTACGAGCACGGCGCCATCGCACTCAACGACCTGCAGGTAGCCCAGGATACGGCAGACAAGGCCAAGATCGTCGTGGAAGTTGGGGCTGAGCATCTGAAGTTGCTCGGCAACGATCCCGACAAAATGAACTTCACGGTCGACATCCCGTCGCCGGCTTCGGGCGTCATTACGGATCAGCAGGTTGCCGTGGGCTCTCTCGTGCAGGCCTACAACACTCCCTACCCCTTCACGATTTCCGATTTGTCGTCCATCTGGGTTGTCTGCGATGTCTACGAGAACGATCTGGCCACGGTCAAGATGGGGGACACTGCGCAGATCAGCTTGAACGCTTATCCCGATCGTATGTTCACGGGAAAGGTGAGCAACATCGGCCCGGTTCTCGATCCCAACATCCGCACAGCCAAAGTACGTATCGAGCTGCCGAATCCGGGGATTATGCGCCTGGGCATGTTCGCGAGAGCCACCTTCCGCGGTCAAACCACGGAGATGCATACCATTGTGCCGGCATCCGCAGTTCTGCATATGCACGATCGCGATTTTGTCTATGTTCCCGGGCCCAATAATCAGTTTCGCCGCGTGGAAGTCGTCGGTGGTGATCTCGTGCAGGGGGACTTGAACTTCCAGGAGATTAACTCAGGGCTTAAGCCAGGGCAACAAGTAGTTTCGAATGCTCTGGTATTGGATCACGTGCTTGCTCAGTAATCGCGGCACAGCAATCAACAGGACAGGTAACAGGAAATGATCCGTGCTCTTGTAGACTTCGCGCTAAACAACAAGTTTGTGGTGTTGGCTATTGCCCTCTTGTTGCTCGGCTGGGGGGCTATCTCGTTTCACAATTTGCCGGTAGAAGCCTATCCCGATATCGCAGACAACTACGCCACGGTCATTACCCAATGGCCGGGGCGCTCCGCCGAGGAGGTCGAACAGCAAGTCACGATTCCCATCGAAAAGCAGATGGCCGGCATGCCGCACATGACCTTTCTACGGTCTGAGTCTATTTTCGGCCTGTCGTTCGTGATCATGATCTTCGACGACAGCTCGGTGAACGACTGGAACCGGCAGAAAGTCCTCGAAAGGCTCACGCAGGTTACTCTCCCTCAAGGGCTCTCACCGCAGATCGGCACCGACTGGAGCACTACAGGTCAGATCTATTGGTACACGATCAGAAGCACGAATCCCCGGTACGACTTGACCGAACTAAGGGCGATCCAAGATTGGGTTCTCCAAAAGCAGTTCAAATCCATTCCTGATATCGTCGATACTTCCGACTTCGGAGGTACGGTGCGTGAGTATCAGGTGCGCGTCGACCCGAATAAACTGGTCTCCTACGGTTTGAGCATCGGTCAGGTAGAGCAGCAACTCGCTAGTAACAATATCAATGCCGGTGGCAACTTTGTGGAAATCGGCCTGCAGCAGATGAACGTTCGCACGCTGGGGCTGTTCACCAACACCCATGACATCGAGCAGACCGTTTTAAAGACCCAAACTGGGACGGCCCTTCGGGTGAAAGACATCGGGCAAGTGACTCAGGGCCCGAAGATTCGTTTGGGCCATATGGCACGAGCCAACCGCATGGAAAATGGGCGCATCATCGATGAGCCCGACGTCATCTATGGCATGGCGATGATGCGCAAAGGTGCGGAAGAGGGGCCGACGCTGGTTAACATTCACAAGAAAGTGGATGAACTCAACAACGGAATCCTGCCTCCCGGCGTGAAGATCATACCCATGCTGGACCGCAGCGACCTCCTGCAGTTCACAACGCACACGGTACTGCATAACCTCGCCGAGGGCATGATCCTGGTCAGCGTCATCCTTTTCCTGTTCCTGCTCAATGTCCGTGCTGCTCTCATTGTTGCACTCACCATTCCATTCTCATTGTTGTTCGCCTCCATCTTCCTCGATTTGAGCCATATTCCCGCCAATCTCTTGTCCCTGGGCGCGCTCGATTTCGGAATGGTGGTGGATGGAGCCGTGGTTATGGTGGAGAATATCGTCCGGCATCTGGGCCATGCCCGCCGCCAAACCTCTTCGGGAACGACTGTGAGGACCACCGGAGAGAGGATCCGCGAGGCTTGCCACGAGGTGCAACGGCCGGTCTTTTACGCGATTGCCATCATCATCACGGCTTACATGCCCATCTTCACGCTGCAGCGCGTGGAGGGGCGGTTGTTTCGGCCGATGGCCTGGACGGTCGCGTTCGCTCTGCTCGGGGCTATGACGTTTTCTATCCTCATCGCACCCGTGCTGGCAGCAACATTCTTCAGTAAGGGAGTTAGGGAACGGCGCAACCTGGTGATGGAGTTCCTCGCGGGGCAATATCGCCGGCGGTTGCGTTGGGCCGTCGAGAATCGTTGGGTTGTTGCTTTCATCGCTCTGGTTTCCCTGTCGGGAACAGTCTATTTGAGCTTCAGCGGCGTCATTGGAGCGGAGTTCTTGCCACATCTGGATGAAGGCGCGATTTGGGCCCGCGGCACCCTGGCGAATAGCACCAGTCTTACGGAGGGTGAGAGATTCAACCGCAACGAGCGCTATGTTTTCGCGTCCTTCCCGGAGGTGACCAAAGTCGTTTCGCAAGTGGGCCGGCCCGACGATGGAACCGACACCGGGGGATTCGGGAACACCGAGTATTTCGTCGACCTAAAGCCGAAAGACCAGTGGAGGCCTGTTTTTCATCGAAACAAGGAAGAACTGATCGCTGCCATGAATCGCGCGGTCCAGAAATATCCTGGGGCGATCTGGAATTTTTCGCAACCGATTGAAGACAACGTCGGGGAGACGCTCACCGGCACCAAGGGCGCGCTGGCGCTCAAGATCTTCGGGGACGACCTGAAGGAACTCGAGCGGCTCGGCGAAGAAGTCACTGTTGTCATGGAGCGCGTTCCGGGCATGCATGACGTCAAGCTCTTACGCGATTTCGGCCAGCCAAACCTCGACCTGACGATCGACCGCCGCCAGGCCGCTCGTTTTGGAATCAACGTTAGCGACGTTCAGGACGCCATCCAGACGGCAGTGGGAGGCAACGCCGTGAGCCAGGTATTGATCGGCGAGCAAGTGTACGACGTGGTGGTGCGCTACCAGGAACAGTATCGCAATACCGCCCAGGCCATCGAAAAAATTCGCCTGCTTTCCCCAACCGGAGAGCGCGTGTCTCTGGCTCAGTTGTGCAAGGTGCAGGTCAAGGATGGCGCCTACGACATCTACCGGGAAGGAAACCAGCGGTATGCGGCTGTAACCTTCAACGTGCGAGGCCGGGATCTGGGGACCACGGTCCAAGAGACGCAAAAACGGATAAGCGAAAAAGTGAAATTGCCGTCGGGCTATCGCATCGGTTATTCCGGTGAATACGAGAGTGAACAACGGGCGGAAGCGCGGCTGTTCGTCGTCGTCCCCCTGACGATCCTCGTGATCTTCATCATTCTCTACACCATGTTTCGTTCTTACAAATGGGCGCTGCTGATTCTCCTCAATGTCGGCTTGGCTCGAGTGGGTGGCTTCCTGGCTCTACTGGTTACGGGAACCTACCTCAGCGTATCCTCGGGCGTCGGTATGTTGGCGCTCTTTGGTGTTTCGGTGCAGACCGGCGTCATCATGGTCGAATACATTAACCAGCTCCGGGCCAGAGGGCACTCGATCGTGGATGCCGCGGTGGAGGGGGCCGTACTCAGGCTTCGTCCGATCCTGATGACCATGCTGGTGGCGACCCTCGGACTCCTGCCCGCGGCCATGTCGCACGAAATCGGGTCGGATTCGCAGCGGCCCTTCGCCATTGTCATCGTCGGTGGACTGATCTCCGATCTGCTGCTAAGTATCGTTCTGCTGCCGACGTTTTATGCCTGGATAGCGCGGGACGGCGATCAACTCCCGGCCCCGGAGAGTGCATTCGAGGGCTAAATGAAAAGTAAGTTTGCCATTCTATCTATGAGAAACATCAGGGTTCGTCTTTTGGCCATGGCTGCGGTGGGGTGCCTGGTGGCTTTCGCACAGGGGCCGGCCAGGATCTCTTTGGAGCAAGCCATCGACCTCGCGCTCCGGCACAACCACACCTTGCTGGCCGCGCGGACCATGATCCAGCAAAGTCAGGCTGCCGAAATCACCGCGAATCTGCGGCCCAATCCAACGTTGTTCACCGACTGGGAATACCTGCCGCTCTTTACGCGCGCGCAAGGCCAGTCCATATCGGATTACCTCCAAGCTTCGACGGAAGCCGACCTCGGATTGAGTTACACAATCGAGCGCGGCAAAAAGCGCGAGCGCCGGCTGCAGGCTGCCAAGGACGTGACGGCGGTCACGCGCGCTACGGTTGTCGATAATGAACGCGGAGTCGCGTTCCAGGTTGGCCAGCTCTTCTATAACGTGCAACTTGCGGAAGCCGCGCTGGACTTGGCGAGAACCGATCTGAAGAGCTTTCAGAATACAGTAGACATCAGCGAGTACCAATACAAAGCGGGCGGAATCGCTCAGAACGACTACCTGCAGATCAAGCTGCAACTGGTGACGTTCCAGACCAACGAGGAGAACGCCGTTCTCTCGCGCGCTCAGGCGCTTTCCGACCTCCGCCAGCAGTTGGGTTACGAATCCGTCCCCGCCGAATATGACGTCGTGGGCGAATTCGAATATAAGCCGCTGGTAACGACGCTCGAAGAACTGCAGCAGAAAGCTCTGCAGAACCGCCCGGATCTGCGCGCGGCAGTGTTGGGTATCACCGCCGCCGCCAGCCAATACGCCCTCGCCAAGGCGAACGGAAAACAGGACCCCACGGTGTCGACGAACTACTCGCACGTCAACAGCATCAATACCATCACGTGGTCGTTCAGCATTCCGCTGGCGATCTTTGACAGGAACCAGGGCAATATCGCGCAGTCACGCATCGCCATCCGGCAGGCGGAGGAGCTACAAAAGGCTGCTTCCACTCAGGTGTTGACCGACGTGAGAGACGCCTACAGCGCCGTGGAATCGAATGCCCGGGTGGCGAAAATCTACGTTGGCGGCGCCCGCGACGATGCCAAGCTGAGCCGCGATATCAGCGAATACGCCTACCATCGCGGAGCACTGGCGCTGCTCGATTATCTCGTGGCACAGCGCAACTACGACGCGGTCGAACTCGCCTACCGCCAGGCAGTGGCCTCTTATCTGACTTCCATCGAGCAGCTTCGCCAGGCGGTGGGAACCAGGAGCCTGCTTTGATGCGGATTCCGTTTCGCGCCGTCATACATTAATCCCTATGACCAAACAAGAGGTTCGCGCGCGCATTGAGGAGATCGGTATCATCCCGGCGGTCCGCCTGTACTCGCACGAGGATGCCCTGTTTGCGGCAGAAGCAATCTGCGACAGCGGAATCCCCATCGTCGAAGTGACGATGACCGTCCCCGGCGCGGTGGAAGTCATTCAGGAACTGACGCAGCATAATAGCGAAGTCCTGGTGGGCGCCGGGACGGTTTTCCGCGTGGAAACGGCCCGCAAATGCCTGGACGCCGGAGCTAGTTTTCTGACAACACCAGGCCTCGATATCGAGATCGTCAACTTCGCTCTGGGGCGCGGAGTGGTGGTGTTTCCAGGTGCTTTGACTCCCACTGAGGTCATGGCAGCGTGGAAGGCCGGTTCGGATTTCGTGAAAGTATTTCCGTGCTCAGCGAACGGCGGACCGGCCTACATCCGGTCTCTCAAAGCGCCTTTCTCAGAGGTCCCCCTGATTGCTTCGGGCGGAGTGAATCAAACGAACGCGGTCGATTTCATTCGTGCGGGTGCGGTGGCGTTGGGAATCGGGCGGGACTTGATTCACCAGGATGCGATCAGACGGCGCGAGCGCGGTTGGATCGTGGAACTGGCGCGGCGGTACAAAAGCATGGTTCAGGAAGCGCGCGCCATACAGAAGGAGGCCAACGTATGACACGTGGATGGGCGGCCGTTGTGATGGGCCTGGGCGTTTTCCCAACGGGCTTGGCGTGGTGTGCAGAGGAGCAGTTCCCGCATTCGTTTGAGGTAACGCACACCGAGCGCGTGAATTTTGCTTCCGGAGGAACCATCCACCTGAACGGTTCTTACGGCTACTTGAGTGTCGATGGCTGGGATCAACCACAGGTCGAACTCACCGTCATCAAGTCCACAGACCGGTTCTATGAGCCGCGCCAGTCGGAGGAGGCGAACAAGCGCCTGGATCTGATTAAGGTCGCCATCGAGCACCCCTCCGAAAAGGAATTAGCGATCACGACCACGCGCCCTTTGCGTGGGGGTTTTCGGGTACCTCCAATGCCGCGCACCAAAGAGGAAGCCGTGACCGTCGAGTTGCTAATTCATGCGCCCAACGATTCACATTTGTCGATCCACCACGATAACGGGTACGTGTGGGTGAGCGATATGACCGGCGAGATCGAGGCCACCAGCCACACTGGGGACATGATCGTGATGCTTCCAGACCCGGGTCCGTACTCGATCGATGCGAAAACCCGTATGGGCAGCGTCAGCTCCGATTTTGTGGGTCACGGCATCAAGCAATGGGTGCTGGGCACGCGGTTCGTTCGTCCCATTGAGGGCAACCCTCACCGCGTATACCTGCGCATGGGCCGCGGGTCGATCACCATCAAACAGAGCCCGCCGCTCATAGCCCGAAGCAGCAACTGAGGAGATCCCCTTGAAGCCGATACGAAATTTCGCTGTTGTGCTGGTGTTGATCTTAGCGTCTTCGCGGTTGGTTCGAGCCCAAGAAGTGGATGCATTCTTTGGGCTCGGCTCCGCCCATGCCAGCTCCAACGGCCAGCAGATCGATACCTTCGGTGACGGCACTCTCTATCCGACCTCGGGGATCGGCGGGGCTTTTACCGACCTCGGGGCGAACTTCTTCTTTAACCGGCAGATCGGCGCGGGCTGGACGGGAGCCTGGAAATTCAATTCTACGAATTATGCGGGTCTCCAATACCACACGTCGTTTCACACGTTCGATGCGATCGTGGAGCCCTCCGCGATCCGCACGCGACATTTCGCGCCCGAAATCCGCGCTGGTATCGGCTTTTCAGGCGTGCATTTCGACGAACCCGATCCGGTGAGCTGTTCGCAGGTTCCCGGCTGTCCCGACTCTTACTTCTTTGTGGGCCACCTGGCCGGCGCAGCCCGCTTCTATTTCACCAACCACATCTTCCTGCGGCCGGCGATTGATGTTAACTATGTGCATGACTTATACCCCTTCGGGAGTCATTGGGTGCCGCGCTACTCGATGAGCGTCGGGTACAGTTTCGGCAGAGAGTAAAGCGGCCGACCATCGGCGCGCGTCATCGTTAGTCCCTCTCCAAATCCCCTCGCAAGAAATAGGCCATCGTCTGCAGTGCATTCCGGGCATTTTGTTCTTGCCTTCGTCATATCTGAGAATTCCGCTGCAGTGTAGAAACTGAAGCTCTGGGCGGACAGTAGCTGGGAATTATCAGTTCCGGCCTGCCGAAGCACTAGCCAACAGGCCGCTCGCTCATACCTGGAAATGACCTTCGCTCACCGTTTCATCAGCCGTTTGCCACGTGGGTGGGGGGAGCACTGCGCGGGCTTTCTCCGCCGGTCGCCTCTGTTAAGGCCTGCGTATCAAAGGCTGGCGTCTTCGTTGAAGAATCACGATGGAGTGGTCCTGGGCGGTCCTTCGCAGGGTTTGCGTTTTAATTCAGGACAATCAGATTCTCGATTCTTATTAGGAACTTTCGAGCTGGCCCTCCAGAAGATTCTGTCGTCTTATTTGCAACCGGGCATGGTGTTTTACGATGCCGGGGCTAACGTCGGCTTCTTGTCCATGCTGGCTGCCCGATTAGTGGGCACCGACGGGAGCGTGCACTGCTTTGAGCCATTACCCAAAAATGTCGAGCAGATCCGGCATAACACCGCACTAAATGATTTCCAAGGAATTGTGATGGTGCATTCTGTCGCTCTGGGGCAAACCGATTCGACAGCATCTTTTCGGGTATCGGAACAACCTACATTTGGGGCCCTGAGCGATTCGCCAATGAGGGTAGATAAACAGATTGACACCATCGAGGTTTCCGTGCGCCGACTGGATAGTTTATTTGGGCAGGAACAATTCCGGCCGCCGGACCTTATTAAGGTCGATGTCGAGGGAAGCGAAGTCGATTTCCTGGCTGGGTCGCATGGAGTGATCGGCCGCTTCAGGCCTCTATTGGCACTCGAACTCCATGGGACCAATCAGGGTGTCGCTTCGTGGTTACGGCAGCTTTCTTATGCGGCCGACGTCGTTGGCGGCGGGACACTGGAAGAGGCTCCGTGGGCGGCGCTGGTGATCGCGACTCCAAAAGAACAAGTCAAGGCTCGAGCGTTGGTCGAGAGTATTTGTAAACAGTTCGGAGGACGATGAAGCCGATTCGTGTACTGACCATTGGCCATTCGTATGTTTTGGCGGTGAATCGGGCGACGGTGCGCGAGGTTGCGCGCGACCCAGCCTTCCAAGTAACGGTGGCTGCGCCGGCGTTCTTCCATGGCGATCTCCGCCCGCTGACGTGCGAGCCGGAGCCTGCCGGCAGCCCGCTGCGTCTGGTGCCGATCCATGCTCGCTGGACGAAACACATTCACGTTTTCCAATATGCGCAAAAAGCGCTCCGCGAACTGATTCTCAATGAACCGTTCAATGCGATTCATGCCTGGGAGGAGCCGTATATCCTTGCCGGCTACCAGATCGCGCGGTTAGCCCGCCGCAGCGGAGCCCGCTTCTGTTTTCGAACGGCTCAGAGTCTGAACAAGTGGTATCCGCCCCCCTTCAGCTTCTTCGAGAGACGGTCGGTGGCGGCGGCTGACCGCTGGATTGCGGGGGGCAGGAGCGTCTTCGACAACCTGGTCGCGCGAGGCGATTCCGCGGATCGCGGCCGCGTGATCACTCTGGCGGTAGACACCAGCATGTTCCGGCCGGCGGATGAGGCTGCGCGCGCACAAGTCCGGCGCGAATTGGGGCTCATCGCGCCAGTCATCGGGTTCGTCGGACGGTTAGTTGCCGCGAAAGGCCTTGGGATTCTCATGCAGGCTCTCGAGAGCGTCGACGCCAGCATTCCGTGGAGTCTTCTGCTGCTGGGGAGCGGCGAGATGCAAGCGGAGCTCGAGCAATGGGCCGCGAACCACGGCTGGCAGGATCGCGTGAAGATTCTACTGGCCAAGCATCACGAGGTTCCCAAGTATCTCTCCGCTATGGATTTGATGGTGGCTCCGAGCCAGACCATGCCGAACTGGAAGGAACAATTTGGCCGGATGCTCATCGAGGCTTTTGCGTGTGCGGTGCCAGTCATCGCCAGCGATTCGGGCGAGATCCCTCATGTGATCGGCGATGCGGGATTGATAGTGCCTGAGAAGGACGTCCTGGGCTGGAAGCACAACATCGAGATGCTTCTCCAGAACCAGGATTTGCGCACGCGGATCGGTTTGGCCGGAAAAGCCAGAGTCGGGCAATTTTCAGTAACTGAGGTGGCGCGCCAGTTCCGCGATTTTTACAGACAGCTGGCGTGGGGTTGACAGCTCCCTGCACCGCCGAAAGCGCCTGGAACACCGCTCGCCGCCACGATTTACACGGTTAACGCGAGTGTACTGCCCAACGCCACTATTGTCGTACTAGTACTGCTAAACTACACTCGCTGCTGTGATACCGGCATATTTACTGTTAACCATAGTTGCTGCGAACGTTCAGCCTACATCCATACGCGAAAAATCAACAGAAGTCGGTGCGCAAGAGCGGGTTACTGCCTCGGGACACCGACCTCTTCTTTTAGCTGCCGCTAGAAACACAGGCGTGGCCACGCCGCTTGGCCGCGCGGTTTCGGCGATCACGATTTCCATCGCACCGTCACCAGTGTCCCTGATGGAATCGCAAACCCAGCAGTTTACAGCGACCTTAACGGGCACAGTTAATACGACGGTGAACTGGAGCCTTAGCCCGGCGGTTGGCTCGATCAGCAGCAGTGGCCTTTATACCGCGCCGGCTGTGATTACTTCGGCGCAGACCATTACGGTCACTGGCGTGAGCGCGGCGGATACCACCCAATCAGCCACCGCGACGGTCAATCTCGTTCCGGTGGTCGTTACTATGACGCCGCCGACAGCGACGCTGTCAGTATCCGGAAAGCAGCAGTTTTCGGCTTCGGTTTCGGGCACTACGAACACTGGAGTGAATTGGAGTGTAAACCCGCTCGTCGGATCGATCGTCAACGGTCTTTACACTGCGCCCGCAACGATCTCGGCTGCGCAGATCATTACTGTTACCGCTACCAGTGCGGCCGACAACACTTCATTGGCCACTGCGACGGTGACGCTGCAGCCGCCAGCCGCGACTGTCGCCGTGTCGCTGAAGCCGGCCACAGTTTCTCTTGCGGCATCCGGTACGCAACAGTTCACGCCGGCCGTGACCGGTTCCAGTAACACCGCCGTCACCTGGTCCCTGAATCCCGCCGTGGGCACCCTTAGCAACGGTCTTTACACCGCACCCGCTTTTGTCACGGCCTCGCAAATCGTTACCGTAACCGCTACCAGCGCGGCCGATACTACCAAATCCGCGACCGCGCAGATCACGCTGCAGCCCACCATTTCCGTCACCCTCAGCCCGGCCAGCGCCAGTCTCTCGGC
>Ga0335081_10001948_pt1 | contig 32645 bp, 26 predicted proteins | sample Lox_Sample_35_FD_206713 | JGI IMG/M metagenome (GOLD analysis project Ga0335081, IMG submission 206713) | Soil microbial communities from Loxahatchee National Wildlife Refuge, Florida, United States - Lox_Sample_3.5 | ecosystem: Environmental > Terrestrial > Soil > Wetlands | place: USA...
CGAGGCAGGCCTGCTGCGGCAAATCAGGGTTGACGGCTCGACCTCGCATTTTGATACGAACACGAGCAACCATCCCCATTTCTTCGTCGAGAAAGGCGATTTGCTGCTGGATATTCCGGGTGCGGAGATCGCTCTCGATAAGATACCCGCCGTGCCCGATGGCTACGAGTTCGTCGCGACCGAGGTCGTGGTGCGTCTCAGGCGCAAGGGTGGCTGAATAGACGGCCGCAGAAGATCGCGACCAAGCGCGAAACGAGGCAGTGATGACGCGCGGTGCAAGGCGGCTCCATCTCTCGCTCGGCGAAACGAGTCGGGCGGCTCATTCGTATCCGTTTTTAGCCGCTGGTCACGCTGATCTGGCTCAGCGCCACGATGCCGCGGGCGGTCCCGAACGAGCGCCGCAGGCTTGGGCGACCATCGCAAACAACGTGCGGCCATAGTTCAGTTTTTACCCGCGCTGCCGCGTCAAGCATCAGCAAGAAAGCAATTCAAGCGATGCCCAATGAACGCCGGGCATTGTTTAGTCCCTCCATGCTCAATTGGGCAAAGTCTTGCACAGGAAGTAATCGGCTAGATCAGTATTTCTTATAAGCTAACTAATTCTAATGGGCGTATCCTTATCTCGTAAGGCTGACGCAAAGGCAAGCCCCGATGCTGACGCTTAGGCAACTGCGGTATCTTCAAGCACTTGCCCGTCATGCCCACTTTGGCCGGGCGGCGGAGGAATGCGCCGTCAGCCAACCTGCCCTCTCGATGCAGATCCGCGAACTCGAGCGCTTGCTCGGCGTCGAGCTCTTGGAGCGGCGCCAAAGCGGCTTGGCGCTCACCGAAGTCGGCGCCGAGGTCGCGCGGCGCGCCGAACATATTCTGAGCGCGACCCGCGACCTCGTCGATTGCGCGCGCCATAGCTCTCGCGTGCTGAGTGGGAACCTTCGATTGGGCGTGATCCCAACGCTGGCCCCCTACGTGCTGCCGCGCGTGCTGCCGGAGTTGCACCGGCGGCATCCGGATGTGCGTCTCGACCTGCTGGAGACGCAAACAAAGGCGCTCGTCACGGAGCTCTCGCACGGCGCGCTCGATGTGATCCTGCTGGCCTTGCCGATCGACAAGCAGGACTTCGAGACGCTGGCACTGTTCGACGACAGCTTCCTGCTCGCGGTGCCGGCCGACGATCCGATTCCCGAACGGGGCCGCGTAACCTCGCGCGACGTCAACGCCCGCAGGTTGATTTTGCTGGAGGAAGGTCATTGCCTGCGCGACCAGGCGCTCGCCTATTGCGGACCCGGAACCGGCGTCGATAACGCGCTTCGCGCAACGAGCCTGGCGACCATTTTGCAAATGGTGGCGAGCGGCTACGGCGTCACTTTGGTGCCAGAGGTTGCCGTCGACGTCGAAGTGCGCGATGAGCGAATAAAGCTGCTGCGCTTCGTCGAGCCGCAGCCGCGCCGCAGTATCGGATTGGCCTGGCGGCGAACCTCGCCGCGAAAGGCGGATTTTCTGGGACTCGGCTCCACGGTGGTGGAGGCGCTCAAGATCGAGAAGCCGAAAAAGAAGTATTGTCCCGCCTAGGCTCTCGCCACCGCGTCTGGAGCCGCCTGCCCGACATGTCCGCTCAGGGCCGATTGTGTTGACGAAGCCTTCAGTTGCGACGCGGGTTGTTCGCTAATTCGGTCGCTCTTCTAGAGAGAACTGAAGATCATGTTCCGCCGGACCACCTTCCGACGTCGATCGACAGGCTCGTCGAGCTTGGCGAGTTAAGACGAGAGCGGCTGAACCGCACCGAACATGGTGGCCCTAACCACCGACCGGCAGAGCGACTATCTGCCGACCCCATTTTCGCCCCCGCAATAAACTCCCGGGACGGCGCGGACACAGCATGTCACGAGCACTATAATTGAGGACGTTCGTGGCTTGCGGGGTCGGTTTCACCGGACGACTTCGGCCCGCCGAAGCCCCGCCGCGTTTCCCCGAATGAGCGATTTGCGCTAGTATTGGAGGTTCGGACGAGATGCCGGCGTGTGCGCAACGCGCGCCGCGCAATCGCAAAAGTTGAGGCCACGTGAGCGCCACCGACGGCCCGTCGACCAAATTCATTTCAGTGCTCGGCCGGCTTGAACTGGTCCTGAGCATGTTCGTGGCTCTCGTGCTGTTCGGCTTGATGGTGCTGCGCTGCGTCGACGTGGTCGGCCGCTACCTGTTCAATGCGCCGGTTCCTGGCACGTCCGAGCTGACGGGACTGGGCCTGGCGCTCATCATCTTTGCCGCGCTGCCGATCGTCACCGCTCACAGCGAGCACGTCAGCATCGGTTTGTTGGAAATGGTCGGCGGCCGCCGTTATACGCAGCGGATCGAGCGCGTCACGCTGCTCACGACGTCGCTCGTCGCGCTGTCGCTGATGGCCTGGCGGCTGTGGGACAAGGCGCAATCGCTCGCCTCCTATGGCGACTTCACTTCTTACCTGAACGTACCGGTCGCCCCCTTCGCCTATTTCATGAGCGTCATGACCGCCCTCGCCGTCGCGGTCATCGGGCTTCAGATTGCCGCCCTCTTCCGCAGCCCTCCAGACACACCATAGGCCCGCCGCTGCTGCAGTCGCTCGTCGGTTTCGTCGTTGTCTTCGCGCTTCTATTTCTGGGAGCGCCGATCGCCTTTGGCATGGCGCTGGTCGGCTTCGCCGGCTTTGCCTGGTTCACGAGTTGGCATGCGGCTTTGGCCATGGTCGGCCAGATCAGCTACGAGACGACGATCTCCGACGACCTCTCGGTGCTGCCGCTGTTCATCCTGATGGGCAGCTTCATCAATCACGCCGGGCTAGGCCAGGAACTCTACGACTGCGCCAACGCCTTTTTCGGCCATCGCCGAGGCGGCCTTGCGATGGCGACGGTTGCCGCTTGCGGCGGCTTTGCCGCCGTCTCCGGATCCAGCATGGCAACGGCGGCGACCATGTCCAAAGTGGCGATGCCCGCGATGCGCCGCTACGGCTACAGCGACAGCCTTGCTGCGGGCTCGATCGCCGCCGGCGGCACGCTCGGCATCTTGATTCCGCCGAGCGTCATCATGGTGATTTACGGAATCATGACGTCGACCGATATCGGCAAGCTGTTCATTGCCGGCATCGTGCCCGGCATCATCGGAATCGTGTTCTATATGGCCGCGATCGCAACGGTGACCTGGATCGATCCCAAACTGGGCCCGCCCGGCGAGCGGTCGAGCTGGCACCAGCGCGTGCGGTCGCTTTCGAGGATTTGGGGCGTGCTGCTCCTGTTCCTCATCGTCATGGGCGGCATTTATTTCGGCCTGTTCACGCCGACCGAAGCCGCCGGAATAGGCTCGGGCGGCGCCTTTCTATTCGCTCTTGCGCGGCGAAAACTCACTCTTCGCATATTGTTCAATGTGCTGGTCGAAACGGCGCGCACCTCGGCGATGATGTTCATTCTGCTGATCGGCGCCATCATCTTCTCCAATTTCATCAACATCGCCGGGCTTCCGGCTCAGCTTTCTGCGTGGTTGGACGCGCTCGGCGCGGCGCCGATGACGGTGATGCTGTGCATCTTGGCGGTCTACATCGTGCTCGGCTGCCTGCTCGAAAGCCTGAGCATGATCCTCCTCACCATCCCGATCTTCTTCCCGATCGTCAAAGCGCTCGGATTCGACCCGGTCTGGTTCGGGGTGATCATCGTCGTTGTCGTGGAGATCGGCATGATCACGCCGCCCATAGGCCTCAATGTCTTCGTGCTCAAGGCGACGCTGAAGGATGTGCCGGTAGCCACCATTTTCCGCGGCGTGGGGTATTTCATCCTGGCCGACATCATCAGGCTGGCGCTCTTCGTCTTGGTGCCGCAGATCGTGCTGTTCTTGCCGGCGCTGATGTAGCGACACGCCCCGGCTGCCGCCATGCCCTGCATCTACCTTCCCGTGCCGCACTCGGGTCCGGAGCGAGCCGGCGCGGCTTGTCTTCGACCCGGATTGCCCGGCATGATAGCGAACAAACCAGAACGGGAGAGAACCACATGCTGAAATGGGTAGCGCATAGCTTCCTGGCCCTGGCGGTTGCCGCGGCGGCAACCCTGCTGTCGCAACCCCAAGCCTCGGCACAGACCACGGTCTGGCGCTTCTCGCGATGGGTGCCGCCGACCCATCCGCTCAGCAAAGAGGTGTTCGAGGTCTGGGCCAAAAATGTCGAGCAGGCGACCCACGGCCGCGTCACGGTCCAGTTCGTCAGCGCGCTCGGCAACCCGCCCTCCCATTTCGACCTGGTCAAGGATGGCGTCGCCGACGTGGGCATGAGCGTGAACAGCTATACCGCCAATCGCTTCGTGCTGAGCGAGGGCATGGAGCTGCCGTTCCTGGCGCCAAACGGCATGTCCGGCTGCATCGCGTATTGGAAAACCTACGAAAAGTTCTTCGTGAAGGCGGACGAGTACAAGGGCGTGCATTTGCTGGGTATCTGGGTGCACGGCCCGGGCCAAATTTTCACGCGCGAAAAGAAGATCAACACCATCGCCGATCTCGACCACCTGAAGATGCGGGTGCCGGGCGGCGTGGTGAATGAAATTGCGAAGCGCCTCAACACGGTCCCGGTGTTCGCGCCGGCTTCGCAAGCCTATGACGTGCTGTCCAAGGGCGTCGCCGACGGCATCTTCTTCCCGACCGAGTCGATTTACAATTTCAAGCTCGGCCCGGTGATCAAGCAGGGCCTGGAAATTCCCGGCGGGCTCTATCGCCTCGCTATGTACATCGTCGTCAATCAGGCGAAATGGGATGCCCTCTCGCCCGCCGACAAGAAGGCGATCGACTCCGTTTCCGGCGAAGAGATCGCCAAGCTCGCCGGGGCGATGTGGGATAAGGCCGACGCCGATGGCAAGGCGGGGCTTTTGAAGCTCGGTACCGAGTTCCATGTCGCCGACGCGGCGATGGTGAAGGATCTGCACGCCAAGCTCGATCCGATGACCGCGGAGTGGATCGCCAAGGCCAAGGAGAAGGGCGTCGACGGTAAGGCGGCGCTCGATTATTTCATCGCGCAGGTCAAGGCCAACGAGAAATAGCCTGACGCGAGGGCGCGCAGCCGGTGCCGTGCGCCCTCGCCTTTTCAGACTGGGAAGCCCGCAGGATGTTCGCCGACCGCATCGAAGCCAAATGGATCGACGCCTTTTGCGAGGTGTTCGAAAAATGCGCCGTCAAACGCGGCGACACGGCATCCATTCTGTCCGAGACGCAGTCGCGGCCGCTCAACGTGCATCTGGCTGAGCTCGCCTTGCTGCGGTTGGGTGCGCGGCCGTTTCACGTCGTCGTGCCGACGCCGCGCAACCCGCATCCAGTGCCGGTACGCTCGACCGGGTCGAGCGAGGCGATCGGCCGGCTGGCGCCGGTCGTCAGCGCCCTGGCGCAATCCGGTTTCGTCGTCGACTGCACTTTGGAAGGATTGATGCACGCGCCGGAAACGCCGGAAATACTAAAGGCCGGCGCGCGCATCATGGTCATCTCCAACGAACATCCGGAGGCGCTCGAACGCATGCGCCCGGATGACGCGCTGCAGGCGCGGGTGCGCGCGGCCGCCAAGATGCTGCGCGCATCGAAGCGCATGAAGGTGACGTCGGCGGCCGGGACCGATCTCAGCGTCAACATGGAAGGCGCTTCCACCGTCGGCGTCTGGGGCTGGACCGACAAGCCAGGCACGCTGGCGCATTGGCCCGGCGGCATCGTCGTGAGCTTTCCTAAGAGCGGTACGGTCGACGGCGTGCTGGTGCTCGACCGCGGCGACATCAACCTGACCTTCAAACGCTATTTGCAGGATCGCATCATTCTGACGCTGGAGAAGGACTACGTTACAAGCATCGACGGCGACGGCGCGGACGCCGAGATGATGCGCGGCTATTTCGCCGCCTGGGGCGACAAGGACGCCTATGCTGTGTCGCATGTCGGCTGGGGCATGAATCAGGGCGCGCGCTACGAAGCGCTTGCTATGTACGACATGCGCGACACCAACGGCACGGAATTGCGCGCGCTGCCCGGCAATTTCCTTTTTTCCACCGGCGCCAACGAATTTGCCGGCCGCCACACCGCCGGCCACTTCGATTTGCCGGTGATGAAAACGACGATCGCCGTGGACAATACCGTGGTGGTGAAGGCAGGCGTCCTACAGGACGTGTTCGGTTAGTCGATAGCCGGCGGCTTCACCAGATCCAAGAAGCCCAGCATGCCGATGAACGCCTTCATCCGCTCGGCCCGATAGGCGTCGAGATCGCGGCCCTCGTAACTGAGAAATCCCTTGCGCGTGGTCAGGCCGATGCGGCCTTCACGCATATTGTTCTCGATGATCGCCGGAGCCTTGTAGCGCTCGCTGCCGAGCGCTTCGGTCAGGTAGCGGCTCGCGTAATAGAGGATGTCGCCGCCGCCCCAGTCGATGAATTCGAGCAGGCCGAGCACGGCGAAACGTAAGCCGAAACCGTATTTGATCGCCTTGTCCAGTTCCTCGGGCGAAGCCACGCCCTCCTCCACCATGCGCGCGGCCTCGTTCATGGCCAGCGCCTGAATGCGCGGCACGATGTAACCGGGGCGCGCGGCGCATACCACCGGCACCTTGCCGACACGTTCGAGCAGGGATTTCAGCCTTTCGGTGGTTTGCGGCGCGGTCTTGCCGCCGGCCGACAATTCGACCAGCGGCACCAGGTAGGCCGGATTGAGCCAGTGGGCGTTAAGGAAGCGCTCGGGATGGCTGACTGCGCCGGAGAGATCGTCCACCAGGATGGTCGAGGTCGTGGAAGCGATGATCGTTTTTTCGTCGGCGAGTATGGAAGCGCGCGCCAGCACATCGCGCTTGAGTTCGGGCACCTCCGGCACCGCCTCGAAGACTATGTCGGCGGAAGACAGGGCGGCGGCCGCTTCGCTTTCCGGCACGGTCGTGACGCGGCCGGCGATGGTATCGACTAACCCGGCATCGAACAGACCGAGCATGGCCAGGCTCTGCAAAGTGCGCCTGACCTCGCCCAATGCCTCGCTGGCGAGCTTGTCGAAATCGGCTTTGGGCCGTCGTTTGAAATCGACCACGGCGACGGGATGACCGGCATAGGCGAACACGACGGCGATGCTGCGCCCCATGCGGCCGGCACCCAGGCATGCGACGCGTTCGCGCGCCCTCATGCGAAGCCCACCCGCAGCGAGGCCTGCAACTGCACGCGGTCGAGCGCGCCGAGGCCGAGAGCGTCGAGCGTTCGGCCGGTCGCGGTGAAATCTTCGCCGCAGATGGCGCCGCCGATCGCCAGAAAACCGCGCGCGAGCCTCGTGTCAGTCCCGGCAAGCGCCCCAACCGAAACCAAGAACGACAACCCGAGTTTTACGTCTTCGCGCATGTAGCGATGCTCGGTGAGCACGATGTGTTCACGCCAGTCGCCGCTATCGGTGAGCTTGTCGTGGCTGCCGCGGCCATACATCCACTCCGGGCCCTCCTTGGCGTAATGGTCGGCGAGCGGAAAGTGCGGCGCGCCGTAGCCGAGCGCTTCGCGCAGCGCCACGCGCTCGGCGTCGAGCGCGTCGGTGACGCGCCGGACTGCGCCCTGCGTACCCTCCTTGTGGATATCCCAGCGCTCGAAGTGCTCGAGCGGCCCCGCGTTCATCACGATCAACGGCGGATGGATGATCGGTCCGGCATTCATCAGTGCGGCGGAAAGCACGTCACCGCAATCCTCGATCACGCCGGGAAATGCTTCGCCGATGACCTTGAGCGCGTGCTCTTTCCGGGTGAGCGGAAAGACGCCGGTCGGCAGCCGCTTGGCGCGGATGGTAATCGCCGGCTCATAGGGCCCATGCTTGCGGGTCAGCCAAGGCAGCGTGCCGGTCTCGGCATAGGCGACCTGGGCCGCGTTGCCCGCTTCAAAAGCCGCCTTGGCGAAGATGACCGAGCCAAAGGTGCCGGGCGGCAGAAATACCACCTGCCCGTCGGCGAGATGCGGTGCCAGCGCCCGCGCGATGCCGCGCTGGGCTGTGGCGGGCGCCGGGCAAAGGATCAGCTCGGCACCTTTGACTGCGTCCGCCATGTCATCGGTAATGAGCGCCGGCTTTACCTCGTGGCGACCGGCGAAGTCTTTGACGGTAATCGTGCCGCCGGCTGCGCGATGCGCCCTTACCGCCTCCGAATCGCGCCGCCACAGCCGGACCTCGTGGCCTTGCAGGCTGAAATCGCCGGCCGCCGCGAACGAGCCATTGCCACCGCCGAGAACCGCGATCTTCATGCGCGGCCCGCCTGCTCTTTCAACACGAAATGCTGCACCTTGCCGAGCGCGTTGCGCGGCAGCGCGTCGACGAACACGATCTCGCGCGGCACCTTGAAGCGGGCGAGCTGACCCGAAAGATGCGCAATCAGCGCCCCGGCGTCGCATTCCCCGCGCCGCACGACATAGGCCACCGGCACCTCCTGCCATTTCGGATCTGGCCGGCCGATCACCGCAGCCTCGGCGACGGCGGGATGGTCATGCAGCACACGCTCGACCTCGGCCGGATAGATGTTCTCGCCGCCGGAGATGATCATATTCTTCTTGCGGTCGTGAATATAGAAATAGCCGTCTTGGTCGCGCGTACCGATGTCGCCGGTATGGTACCAGCCGTTGCGCAGCACATCGCTGGTCGCCGCCTCGTTACCCCAATATTCGAAAAAGACGTTCGCTCCGCGCACCAGCACCTCGCCGGCGGTTCCGGGCGCGGCCTCCCGCCCGTCCTCGTCCGCGACGCGCGCCTCGCACAACAGGCCCGGCAGCCCGGTCGACGTCTTGCGGGAGAGATCGCCGCCGACGCGCGTATAGACCGCGATGGGACAGGTTTCGGTCGACCCGTAGACCTGCAAGACGGGCACGCCGCGCGCCTCCACCGCCTCGATCAGCGGCACCGGCACTTGCGTCGAGCCGGTCGTCAGCGCCCGCAGGGAGGAGAGGTCGGCTTTCGGCCAGTCGGGATGTGAGATGATGGCCTGCATCGTGGCCGGCACCAGCACGGTGAGCGTCGGCTTGTCTCTTGCTATTGATTGAAGGGCCGCGTCGGGCGCAAAGCGGGCGTGGATGGTGACCGTGGCCCCGATGTGCAGCGCCGGCGTGGTCTGAATGTTGAGCCCGCCGACATGAAAAAACGGCAACACCGTGAGGACGTGATCCTCGCTGCGCATGTCGTGCATGTGATGGCTCATCACGCCGTTCCACAACAGCGCCTCCTGGCGCAGCACCGCGCCCTTGGGGCGGCCGGTGGTGCCCGAGGTGTAGACGAGCAGCAGCGGGCAGCTTTGGTCGACATGCGGATTGTCGCCGCCACCTGAACCTGCCGCAAGCAGCCCCTCGAAGGTCGTCTCGCAGCCGTCGACGGCGCCGAGTCCGATGATGTGGATGTCCGGCAGTCTGTCTTTCAGCGAAGGCAGCAGGCCGGCGAAATCCGGCTGTACTATCAGCACCTTGGCGGAAGCGTCGGTGATGATGAACACCTGCTCGGGGACCGCCAGCCGCCAATTGAGCGGCAGTAGCATGGCGCCGAGGCGGGCGCAGGCATAGAGCAGTACTAAATAATCGGGATGATTGAGACTGAGGACCGCGACGCGGTCGCCGCGGCTGACGCCGAGCTGCGACTTCAGCGCGCCCGCGGCGAGCGCGATACGCTCGCTCAAGCCGCGATAACTCAGCACCGCGCCTTCGAAGCGCAGCGCCGCTTTGTCCGGCGCAAACGCGGCATTGCGGTCGATGAGGTCGGCGAGGTTCATTGCGCCAAGACCGCCTACTCGTCCTTCTCGCCCGGCTGGTAGAGTGCTTCGCGGCCGATGCGGTCTACGCAAATTTCCGCCGTCCACGGCAGCATCAGCGCGCCGCAGCGGCTGTCGCGGTAAATGCGCTCGAGCGGCAGACTCTTCAGCATCGACTGGCCGCCGCAGGTGCGGATGGCCTTCGTCGCGATGGCGTTGGCATTTTCCATCACCGTGTGCTGGGCGGCATAGGCGCGCAGCACCTGCTCCTTCGTCGGATTGGGGCAGGCCTCGGTGATGGCCTGGAACCAGAGCGCCTTGGTCTGCTCCAGCATGATGCGCATTTCGGCGACGGCGATTTGTTTGGTGGGGAACATGCGCCGCTTGACCGGCGGCGTCCCCGGCGCTTCGCCGCGCAGATAGGCGACGGTGAAATCGTAGGCCGCCTGCGCGAGTCCCATATAGGTCGGCGACAGCGTCAGAAACATGTGCGGCCAGCGCGTGGCGGCCTGGAAATAGACGCCGCGCGGCATGAGCATGGCGTCTTCCGGCACGAACACGTTCTTGAACAGCAGCGTGCGTGAGACGGTGCCGCGCATACCGAGCGGGTCCCAGTCGCCCACCACCGAGACGCCTTCCGCCTTTGCGGGTATGCCGAGATAGAGCGTGTTGCGGCGGCTTGCCGCCGCGCCCTCGGCGCGTTCCGTGCAGAGCACGCCGTAGTAGTCGGCCGAGCCGGAGAGCGAGGCGAAGATCTTCTTGCCGTTGACAATGAAGCCGCCGTCGACGGGCCTCGCTTCGGTCCCAAAAGCAACCCCGCCGGCGGCCGCCGCCCCGCCTTCCGAGAACGGCTGAGCGTAGATGGCGCCGTCGTTGAGGATCCGTTGATAGTGCATGCGTCGGCGGGCGAGATGGCCGGCACGCACCTCGGGCGTCATCTCCAGATCGTCCGACAGAGCGCCCGACCACAGCGTCGAGCACACGTGCATGTTCCAGGACAGTGCGGTCGCGCCGTCATAGCGGCCGAGTTCGGCCGCGGCGAGACAATAGGTCTGGAAATCGGCCCCGGTGCCGCCGTCTTCCGTGGGGATGCAGATCGACAGCAACCCTTCGGCGTGCATGTCGCGAAAATTCTCGATCGGGAAAGTGGCTTCGCGATCGTGCTTGGCCGCGCGCGGGGCGAGCTTGGCCTTGCCGAAGCGGCGCGCCTTCCCGATCAGCCCCGCCTGGAAATCGGTGAGACGGAAAGCGTCGGGCGCGAAAATCGGGTCGTCCTGATGGGCATCGAGCTGCACATTCATCGCGTCAACTCCATTAGGACAGGGAACGCGCCAATGCCTCATCCAGGAACTCGAGGATAGCCGCATTATAAGCGTCAGGCGCTTCCAGATTGGGCATGTGGCCGAGGCCCGGCAGACAGACATATTTTGCGGCCGGAATCTTGCCTGCCATGCGCTCCATCATGGATGCCGGCGCGTTGCGGTCGCGCTCGCCGACGATGCACAGCACCGGCACCTGGATGCGCTCAAGATTGGCGCGCTCGTCGAAGCCCACCAGGCATTGCACCGCCGCCCGGTAGGTGCGCGGCGAGACCGCGCCCATGGTCGCGACGAACAGCGCACGGCTTTTCGCGTCGGCCTGCGCGCCAAGGAGCTGATCGACGGTGCCCGGCGCGATGTCGGCCATCATCTTGCCGGCATCGAGCGGGCTGAGCCGATCGGCGACGAATTTTTTCTGGAAATCCCCACTCGGATTGCCGAAGGCCGGGCTGGTGCCGGACAGCACGGCGGCGCGATAGCCGTGCGGGCGCCGCCGCAGGCAGGTCTGCGCGATCATGCCACCGAATGAATGCCCCACGATCACCGGGCGGTCGAGCCGGTGCACCGCAACCGCCCGCTCCACATCCTCGGACAGCATGTCGAAGGTCATGTGATCGACTGGCGGCCGCACACCGTAGCCGGGCAGGTCGAGCGCCACCGGCTCGTAACCCGCCGCGCGAAAGCTCGCGAGTTGGGGATCCCACAGCCGCGCCGCGCCGATGATCCCTTGCAGGAAAACGACAGGGACTGAGGCGGCGCCGGTCATGCTGTTTCCTTCATCTTTTCTTTGTGCCGCCAACGGCTGCGCGGCGCAATACAGCCGTTACCCTGGTGGAATGACGGCCGTCGCTTCGATTTCAACTCTCGCCCCTTCTTCCAGCAAGCCCGCCACCACCACGAGTGTCATGGCAGGATAGTGCCTGCCGATGATGCGGCGGTAGGCCAGGCCGATTTCCTTGCGGCGCGCGACGTAATCGGTCTTGTCGACGACGTACCAAGTCATGCGGGTGATGTGGTGGGGGAAACCGCGGGCTTCCGCCAGCACGGCCACGATGTTCTTCAGCGCCTGCTCGCATTGCGCCACGATATCGGCGCCGACCAGGCGCGCCTCGGCGTTCCAGCCGATCTGGCCGGCGATGAATACCTGCCGGCCCCGGGCGGCGATGCCATTGGCGTAGCCTTGCGGGCTCACCCAGGCTTTCGGCTGCAGGATTTCGAAGTCCGCGTTGCTCATGGCCGTCTCACTGCTGGCGCAAGCGGAAGCGCTGGACCTTGCCGGTCTGCGTCTTCGGCAGCGCTTCGATGAAATTCACCGCGCGCGGATACTTGTAGGGCGCGATCACCGCCTTGACATGGTCCTGCAGGCGCTTGACGCAGTCGACGTCGCCGGCAACACCCGCCTTCAACACCACATAGGCAGCCACGATCTGGCCGCGTTCTTCGTCGGCCGCGGCGACCACCGCGCATTCCGCGACGTCGACATGCTGTAGCAGCGCGGCTTCGACTTCGGGGCCCGCGATGTTGTAGCCTGCCGATACGATCATATCGTCGGCTCGAGCGACGAAGTGGAACAGGCCCGCCTCGTCCTGCATGAAAGTGTCGCCGGTCAGGTTCCAGCCGTCGCGCACGTAGTTCTTCTGCCGCTTGTCGGCGAGGTAGCGACAGCCGGTCGGGCCGCGCACCGCGAGGCGGCCCAGCTCGCCGCGCGCGACCTCCTTCATTTCCTCGTCGACAATTTTGGCCTCATAGCCGGCGACCGGACGCCCGGTGGCGCCCGGATGGGCGTCACCCACGCGGTTGGTGATGAAGATGTGCAGCATCTCGGTCGAGCCGATACCGTCGAGGATCGGCTTGCCGGTCTTGCGCGTCCACTCCTCGAACACCGGAGCGGGCAGCGTCTCGCCGGCGGACACCACCAGTCGCAACGACGACAGATCGGCGCCCTTGTCCATGGCCGCCATCATGGCGCGGTAGGCGGTGGGCGCCGTGAAGCAGATCGTGGCTTTGTAGTTCTCGATGATATTGATCATGTTCGCGGGCGATGCATTTTCCAGGAGCGTCGCGGTGGCGCCGAAGCGCAGCGGAAACACCGCCAGGCCCCCGAGACCGAAAGTGAAGGCGAGCGGCGGCGAGCCGACGAAGACGTCGTCGGGCGTGACCCGCAACACTTCACGCGCATAGCCGTCGGCGATGATCAGGATATCGCGGTGGAAATGCATGGTGGCCTTCGGCTCGCCGGTGGTGCCCGAGGTGAAGCCGAGCAGGGCGACGTCGTCGCGGCCGGTGGGCACGGCTTCGAATCTGACCGGCTTGTCGAGCGCAATGCGGTCGAGTTCGGAATCGTGGTTCGCGGTGCCGTCGAAGTTGACCACCTGTTTCAAGAATTTGCTGGTCTTGGCGCAGGCCACCAGCTCGTCGGCGATACGGCTGTCGGTAAGCGCAAGCGCGATCTCCGCCTTGTCGACGATCTTGCTCAGTTCGCCCGCGCGCAACAGCGGCATGGTGTTGACCACCACCGCACCGGCCTTGGTAGCGGCAAGCCAGGCGGCGACCAACGCCGGATTGTTGCCGGAGCGGATCAGCACCCGGTTGCCCGGCTTGACGCCGTAGTTTTCAACCAGCGCATGTGCCACCCGGTTCGACCAGTCGGTGAGCTCCTTGTACGTCCGCCGGCGTCCATTGCCGATCAGCGCGGTGTGGTCGCCGAAGCCCTTCTCCACCATGCGGTCGGTCAATTCGACCCCGATGTTGAGCCGCTCCGGATATTGAAATTCCGGCCTGTCGAGCAGGATGTCCGGCCATTGCTCGAACGGCGGAAGATTGTCACGCGCGAAGGTGTCGGCGTGCGCAGATGGGCCAAGCGTAATGTTTTTCATGCTGCAGCTCCCGAAATTTCCGACAAGACGGCCCGGGCAATGATGATTTTCTGGACATCCGAGGCGCCCTCATAGATGCGGAGTGCGCGGATTTCGCGATAAAGCGTTTCGACCGCATGGTTGGAGCGGACACCATCACCGCCGTGCAGCTGCACGGCCGTGTCGATGATGCGCTGTGCCGCCTCGGTGGCGTAGAGCTTGGCCATGGCCGCTTCGCGGGTGATGCGGGCGGCGCCGGCATCCTTGGTCCAGGCAGAGCGATAGACCAGTAGCGCCGCGGCATCGAGCTCGACTGCCATATCGGCGAGATGGCCTTGCACCATCTGCAGCTCGCTCATCGGCGCGCCGAACAATTTGCGCTTGCGCACTCGCGCAATGCTCTCGGCCAAGGCGCGGCGGGCAAAGCCGAGCGCAGCGGCGCCCACGGTGGTGCGGAACACGTCGAGCGTCGCCATGGCGACTTTGAAGCCATCGCCCGGCTGGCCGACCAGTGCTCCGGCCGGTACACGGCAATTCTCGAACTTCAGGCGCGCCAGCGGATGCGGCGCGATCACGGCGATGCGCTCAGCGACGGTCAGGCCGGGATTGCCGCCTTCAACGATGAAAGCCGACAGCCCACGCGCACCGGGCGCCTCGCCGGTGCGGGCGAACACTACATAGAGGTCGGCGACACCGCCGTTCGAGATCCAGCATTTCTCGCCGTCGATTACATAGTCCGCACCGCCACGCCGCGCGCTGGTCGTAATATTGGCGACGTCGGAGCCGGACGCCGCCTCGGTCAGGGCAAAGGCCGCAATCGCCTCGCCGGCGCGCGTCTCGGGCAACCAAGCGGCGCGTTGCGCGTCCGAGCCAAAGAGCGAAATGGGCCCTGCCCCGAGGCCCTGCATGGCGAAGGCGAAGTCTGCCAGCCCGTCGTGGCGGGCAAAGATCTCGCGCGCCAGCGCGAGTGAACGCACGTCGAGTCGTTCATCGAGGTTTTCCGGTGCCGTCAGTTGCAGCCAGCCGGCCTCGCCCAGCTTTTTGACGAGGCTGCGGCAGGCGGCATCGGTGTCGCTTTGGTCGATGTCGCCGAGGTTATCGGCCGCCCAAGCATCGAGCTTACCGGCGAGTGCGCGATGACGCGCCTCGAAAAATGGCCAATTGAGGAAGCTTTTGTCGAGCATGTCAGTTTCCGGCAAAGCGCGGGGTCTGCTTGGCGACGAAGGCCTCATAGGCGCGGCGGAAGTCCCGCGTCTGCATGCAGATTGCCTGCGCCTGCGCTTCCGCCTCGATCGCCTGCTCGAGCGACATCGACCATTCCTGCGCCAGCATGGTTTTGGTCATCATGTGCGCAAAGGTCGGGCCTTGTGCCAGCTTGGCGGCAAAGCCGATCGCCTCTTTTTCCAGCGCATCGGCGGCGATTAGGCGATTGAAAAAGCCCCAGCGCTCGCCCTGCTCGGCGCTCATGGTGCGGCCGGTGAAGAGGAGCTCGGCGGCACGGCCTTGTCCGATCACGCGCGGCAGCATGGCGCAGGCGCCCATGTCGCAACCGGCAAGGCCAACCCGCGTGAACAGAAAAGCGGTTTTGGCCTGCGGCGTGCCGAAGCGGATGTCGCTGAATAGCGCGATCATGGCGCCGGCGCCCGCGCAGACGCCGTCGACCGCGGCGATAATCGGCTGTGGACAGGCGCGCATCGCCTTGACCAACTCGCCGGTCATGCGCGTGAACGCGATCAGCCCCTTCGTGTCACGATCGAGCAGCGGCCCGATGATGTCGTGCACGTCGCCACCCGAGCAGAAATTGCCCTGGTTGGAGCCGAATACGACCGCCTTGACGTCGTCGGCATGGACGAGCTTGCGGAAGGTTTCGCCCAGTTCGGCATAGGAGCCGAAGGTGACGGGGTTCTTGCGCTCCGGCCGGTTGAAGGTAACGACCGCGACGTTGCCTTCCATGCGCCAGTTGAAATGCTGCGGCTCGAAGTCCTTCATGTTCACGGCCGTGCTCCTCCGTTGCGGACACGGCCGGCGAGGCCGTCGAGGTGTCGGATGATCGTCTCCGCTTCGGGAGCGTCGAATTCCGACAGCATCTTGTCGATCCATTGCTCGTGCGCCCGCGCGATTACGGTGAATTGCGACCGCCCGCGCGGCGTCAGGCGCACCAGCAACGAGCGCCGGTCGTCGGGCGATGCCTGCCGCGCCACCATCCGGTCAGCCACCAGCCGGTCGACGATGCCGGTGACATTGCCGTTGGAGACAATCAGCATGCGCGACAGCTCGGTCATGGTGATGCCATCATCCTGGCGCGCCAGCGCAGCCAGAACATCGAACTGCGGCAGCGTGAGCGAGAACTGCACGCGCAGGCGTTCGCGCAGCTCGGCCTCGATCGCGCGGGTCGCGCGCAGCATGCGCAGCCACAGCCGCAGCCGCTGCCGGCTCAAGGGGCGCGCCATCGTGCGCGCGCGCACCTTCGTAAGCGTGCTCATAGCTGGCCTCCGGCGATGGCGATCGCTTGGCCGCTTATGGAAGCCGCCCCCGGCGAGCAGAGCCAGAGCACGGTTTGCGCGACCTCCTCCGGCGCGATTAACCGGCCATGCGCATTGTCCTTGGCGAGTTCGGCGCGTGCCTCGGCCACTGAGCGGCCGGTCTTCCCCGTAATCATGTCCACTGCGGCGTCCAAGAGCGGCGTTTCGGTATAGCCGGGGCAGACCGCGTTGACCGTGATTCCTTTGGCCGCGAGCTCCACGCTGAGCGCGTGCATGAGCCCGACCACGCCGTGCTTGGCCGCGCAATAGGCGGCAACGTAAGGGTAGCCCTTCAGGCCGGCGGTCGATGCCACGAACACGATGCGGCGGCCTTCCGCACCCGGCGCGCGCGTGAGGTCGGCGAGCGCGGCTTTGACCGTGAGAAACGAGCCCGTCAGGTTGACGCCGAGCGCACGCTGCCAATGGGCGAGATCGGTCTTGCCGAAGGGGGCGCTCTCCGCCGCGCCGGCATTGGCGATGACGATATCGATGGGCCCGTGCGCCGCGCGCGCGGCTGCCACCATTGCCGCGCAATCGGCCTCGCGCGTGACGTCGGCGATGGCCGCCTGGCCTTTCGGCAGGCTGGCGGCGACCGCCTCCAGCGGCGCCTTGCGCCGGCCGGCGACGGTGACGGCGGCGCCGGCGGCGCCGAGGGCGCGGGCGATGGCGGCACCGATGCCGCTGCCGCCACCGGTGACAAGCGCGTGCCGCCCAGCAAGCCCGCCCATCACACCTTCCCCGTCATGGCTTCGGCACGCGCTTTCAAGCGATAGAGCTGGTCCCGCCCCGCCCGATAGGGTTTCGGCCAGGGCACGCCCTCGTAGCGCAGGTCGGCGGCGGCATGCAGCGTCCAATAGGGATCGGCAAGATGCGGCCGCGCGAGACAAACGAGATCGGCGCGGCCGGCCATCAGAATCGAATTGACGTGGTCGGGCTCGTAGATGTTGCCGACCGCCAGCGTTGCGATGCCGCTCTCATTGCGGATGCGGTCGGAGAACGGGGTCTGGAACATGCGGCCGTAAACAGGTTTCGCCCCGACCGAGGTCTGGCCGGCCGAGACGTCGACCAGATCGACGCCGTGCTCCGCCAGCATGCGCGAGATCAGAACCGCATCCTGCGGCTGGATGCCGGCGGGCCCGACCCAGTCATGCGCGGAGATGCGCACCGAGATCGGCTTCTCATCCGGCCACACATTGCGCACCGCGTGAACGACTTCGAGCGGAAAGCGCATGCGGTTTTCCAGGCTGCCGCCGTATGCATCGGTGCGCCGGTTGGTCAGCGGCGTGATGAAGGACGACATCAGATAGCCGTGCGCGTAATGCAACTCGAGCCAGTCAAAGCCGGCGCGGTCGGCCATTTCGGCGGCGCGCACGAAGGCATCGCGCACCGCCGCCATGTCGGCGCGCGTCATTTCGCGGGGCGCGGGATTGTTCGAGCTCCAGGCAACGCAGGAAGGGCCTATGGTCTCCCAATTGCCTTCGAGCAGCGGCGCATCCGGCTCTTCCCAACCAAGCTGGGTCGAGCCCTTCAGGCCCGAATGGCCGAGCTGAATGGCGATTTTGGCTTCGGTCTCAGCGTGCACGAAATCCACCAGCCTCTTCCAGGCGCGTTCGTGCTCGTCGCTGTAGAGGCCGGTACATCCCGGAGAGATGCGCCCCTGCGGCGTCACGCAGGTCATCTCGGTGAACACCAAGCCGGCGCCGCCCTTGGCACGCTCGGCGTAATGCACGAAATGCCAATCGTTCGGTATGCCGTCGACCGCGCGGTATTGCGCCATCGGCGAAACGCAGACGCGGTTCGCAAGCTCTACTCCGCGCACCCTGAACGGCACGAACATTGGCGGGCGGGCGGCATTGGGCGAATGCCCGGTCGCCTGCTTCTCGAACCACTTCTCGGCGCCGGCAAGCCAAGCCGGATCACGCTGGCGCAGGTTTTCGTGGCTGATGCGCTGTGAGCGCGTCAGCAGCGAATAATTGAACTGCACCGGGTCGAGATGGAAATACCGCTCGATATCCTCGAACCATTCGGTTGAATTGCGCGCGGCGTTTTGCAGGCGCAGCACTTCCAGGCGCCGCTCGTCCTCGTAGCGGCGGAAGGCGGATTCGAGGTCGGGCTCCGTGTGGATGTAATTGGCGAGCGCGATCGCGCTTTCCATAGCCAGCTTCGAGCCGGAGCCGACCGAGAAATGCGCGGTGGCGGCGGCGTCACCCAACAGCACGATGTTGCGACAACTCCAGCGCTCGCACAGAACCCGGTTGAAATTGAGCCAGGCCGAGCCGCGCAGATGCTTGGCGTTCGACATCAGCGCGTTGCCGCCGAGATTGCGGGCGAACACCTTCTCGCAAGTGGCGATGGTCTCTTCGCTCGACATGCGGTCGAAGCCAAAATTGCGCCAAGTCGCTTCCGAGCATTCGACGATGAAGGTCGCGGTGTCGGCGTCGAACTGGTAGGCATGCGCCCAGATCCAGCCGTGTTCTGTCTCCTCGAAAAGGAAGGTAAAGGCGTCGTCGAATTTCTGATGCGTGCCGAGCCAGATATATTTGCAGGCGCGCACGTCGATGTCCGGCTTGAACACGTCGGCATGCGCGGCACGCACGCGCGAATTGACGCCGTCGGCGCCCACTATCAGGTCGTAATCCGCGTATTCGGCGGGGTCCTTCGCCTCGGTCTCGAAGCGCAGCTCGACGCCGAGAGCGGCGGCGCGCTCCTGCAGGATGTTGAGCAGCCGTTTGCGCGAAATGCCGCAGAATCCATGGCCGCCAGAGCGCACCACCGTGCCACGGTAATAGACCGCGATGTCGTCCCAATAGGCGAAGGATTGGCGGATGGCCTCGGCGCTGACGGAATCGTTTTCGGCGAGATTGTCGCGGGTTTCGTCGGACAGCACGACACCCCAGCCGAAAGTGTCGCCGGGCCGGTTGCGTTCGATGACAACGATATCGTGCGCCGGGTTTCGGAGTTTCAGCGAGACCGCGAAATAGAGCCCGCCCGGACCGCCCCCAAGCACTGCCGCTCGCATCGCCGACTCCGCGCTGGTTGCTTGGCCGGCAGCATGGGGCGGGCGCGATAATATTACAAGCCTAAAATATCGCAATTTAAAACAATGAAGGCGATTGTCGGCGCAACTATGCGTCGTTGTGAAAGCCGAGGTTGCGCCGCGAGGCAATAAGTCGCGATGGCCAGAAACGGACGTTACTTATCGTTTTCTCAACAGGTTAGTTGCCTTCAACAGCTACCTATGCCGCGTTATTTTCGGCCCTTGCCGGCAAATCCCGCCTCACAGGCGCCCACTGCTCCGATGGCGATGAAGTCGTCGATCTCTTGAGCCGAATAGCCGAGCGTCTTCAGCACTTCAATGCTGTGTTGACCGCGTTGCGGCGGCGGGCGATCGACCGTCTGCCCGCCATTCGCCAATTTAAACCCGACGCCGGGAACGCGCAGCGTCCCGTCCAGCCCGGCCATCTTCGGCGCATCGAGTAAAACCTCGCGCCGCGCCAAATGCGGATGGCCGAGAACCTCCGGCAGGTCGCGCACCCGCGAGGCTGGCACGCCGGCCGCGGACAGAACGTCCTCCCAATGCGCCGCCGATTCACCGGCGAATATCTGGCGCAGCCGCGGCGCATATTCCTCGCCAAGCCCGACATGCTCGCCCCAATTCTGCAGCCTCGGATCCTCGGCGCAATCTTCCATGCCGATGGCCCTGAGCATGGCGACCGCCTGCCCATGCGTGTTTGCGGTCGTCACGATCAGGCCGTCGGTCGTTTCGAAGATGCCGGAAAGCGGGCTGCCACTGAATGCCCTTGTACCTCCCGGCCGGTTCAGGCGGCCCGTCATCGCCACTTCCGTGATCAGCGGCCCCATGATGGCGAGCGCGGTATCCAACATGGCTATGTCGATGCGCTGCCCGCGCCCGGTGTGCGTCCGTTGGTAAAGCGCGGACGCAATCGCGAAGGCGCCAACGAGACCGGCCACGTAGTCGACCACCGGAAATCCGATCCGGTGCGGCTCGCCCGCCAGCGTTCGGTTGACGAACATCATGCCGGCAATGCCCTGAAGGACGTGGTCGTAGGCTGGACGAGCGGAAAGCGGTCCTTCCTGTCCATAGCCGGTCAGCGATGCATAGATGATGTTAGGCCTGCGCCCGACCACCGTGTCGGCGTCAAAGCCGAGGCGATGCATCACGCCTGGACGGAAGTTTTCGGAAAAGACGTCGGCCGTGTCGATCAAGCGCCATAGGATTTCCTTGCCGGCCGCGGTCTTGAGATCGATAGCAATCGAGCGCTTGTTCGAATTCTGCCCTAAGAAGCCGATTCCGAGACCGCGAGCATTCAGCTCGGCGTTCGGTCCTATGGTCCTGGCGATGTCGCCTTTGGTCGGCGGCTCGACCTTTATGACGTCGGCGCCCAGCAGCGCCAATTGGTAACTGCAATAGGGACCAGCAAGCACGTGCGACACGTCGATGACCCGGACACCCACGAAGGGGCGAGCAAATCTGGCCGTGTTCGAAGCCGGATGGATGGATCGGTCGCTATTCATGCAACGATGGTTCCTCAATCATTTCGGCGCGCAGCCGGGCCCGTCTGGCGCAAGCCGCGTTTGCCCGGCGCATGCGGTGGTTACAATCGATAGACACGGCGCGCTGTCTCCGCGAGCAAGTCGCGCCGATCCGCAGCGCTGTAGTCAATGGCGATCAGCTTGTAGGCATTCCAGAGGGCTGTGTAGCTTATGGACACGCTGTCGACTGGGAAGTTGCTCTCGAACATGCAGCGCTCGGCACCGAAGCAGCGAATGGCGTGGTGGAAATATGCGGCGCGGTCATCGACGAATTCCCGTGCGAGCGGCGGCTCGTCGCGTTGGTAGCCGTCATATCCGGTCACGATGGACGCAAGCCCTCCGAGCTTCATCACAAGGTTGGGAAGCTCCGCCAGCATCTCGATGCGTTCCGCCCAGGCGGCAAAGACAGGATCGGTCGGCTCCGACTTCGGTCTAAACCCGACCGGCCCGCCGAGGTGATTGACCACGATCGTGGTGTTCGACGCGAAGCGGGCGAGCCCAGCCAAATCGTCGAGTTGAAAGTGAAACTGGAACGCGTCGAAGACGAGGCCACACTCGCCCACAAGCGCCACGCCGCGACGAAAGTCCTGGTCGCGATACAGACCGGGCGGCGCGGCGCCGGCGATCAGCCGCGCGGAAGGATCCTCCAGGCGTGCGGCGCTGTGACGGACGCCGCGGAGTAGGCCGCCGCCGGCTTTTTCGTGCGCCTCGAGCACCGCGGCGAGATTTGAACTGCGCATGTCGGCATGGGCTACGACGGCTGAAAGTTCAGTTGCGCTTTGCGAGCGGGCCAACTGTTCGGCCAGCTCGGCGGCAAATTCGGATTCGCCGACCGGGCGCAGTTCTTCCGGTCCTTCCGAGAAATAGGCCGAGCCGCACTCGACATAGACGCATTGCTTGACCGCGTGGCCGCGCGTGGAATCGCGCAGGAATTCGTCGGGCAGATAGCGGCTGGTCTGCAGCTCACGCGAATTATCCGCCGGATCGGGAAGACTGCGCTCGGGCCAGAAATGGCAGTGGGCGTCTACGATCTCCCACGCAGGCTCGATGGCCGCCTCCGGGCGACGACACCACCATTCGCATCGAGCACCCATGCGCCGAACCCAGGCCTTGCGCTCCTGCGGAGTCATTCAGTGCTTCCCTTAGGCCCGACCTCCGCTTCCCTGCAGCCCAAACCGTCAAACGGCCTTGCAGGGGGCCGTAGTTCATCCAGACCGGGGGACCATATGGTTGATCCAGGCATTAGCAGTAGTTAAATTTGCTAAGGCGGGTGTTATCGATTTCTTATGGCAGTCGCGACCTTTGCCCATGGACCTCAGGCAAATCCGTTACTTTGTTGCCGCCTGCGAGGAGGGCTCGCTCAGCGCGGCCGCCGCGCGGCTCAATTGCACAGCCCCCGGCGTCAGTCAGCAGATGAGCGCGCTCGAGGGGCGGCTCGGCACAAGCCTGCTCGAACGCACACGACGGGGCGTGACGCCGACGGCTGCCGGACGCCGGTTCTATGACCGATGTATGGCCGTCCTGAAGGCAGTCTCCGAAGCCGAGATTGAAATCGAGGATTTCAAGGCGGGCTTGCGCGGATCGATAGCCGCCGGATTTGGTCCTGGCGTCGCAAGCGCGATCCTGCCTCAAGCGCTGGCGCGCTTCACGCGCGAGTTTCCCCAAGTCGACATCGCGATATCCAGCGGATCGGCCGACGCTCTGGTCGCCGCAACATCCGGGGGTACATTGGACTTTTTCGTCGGGCAGTTCGCCAAGCCCCACATCGGCCTTTCGGCCATCCCGATCGGCAGATATCCGGTGGCGCTGATATCAGGCACTCGCCGCGGCTTCACGCCGATGCAACCTGTTCGTCTCGACAGTGTATCGCCGTTGAAACTTGTCCTCCCTTCGCCCACGAACAGCCTGAGGCCCAAGATTGAAGAAGCGATCCAAAGCCGCGAGATCGTCGTCGAGCGGACAATCCTGATGGACAATCTTTCGGCGGGGCTCGAATTCCTCAGCCAGACCGATTGGTCCTGGATCCTGCCCTACTGGCTTTGTCTCAAGGAGCTCGGCAATGAGCGCCTCACGGTCAATCCAATTGTCGATACGCCGATCAGGGTCGATGTGGCACTGATTTTTCCTGCCCAGCGTCCGTTGTCCCGCCCATCCCAGGTGCTCTACGATTATTTTTGCCAGGAACTGCAACGTACCGAGGGAGAGTGGCAAAGGCTCATCGCCCCACCCTTAAGCCAGGATTAGGGATCGCATTAGAAGATATAAATTCTCTTTAACCACCGCGAACCATACGCTTTTCCCCAACGAGCAGCACTCAAGCCACGACTGGCGGACCTTTGGTCCTCAGCAAGATGGCGGCGATAGAGGTGTCCCAAAGCGGAGGCCTCGCAGGAACGGGGAGGCGAACGATGAAATCCGGAAAATCGATCAATGCTTCACTATCGCGGCGCACGCTCAGCCGCCGGATGTTTGGGGCCTTGTCACTTAGCACGATCGCCGGCACTCAATGGCCGACGCGGTCCGACGCGGCAACCACGTTCGAACTCAAGATGCAATTCGCCTCGCCGGATGGCACGCCGTGGAACAAGATGGATCGGCGTTTCGCCGCTCAAATCGAAACGATCACAGGCGGCCGCGCCAAGGTCGCGTTTTTCCCACCGAATTCGGTGACGCCATTCAAGGATTGGCTCCGGTCGACCGGCTCGGGTCTACTCGATTTAGGCTTTGTCTGGCATCCCGTTCTGCCGGGCAAGTTCCCGCAGATGGAGCTGTTCGGCCTGCCGGGGCTGTCGAAAAACCAGACAATTTCCAGCATCGTCTACTGGCGGCTGCGGGAAGAATTTCCCCCGATGGGGAACCTGTTCACGAAAGAAGACAACGTTGTCGAGCTCGCGACGTTCGTCGCCATGGGCTCGCATCTCCACACCCAGGAGCCCATCCACCAGCTATCCGATCTCAAGGGTAAGGTCTTCGCCGCGCAGGATTCGGCTGGCGTAACTGTGCTTCAAAAGCTCGGTGCCAGCGCCAGCGTCATGGTGGGGCCCGACGCCTATTTGGCGGCGCAGCGCGGCGCCGTAAATGGCGTGCTTTGCGCTTGGGGCTGGGTGAATAACTTCAAGCTGAATGAAGTGACGAAGTATCACACCTTGCTGAATCTCAATTCGGGCAGCTACAGCTCGGTCATGAACAAGGATACGTATAACAAGCTGACACCGGAAGAAAAACGGCATCTTGCCGACATTCGCCCGCTCTATTTTTTCTATAACACGACCGATGCCGCGGCAGCCGCAACGGCGAAGATTCCACCCGCCAATATTCTCACGCTGACCGCGGAGGATCAGGCGGAATTGACATCCAAAATGCAGCCTTTGTGGGACGACTGGGTCAAGAAGGCCGACGCCATGGGCATGCCCGGAAAGAAAATTCTCGATGAGACCGCGCGCCTGAACAAGCTTTACGATCAAAATTAGCCGGAGCCCCGCGCTGGCCGTCTCGACGCGCAATTTCGTGACGGCCGGGCCCGGAAATGAGCGGGAAGGAAAGCGGGAGCGTGACAGAAGCGATACCATCGAGGACGGCCAACGCTCCGCTTTCCGCCTCCGCCGAGATTTGCAAGAAGACCGTCCGATACACCGTAGTTTGGCCAAGCCGCCTCGCACTGTTCGTCGGTGGCGCAGCCCTCGTCATCATGATGGGGCTTACGGTCGCCGATGTTGTCCTACGCAATTTGTTCGCCATCGTCGTGCCGGGCGGCATCGAGATGACGGGCCAGATGATGATCATCGTCGCCCTTTCGACCTTGGGCATCGTCGAATTGGAGCGGAGCCACATTCAGGTCGACCTTGTTCTGCAGGCGCTGCCTGACTTTGTGCGCCTTCCGACGATTGCCGGCGGGCTGCAGATCACTCTGGTGACGATCATCGTCACCGCGGTGCAAATCCTGAAACAGGCGTTTTATCTGAAAGACAACGCGATCGTCACGGGTGTGCTGCGTGTGCCCGAGTGGCCGTTCGTGGTCTGTGCAACATTTTTCGTCGTGCTGTTTGCGCTAGCAGTGCTCGTCAACCTTGCCGCGGCGCTGAGCGCGGTCGCGCGGCTTCGCGATACCCGATCGGTCGCGGTTGTCCTTATATGGACGTCGGCGGCGGCAGCCATATTGTGGCTTTCCTATAGTCCTGGTTCGCTGCCGTTCACCCTGTCGCACGGTCTGCGTGGGATTTTGAGCATCAGCCTCTGCTTCGTGCTGATCTTCCTCGGTGTGCACGTCGCCGCCGCGATGGCTGTCACCGCCCTGCTTGGCATCAGCCTGCTGGTCGGATCCTCGGCCAGCCTGACCAGCATCGGGACCACGACGATCGACGTGGTGAGCGATCCAACTTGGAGCGTCGTGCCGCTGTTCACCTGGATGGGGCTTATCGTCGTGACCTCGGGCTTTGCCGAGGAACTCTACCGCTCGGCTTACCGATGGATAGGCCACCTGCCGGGCGGCCTCGCCTCCGCCAGCACCGTCGCCTGTGCAGGGCTGGCATCGATCGTCGGCGATACCTTGTCGGGGGTCTACAGCATGGGCGCGATCGCGCTGCCGCAAATGAAGTCCTACGGCTACGACATGAAGCTGGCCACGGCGTCAATCGCCTGCGCGGCAACGATCGGCGTGATGATACCCCCAAGCCTCGGCTTCATCGTCTACGGAATGATCACCGAGGTGTCGATCGGCAAGCTGTTCATCGCGGGCATTTTACCGGGAATCCTGTTCGCCTTGATCCTGGTCGCGCTGATCACAGTGCGGGCGACCATCACTCCAGCTTTGGCGCCGCGCGGCGAAATCAGCAGTTGGCGCGAACGTTTTGAGTCGAGCGCCAGGATCTGGCCGGTATTGCTGCTGATGATCCTCGTGCTGGGCGGCATCTATGCCGGCCTGATTACGCCCAACGAGGCCGGCGGCTTGGGGGTCTTTGGCGCTCTGCTGATTGCCGTGCTGACGCGACGCCTCACCCTCGCGGCATTCTGGCAATCCATCGCAAGAACCCTCCGCCTGACCGCGAGCATTATCGTGATCTTCATGTTCGCGACGGCGTTCAGCCGCTTCATCGCGATCAGCGGCCTGACGCAGCAGATCGCCGATTGGGTCATCGGACTTCATCTCGGCAAATATCAGTTGATGGGCGTAATCCTCTTGTTCTATGTCGTCATCGGAATGTTCATGAACGCCTTGCCGGCATTGGTCCTGACCGTTCCGTTGTTCTTTCCAATAGCGATGAAGGCCGGTTTCGATCCTGTCTGGTTCGGAGTCATCATCGTGATCATGGTAGAGCTGGGCGTCGTAACGCCGCCGATCGGCGTCAATGTCTTCGCCATGGCAACGATGACCGACGACTTATCGATGCACGATATTTTCCGCGGCGTCATTCCGTTCTGGATCGCCTACGCCGTTCTCATCGGCCTGATCGTCGCCTTTCCGCAAATCAGCCTCTTGCTGCCCTCGCTCATGTGATTGTTGCCAGGATCGGATGGGCATCCGCGCCCTCAGCAGATCTAAGCTTTAAGTTCTGCGTCTCACATCCGACGGCCGTATGCCGAATTTCCTGCGGAACATCGTGCTGAAATGAGACGAGCTACTGAAGCCGACAAGATACGCAATGTCCGTAAGCGAGTGGGCATCGTTATCGTTTTTCAGCAGCATGTCGAAGCTGCGCTCGAGCCTTCGGTTCCAAATCCAATGGGAGACGGATGTGCCCTCGAGCCGGAAGAGCGCGTGGAGGTAGCGCAACGATATATCGTTGGCCTTCGCGATCGCCTCGAGCGTCAGGTGCGGGTCGCCGAGGTGGCTTTCAAGCCATCCCTTGACCGACCGAAGACGCGCTCTCTGCACGACTTGGTCGGCGAGCGGCTCGTCCTGTTGTCCGGAGTCGAATGCGAGCGCCAACACGTCCATCAGTTCCTCGCCGAGACGCGCGCGAACGGCGGCATCGAGGGAGGATCCTTGCGAGGCCAATGTCGCGCAGAACTCGGTGGCAATGCGCCCCATCCCCTGACCGGTGCTCATGGTCGTCGAGATCGGCACCCGATCTTTTTTGAACCGTAAGGCGAATTCCTTTCGGGGCAACTCGAGATAATAGGAGCGGACCTTGCCCAGGCACTCAAGGGTATACGGTTCGGACGCGCAGAAGAGCGCGCCTATCCCTGCATTGGTCGAAAGAAAGGATCCATGCTGGAGAACGTTGATTTTTCCGGTCTGGATCAGTTGAACATAGTAACAGTCTTTGTCGAGCCTCGATAAATGCGAGCGGCGTCGCGAAATCTGCTGGTGCGAAAGCAGGACATCGGTCAAGGCGACCGAACCGAACTGCACCTCGCGGATAAATCCGTCGTAGTTGGATGGATCGTCGGCATGGACGTCGACGTGCACATACACGTCGCAAATCGCGTCGCGCCAGGCCTGGTAGCGCTTCTCTCGCGCCAAGCTCTCCGTCGAGAAGACGAGATCCATGCTCCCCTCCCCCGACCTCTTTGGAGGTCGACCGGCTCGTCTCAGGTGACCCGCGTGCCCTATGGCGGACCCAAGAGCATCCGTTTCCGTCTTTCTAAATCTTGGCTTCCTGGGTGCGGTCCTTGCGCCCAGACGGCCGAAAAAAGTATGCATATGAGTGCACGGTCAAGCAAGTGCCGTGCGCGCAGAGGCAAGACCTCCTTTTAGGCCAATGGCATTCTGGCTGCAGCGGCAATTGGCCCTCAGACGCCAAAGACCGTGAGCCGGCAGCTCTTCGGCTGGAGGAATGCTCAATGGGTCTTGCGCTTGATCTGCCGCAAGAACGCATCGTCTTTCTATTCGCCGTTGCCCTGATGGCCGCGTTCGGTGCCACTGTTCTTGCCTTCTCAACAGCGGATACATCTTCTGTCATCCGCTGGCGGCGTTTCGCCGATGCCCGGCTCGCCGGAAGAAGAAGCGCGCGACCGCATTTGAACTACTCTGGGTAGAGCACACGATGAAACGCTTGCGCATCGCCCAACAAGAAATCGTGTTCGCGGTTTTCGCCGCACTGTTCTTCTTCTGCGCCGTGTTCCTCAAAGGATTTTTGACGCCGGAAAACATTTTGACGTTGCTGCAGAACGTGTCGGTGCTCGGCATTCTGGGTCTGGCAATGGCCATCGTAGTGATCGGCGGCGGCATCGACATCTCGCTGATCGCGACCCTCGCCGTGCCGCCCGGGCTCGTGCTGCAGATGGTGCAGAACGGTTATTCGTTCAGCGGCTCGATCGTCACGGCTTTTGCGATCGCGATCGCTTTTGGTCTGGTCAACGGATGGCTGATCGCCTTCGCCGAAGTGCCTTCGCTCTTCGCAACGCTCGCCACCGGCATCTTTCTGGCCGGCTTCGGCCAAGCATTTCTGTTCCAGGTGGACGTCGTGCAGTGGAGCGACGGTATGAGCGGGTTCGAGCGACTCGGGCAAGGCAGCGTGCTCGGCGTGCCGATGCCCATCATCTTGCTGGCGCTCGCCTGCTTGGCCGTCACCTTCCTGCTGCGCCGCACACGCTGGGGTGCGTACATTTATGCGGTCGGCGACAACTATTCCGCCGCACGCGTGACCGGCATTCCGACGCGTCCGGTCATCGTTATGCAATATGTGCTGGCGGCCTTGATCGGCTGCTTCGCGGGCCTCGTGATGGCGGCATCGGTCAATTCGATGCCGACGAGAATTTTCAATTCGACGTTGATCTACGACGTCATCCTCGTCGTTGTTCTCGGCGGCATCGGCCTCTCTGGCGGCCGCGGCGGCGTCATCAATGTGATCCTGGGCACGTTGTTGATCGGCACGATGCTCAACGGCATGACGATCATGAACATGTCCTATGCGGCACAGAACCTCGTGAAGGGCGTGGTTCTCCTCATCGCTGTCATTGCGGACTCATTCCTCAATCCGCGCAACGAGGAGACAGCGCAGCAAGGTGATATCTGAACCCCAACAAGTGCAGTGTCTAAAAGGGAGGACTCTATGACTTCGCTTTCGAAATGGATGCGTGCAGGGTTGATGACCGTCGGTATCGTGACGGCAGCAAGCTCCGTGGCGCTTGCCGCCGAACAGGGGCTGAATGAGCCCTTCCAGGCGCAATTCCGCAAGGATCTGGCGGGCAAGACCGTCGCGTTTGTGCCCGTGGCGATGAACTTCGACCTTACCGAAGGATGGTGGGCTGGCCTGAAAAAGGAGCTAAAGCCCTACGGCATAAAATTCGAGCTGCGCGATCCCAACTGGAACACGAATGCCGGCGCGCAAGCCGTCACCTCGCTCATCTCCGAGAAGCCGGCCATCATCGTGGCTCATAATCCGGACGTGCAGACCTATGCCAAACTGCTGAAGCGGGCCGAAGACGCAGGCATCTATGTCGTGCAGATCAATATGGGTTCGGCCTACCGCAGTTCGGCTTTCGTCGGGGCAAACTGGATCGAGATTGGCGAGCGCGATACAGAAGCGGTCGTCAGCGCCTGCAAAGGCAAGTCGAACAAAATCGCCATCGTGCAGGGCGCGCTGTCGGCCGCCGCGAGCGCCTATACGCTGAGGGGCGTATCGAACGTTCTTGCCAAGCACCCCGAAATCCAGGTCGTCTCCAGCCAGGCGGCCGATTGGGACGCGGCCAAGGCCAAAGCGATTACCCAGACGGTGCTCAAGCAGCACCCTGATCTCTGCGGCATCGTCGGCTTCTGGGATGGTATGGACATCGGCACCGCAGCGGCAGTCAAGGAAGCCGGCCTGACGGGCAAGGTGTTCCTCGCGACCTCGGGGGGTGGCGAACATCGCGGAGCTTGCGATCTCGTCAAGAGCGGCGCCTTCGATCTCGACATCAGCTACGATGTGCCGACTCAGGCCGCGCAGATGGCTGGCACCATCAAATGGCTGCTCTCCTCGGGCGCCAAACCAAGCTCGGTGAAAGGTTCGGAATATACGACGCTGATTCCGATCACTAAGGCGAACGCCGACTTGCCGACAACGTGCTGGAACCTCGATGAACTGAAGAAAGAGGCCGCCGACTGACGCCGGCGCCAGCCGGGTCAACAGCCCGGCTGGCTCACTTCTCCGACGGTTATGGAGTCCGCTTTTTCCGATGCGAGAAGCCATCACTCGCCTGCGCTATCGCTACTGGCCCGACCACTGGCTTGGTGAAATACTGTCGAAGCGCTGGACCGAAACCGCCATTCCGGTCTTAGTGCTGCTGATCGTCGGCTTCTGGCTGAGCCAATCGATCCAAAATTTTCTTTCGCTGTCGAGTCTTGCCGACACGGCGCGGCAGGCCTGCGAGATCGGCTTCATCGCCCTCGGCATGGCCCTCGTGGTCATTGTCGGCGGTATAGATCTGTCGGTCGGTTCGATGTTTGCACTGACCGACTTTTGCGCTCTTTTCACCCTCGACGTGCTCGGCTGGCCGGTACCGTTCGTCGCGCTTGCGACTGTTGTGTGCGGTATGCTGCTGGGCGCCGTGAACGGCATGCTGATCGGCTATCTGCGCCTGCGCGCTTTCATAACGACGCTGATCACCTTGATCATTTACCGTTCGGCCTATGACCTGCTGATCCAGGGTTATTCGAACGATATTGCCGCCGCATTCCCTGACTTTCCGTCCTGGGATTTCCTCGGCAACGGCACCGTGTTCGGCATACCGAGCGTTGCGCTCCTCTACATTATCGTGGCGATTTTCGGCCACATCTTCCTGACGCGTTTGCGTCCCGGTTGGCATATTACGGCGATCGGCGGCTCGCGGCGTTCGGCCTACAATTCCGGCGTGGCGGTCAGGCGCACGATCGCGCTTTGCTACGTCGCTAGCGGCGGGCTGACGGCCATCGGCGCGCTGTTCTTTGCGGCGCGGCTCGGCACGGTCGGCGGAGATATCGGCGTTGGTCTCGAAATCATTGTGCTGACCGCCACCGTGCTTGGCGGCATCACGCTCGGCGGCGGCAAGGGCTCGGTCGCCAAATCGCTGGTCGGAACGCTGATCGTGCTCCTCATCATCAATGGCCTCACCACGCTCAACGCCCGCGGCGGTGTCAACCGCATAGTGCTGGCCGGCATCCTCCTTACCGCTGCGATGATCGATATTCGCTGGCAGAAAAACCGCTCGCGCATTATCAGCAAGATCTATGTGAGCCCCACTTATCTTGCGCTCCCCGAACCACCCCTGACCGAAATTGGCAGCGGCGGACCGTTCCAGCAGAACGACAAGCTGCGGGACGTGACGCTGATCGGTTTGGGGCGCATCGAGGCGCCCGAAGACGTTATTCTCGACCGCAACGACAATCTCTACGCCGGCTCGCGCCATGGCGACGTCATCCGCTTCTTCGCTCCGGACTACGAGCGGATGGAAGTATTCGCCCATATCGGCGGCCAGCCGTTGGGTATGGCGTTCGACCGCAAGGACAATCTCTATGTCTGTGTCGGCGGCATGGGGCTTTATCGCATAGCGCCCGACGGCAAGGTCGAGAAAGCAACCGACGAAACGAACCGCAGCCTCTACTCCGTCAACGATGACAGCCGACTGCGGCTGGCCGACGACCTGGACATCACCGACAACGGTCTTGTCTTTTTCTCCGAGGCTACCGTCCGTTACGAGATGGACGAATGGCCGATCGACGGGCTCGAGGCCCGTGGCAATGGCCGCATCATCTGCTACGACACGAACACCGGCAGAACGCATACGGTCCTGCGGGGCCTCAGATTTCCAAATGGCATCTGTGTCGCGAGCGACGGTCAGTCGATTTTGTTCGCCGAAACCTGGGGTTGCTCGATCAAACGGTTCTGGTTCGACGGACCAAAAAAGCGCGCTGTCGAGACGGTGATCGACAACCTGCCGGGTTATCCCGATAACATTAATCTGGCTTCGGACGGCAATTATTGGCTCGCGCTCGTCGGCATGCGCAGCCCGGCGCTCGACCTCGCTTGGAAGATGCCGGGCTTCCGCTTGCGCATGGCCAAACGTGTGCCTGGTGACGAATGGCTGTTTCCCAACATCAATACCGGCTGTGTTGTCAAATTCAACGAGAGGGGCGAGATTCTTGAGTCTTATTGGGACCTGAAAGGCGTGAATCATCCGATGATCACTTCGATGCGCGAGCATCGCGGCTATCTTTATCTCGGCGGCATCGCCAATAACCGCATCGGCCGCTACAAGCTGACAAGCGCCGACCCCAATTTCGTGCAGTACGAAAAGCGGTGGGGGAAGCGGTAGTGTTCGGCGCACTTCGCGATTTTGCGCAGGCTTTCCTCGGCCGGGGTGAAGCGACCATCACGGTGCCGTCGTTCGATGGCGCCCTGAAGCCGAACCAAGCGCTCGAGCGCGCCGAGATCCTGTTCGAATGCGCTGCGCCTGAGGATCTGGCTACGGACGGGAACGCCATCTATCTCGCCGACGGTGCGAGTCTCGCGGTTATCGAAGGAAACGGCGCAACGACAATTCGCGAGTTCGATCAACCCATCACCGCCCTCGCCTGCCTGCCCGGCGGCGCGATTGCCATCGCGCTCGATGGCCGCGAAGTCCGCGTCTACCCGGACCCTAAAGCCGCTCATCCGGGCTTGACTTTCGGCAGCACCGGCATGCGCAGCGTCAACGCCTTGGCACCGGCCGGAGCCGAAGCGCTTTACGCCAGCGACGGCTCCACCACGCGAAACGCCGACCATTGGGTGTGGGATTTGATGGA
>Ga0335081_10001949_pt1 | contig 32642 bp, 23 predicted proteins | sample Lox_Sample_35_FD_206713 | JGI IMG/M metagenome (GOLD analysis project Ga0335081, IMG submission 206713) | Soil microbial communities from Loxahatchee National Wildlife Refuge, Florida, United States - Lox_Sample_3.5 | ecosystem: Environmental > Terrestrial > Soil > Wetlands | place: USA...
CGAAACCGAAGACGGCGCGCCCAATGGGTATGCCGCGCCGGGACTGGTCTTTGTATCCCCACGCTCCATCGGCAGCCAGCCGAACCAGAAAGTGCTGGCTAACGAGGTGTCGCGGCAATGGTGGGAGGAAACCGTGTCGCCCGCGACCCGCAACCATCTGTGGCTCACCAATGGTCTCGCAACGTACTCGGAAATGCTGTGGTCGGAGCACTTGAACGGCGCCGGCGCCATGGCTTCTCAGCTTAGGGACATTATGGTGGACGCGCTCACGGTCGATACCGTCCCGATCATCCAGTCGGCCCGTCTCGAGGACTATTCGCCGGAACTGTGGGCACTCTCCGGCGCGAAAGGCGCCACCGTGCTGAGCATGCTGCGCTACCTGCTGGGCGACGAGCCGTTCTTCCAGACGCTTAAGAGCTACGCGCAGGATATGGGCTGGAAATCAGCGACCACAGACGATTTCCAGAAAGTCGCCGAGAGCGTTTCCAAGAAGCAGTTGGGATATTTCTTCAACGAGTGGATCGAATCCAGCAGCGCGCCGGAATTCAAGCTGGAATACACCATCTTTCGCGAGCAGGAAAAAGGCTTCCGCGTGATGGGTAAGATCACGCAGGATCTGGATACTTTCCGCATGCCGGTGGAACTGCGCATCGAGACTGAAGGCAACCCCGAGGAGGCGCGGGTCGAGGTGGTCGGATCCGCCTCCGAGTTCAGCGTAGACACGTTCGGAAAGCCCAAGAACGTCATCATCGACCCTAACAACCTGGTGCTGCGGTACTCCCCACAGGTGCGCGTGGCCGTGGCCATTCGCAAGGGCGAACAGTTCGCGGAGCTCAGCGAATTCGGCGACGCGGTCAAGGAATACATGAGAGCGCTGGAGACAAATCGCACCAGTTCGCTCGCGCACTACCGGATCGCCGAGGTGTACTTCCTACAGCAGAACTGGCAGTCCTCGATCAACGAGTTTCGCGAGGCGCTGAACGGCGACCTCGAGCCCAAGTGGACCGAGGTCTGGGCCCACATCAACATGGGGAAGATCTACGATATCAGCGGATCAAGAGACCGGGCGGTGAACGAATACAACCTCGCCATTCGCACCAAAGACAACACGCAAGGCGCCCAGGACGAGGCCGCGAAGTATCTGAAGACGCCCTACGAAAAACCGAAACGAGTAGATCAGTAACCTGCCGCGGCGATTTACCGAACGCTCCCTCAACGGTCGCGGCTGTGAACGATTGTGTTTCGGAGCCGCGACCGTAAGGGAGCGCCCGGTAGAATCATGCGACGAACTTGCGAGAGCACCTGCGCCAAGGACGTGGAGGTCATCGCATTAAAGAGGAAGACCGGCCGAAGCGGACGCCGGTGGGAATCCTGCAACTGCTGTGTCGTGCCGATCGAGCCGGCTCGCAGATCGGCGCGCTCTGCCGCAGCCTGCACGCCAGGGATGGGGAGACGGCAGTGCGCCGCCTTCAAGGCGTGTTGGCCCTGGCTAAGAAGTACGGCGCCGCCATCGTGGATGACGCCTGTGCCGCGGTGCTGGAGATGGGCTCCTGCGAGTATCGGGCGGTGCGCCGCTACCTGGAACGCCGGCCACAACTGCCGCTGAGCTTGCGCCAGGTCGATCCGCTGATTCGCCAACTCACCCTGTACCGCGACTTCATCGACAACCAAACCAAGGAGAGGGAACTGTGAACGTGATAGAACTACAACGCGCCCTGCGACAACTCCGGCTCGGCGGCATGGCCGCCGTGTTGGAAACCCGCCTGCACCAGGCGCAATCCGAACCCATGGCGCCGATCGACCTGATCTCGTGTCTGGTCACCGACGAACTGAACCGGCGTGGCGACCGGCTGCTCGAGCGGCGCCGCAAACACGCGGCCTTCCGCGATCCACAGAAAACGCTGGATAACTTCGATTTCACCTTCAATCCGAAGATGAATCGCAGCCTCGTTTTCGACCTCGCCACGTCTGCCTTTATCGGCAAACGAGAGGACGCCCTGTTTCTCGGCCCCGGCGGCACGGGCAAGAGCCACCTAGCGCAAGCCATCGGACAAGCTGCCATTCAGCAGGGTTATCGCGTGCTTTACCGCGAGACTCACGTGCTGCTGGACCACCTCGCCGACGCAGTGGCCGATGGCACGCGCAAAGAGTTCCTGGAATCGCTGACCGCCGTGCCGTTGCTCATCATCGACGATTTCGGCATGCGCAAGTTGCCGCTGAGCGCGGCAGAGGACCTGCTGGAGATCATCATGCGCCGCTATGAACGCGCCAGCACGCTGCTCACTTCCAACCGCCCCGTGGACGACTGGGGGAAGTTGCTCGGCGACGTTGCCGCCGTCACGGCCATGCTCGACCGTCTCCTCCATCACGGCCACGTGCTCAAATGCGGTCCACGAAGTTGGCGCACGAAAACCGCTACGGCTACTGGGAGTAATAACCAATGACGAAGCTGTTCGGGGGCTTCGCCCCTGCGACCCCACTCAACATCAAAACCTTTCCAAGAAGGCAAAAACAGGAACACCCTACGCCCTCCCGTTGGTCGGGCCCGGGGTATCGCGCCTTAGGGCGACGGAGAAACAACCTTGCACAAGCTGGCTAAGAAAGGGTAAAACAGATCATGTCCTGGGCGCGGTCCGTTGGCCGGTTTTGAAGTGACCACGTATGGCCGGTTTGAGGTGACCACCGAGGTGCGGGGGACGACCTCTTTTCCGCCTCACGGGTCCGCTACAATCGCAGCGTACACGCTCTATGCGCCATTTGATGCCCATCGTGACGCCGCGTCTGGTATTGCGTCCGCCAAACCTAGCTGATTTGGACTGTATCCAGGCCGCGAAGGAGGATGCGTGGCCCGAGTTGCAGCGTTGGATGGCTTGGGCCGTCGACGACCAACGGTCGCGGCGAGCGATGGAAGACTCGATTCGACGAGCGATGGAATACCAGCGTCAACCAGGAATTGCATTGGCCGGGTTCCACCGGATCAACGGGGACTTCGTTGTCCGGACCGCGCTGGAGCTTACGGATGAGCCAGACGTCTACGAAACCGGATACTGGGTGGCGCCGAGATACACCGGACAGGGCATGGCGACGGAGGCGGCCAACGCAGCCATTCGTTACGCGTTCGGCCACCTGGGCGCAAAGGCAATCAGCATCGGGTACTTCGAGGGCAACGAGCCTAGCCGACGCGTTGTGGAGAAGTTGGGGTTCCAGAAGCTTGGTGTGGCCCGTCAAGCGGCGACACGTTGCCTCGACGGCATGAAGCTGGATCGCCATGAATACATGTTGACGAGCCCAGATACGCTCCCCGAGCTTGACGTCTCATGGGGTTGAAGTCAGACGGATTGAATCCACCTGGTCGTATCGTCTCCGTTCCGCGGCCTGAGGCGGAACTTGCGCAGGGGCCGAATCAAGGGAACAGTCGGACGTTATGCGGCAGTTGACGCGCGGCGGCTCCGGCGCCAGGGCAGGCGCAACAGTGCGCTCGCCGATAGGATGACGGTGAAGCCCCCGAGCCCGCCGAGCGCCCAGAGTGTCCAGACGAAAAAGAAGCCGCCGGGGGATCTGGCGATCTCGCCGTAATGCGCCCCCCTCATGTGCATGACGGGCATGGCTGCCGCGAGCAATCCGACGATCAGCATGATGAACTGCCCCGATCGCCGTTCGCGGAGCACGAGCGTCCCGTACAGGAGAACCACGAGGACGAGCAGCGCAATGTTTGAGCTCTCGGCCTTCGATATCCCACGGACGATGTCGTCCGTAATGTGAAGCGTCAGCAAGAGGATCGAGAGCAGCGACGCTGTGGTCAACATAACGGTCTGTTTCATATGAGATTCGCCTTTCCGCTCCTCATGTACGGCACCGAGGTTCGACGGTTCATTTTTCAAGATTCTCCCGGGAGGGTTGCGGTCCCATGTTCATTTGCGGTTGGCCACAGCGGGGACAGAACGCGGCATCTGGCGCAACTCCGCGCCCGCAAGTGGGGCATGGATGGAGGATCGGCTTTCGCAACAGGAAGTAGAGCACGAACCCAACGCAGTTCGGAATGACCACCGCGAGCGCCGTCCAGGGAATCGGCGGCATACTGCGCCGCACTGAGTCTGCGTAAACATAGCCGGCGAGGAGAAAGTAAGCGCCGGCAAGCGTACCGCCCGCCAGACCGATCAAGGTCGCGAAGCCGCTCGCCCGATTTTCTTCGAGGACCCCGAAAAAGAAAACCACGAAGGCTAAAGCGGCCACGATCTTGGCCGGACCTGGAATGAGACCGAATCTGCTGCGCCAGCTCATACAGTTTGTCCGTTGCTATCGGAATCCTCTCCCAGAAGCCTTCTTCGAAAAAGCGGCAGAAACGCCAGTAGAAGGGATGGCAGCAACCAGAAGGCCACGAATACGATCTGCCATACGCGGCTGGAGAGATTCCATTGACTGGCCAGCCAAGACAACGGGCGCCACATAACGGCGGATCCTGCGAACGTGAGGAAGATTGCGACCGCCGTGCCGATCCAAAGGCTTCTTGCATGCGCCTCGGCCGATCTCATCGCCTCGGCACTGCTGCGGACTACGTTCTCAACCCGAAGCGCTGCTTCCGGGTCGAGTTCCAGCGCGAACCAATCGAGCGCCCGGACGGCACGCGCCGAGAGACCAGCATACCGGCCGCATTCGGCGCATTGTTCGATGTGAGCATCGAGCCAGTGCCGGTCCTCCGGCGAAATTCCTTCAACGAGGGACCGATGAAGCAGCGAGCGGGCTTTCTCATGGTTCTCAAGCGGCATCGGCGCCTCCTCCGAGAGAGGCTTGCAGTATGGACAGGCCGCGATGAATCCTCGACGAAACGGTCGAGACGGGAGCGCCTGCGACTTGGGCAATTTCCGCGAGCGACAGTTCTTCCTGGAAACGGAGGAGGAGCGCTTCCCTGTAGATCGGCTCCAGCGCGCCCAAAGCGGCCGCGATTCGTTTGGCATCTTCGCTTCTTGCGGCCGCGGAGAACGGCGATTCGAAATCCGGCGCCGGAAGGTTCAGGCCCGCTTCGTCCTCCGGGCACACCTGATGCCTTGCAATCGCCGTTTGTTGCTTTCGCAGGTGATCGATCGCCAGGTTTCGCGCGATGGAGAACAACCAGGGCTCGAAACGGAGGCGGCCGTTATATTGCCCCGCGCGTTCCAGTACACGCAACCAGGTTTCCTGAACGAGGTCCTCGGCCTGTTCACGCCTGGATGTCCAGTAGACCAGATATCGGAGGAGCCGATAGTGATACCGCGACACCATTCGGCCAATGAATTCCGAGTCTCTTCGGCGCAGCGCTCGCGCGATGCACTGAGACTCGGGTTCCGCCACACGCGAAAAGGCCGTCACCACGGCAACCATACACTATATACGAGGTCGAGCCCCGGAATTATGCATGGCCACGCATCTTGAGGACCCAAAGACTTCCCAACGCGCCTTACCAGCTCGGGTGGCTGATTCGTCCTCTCTGGCCGCCTCAAACCTGGCAAGTTGCCCGAACCGGAATGCACCCACGATTTCTTCTGACGAGCCGGAATTCGTTTGGCGCTTGGCGCGCAGCGCAAGGAAGTGTTGCAGGCGGCGTTGGGGCGCGCTCTGAAGCTGGTGGGTATTGGTCGACGGTTAGGATTAGGTTTGGGTATCTTCTCGAGCCGGGTGCCGGCCGCGATTGTGTACCAGCCAAGTCCGCGCGATCCGCTGGTGTTGGGAGGCCTTGTCGTGGCGATGGCGCTGCTGGGACTGTTGGCTACGTGGATTCCAGCGCAGCGGGCTCTTTCGCTCGACCCGGTAACGCTGCTGCGCGAAGAATAGATCGCATTAAGCCTGAATTCCGAGGTTGCAGCGGCCAATCGGGGGCTGAAGCCCTTTGATGCTTGCATTTGCGGCCCGGCTGAAGCCGTGCCCTGTTACAAGGCCAAGGCGACGCTCTTCATCATTGCAGTCCTTCATAACGCGACTGATACAAGTGGCTGCTTGAGAGGTCTCCACGCGCACTCACTGAAAAAGGTCTGCGGGACAGCCCAAGCTGACGATCCCGGCCCTCTGCGTTGCGGCGGCCTGATCGGACTGCAGGTTCTGGCGATACAGATTCGCCACGTTTCGCGAGGCGAGACAGAGATGGGTGTGCACCAGGGGGCAACCGAGGTTCAGGCTATTCGACCCCTGGTTGCCGCCGAGGGCGCAGCTTTGCGGGGCGGTCTCACGATACAGTTGCGCCAATTGAGTTGCGAGACCGGTCCAACTGGTGTCGATGACCAGACCTTCCATCAAGGATATGGCGGCCTGATCGGGCTCTCCCAAGGCGCGGTGGGCGGCCGACAGCTCCTGGAAGACCTCGGGCTCGGTGCGTAACCGGCGGGCGAATTCCAGCGCTTCGAGGGCCTGGCGCGGCTCGCCCAGACGCAGGTACACGCGGCCCAGAGCGATGTACAAAGGAGGCCAGCCAGTGGGGCCGATGGTCTTGCCCTCCATGCGGCTGCGGGTCGCCATCTTCTGGTCCCAAATGCGATCGACGCGTTTTCCGCGCAGGAGAACATCCAGCGATTTCTGGTACCACGGATTGCTGCGGGGACTGGCCGCCGAGGGATCTCCACTCTGCGCCAGCATGTCGCCTCTTACGCGGTAGCAGAGACCGGCGGTGGCGTAGACGGTGGGGACGCGGCGGTCCTCGGGGAGCGTCTCCAGTATGGCGAGGGCCTGCTCCAACTCGCTGATGGCCCCGTCGGATGCCTCGCCTTGGGACGTGATGTAGGCCTTCGCCCGGTTCTGATGCGCCTTGTAGCTGGCCGGACTCACGCGGACGGCACTCGACCAGAGGCTCTCCTCATCGCGCCAGTCTAAGTTGCGCACATAGGTGCGGGCGGCGAGCGCAAGACAAACCAGGGCGAGGATGGCGGGCGCGGCACGTCGGGCCAACCGCCAGCGCGGCAGGAGACGCTTGTAGGCGGCCCAGGCTACCCAGACCAGGCAGCCGGCGACTCCGATGGAGGGCAGGTAAAGGAAGCGTTCAGCCATGATGGCGCCGATGAGGATCAGCAGGTTGGCTGTGGGCGCCATGGTCGCAAAGAAGAACAGGATGAAGAAGAAGACGGGCCGGGCACGACGGTAGCAGATGACGGCAGCCGCAGCGGCGAGGATGCACACCACCAGGCTCAGAATTGCCTTCCACTCCTCCCAGTTGTCGAATCGCCAGGCGAACAGCGGAATCTGATTGTAGGAATAATCGCATGACAGATGGGCCGGCCAGAAGACCAGGGCGAGGTACTTGCCGAGAACTTTGAAGGCTGTCATCCGTGCGGCCCAGAATTCGGCACCGACCAGCGGATTGTCACCGAATGAGATGACGGCCGAGGGCAGGGAAGCAAGAACGCGGTTTCGCACCAGCAGGTAGATGAGAACCGGGGACACGAGCGCCAGGTAGCCGGGGATGCGCGCCCGCCACGAGGCGTGCTTTCCAAAACTGATGTCGTATAGCGGCACGACGGCTAACACTACAATGGCGCTTTCCTTGGAGAACATGCCGGCAGCGGTTGCGAGCGCGATCGCCGACAGCCAGGCCACCTTGCGCGAGTCTGAGGCGGTCAAACTGCGGGCATAACAGAGCAATCCGGCGAGCACACCGAAAGCGGCCAGCAAATCGGAGCGGCCCACGATATTGGTGATCGATTCGGTGAGGACAGGGTGAACGGCCCACAGCGCGGCCATGGCGAATGCCGGCCAGGTTTCCTTGAACAACAGGAAGGCGAGTAAGTACACGAGCGCGATGTTGGCGGCGTGCAGGAGGAAATTGAGCCCGTGATAAGCGGCGGTCTGCGCGCCGTTATGCAGGATTGCGTAATTGAAAAGGTATGAAAGCGTAGTCAGCGGACGATAGAGGGCAGTTACGGCAGTCTTGTACCAATAGTCCTGCGTGAGAATCAACTGAACATTCTTGGCGGTTACTTCGCGAATGCGCGGGTCCTGCGAGATCGCGAGGTAATTATCGAAGACCAGGCCGCCGCGGAAGGAATTAGAGTAGGCCAGGAGCGCCAGCGCCCACAGCGCCAGAATCAGGAGGCCGTGCCGGCGGAGGGCTGCGCGGTTGGGAGTGGACTGGAGAGGCTCGGCAACGGCCTGGCGGATTTCAGCAACGGGCTGCGGCGGAGCGCTACGAGAGTTATCTTTATCGCGAGTTCGTTTCGACCGTCGAGCCACTGTTCACGCACCAAGCGCGCCAATTTTCTTTCATGATAGCCCGCGGCCCGCTCTCTGACCCGGCGCAGCCTGTACCAAACAGGGCGCCGGGGGAAATCTAACGCGGAGACGCGGAGACGCGGAGACGCGGAGGAAGACACCAGAGTCAAAACCTGAGGGCGTGGAGGTGGCGGAGGAACTTGGCTGCGGCGGTGGATGGGATTAGAGATGGGGCCATTTTCGGGTCCGGCCGGAGACCATCGAATATTGGTCGCGAACTATGGGCGCGGAAATGTCTGAGGGATGTTTATTGTTTGGCGTACAGGCGGATGATGCGCTCGATGGCGCGGCGGCAGACGGCGCAGAAGCCAACCTCGTCGCGAGTGAACATGATGCAATCCTGCTGCGGACGGTAGTAGCCGCGCGCTTCGTACATGGCACCTTCGAACGCGCCAACCTTGCCGGCGTTGGGGCCGGAAGTAAGCAACGCTGTGGCGCGATCGCGTTCCTCGCGGAAGAGTGCTTCCATCTCCAGCTCAGGCCGGTGTTGCGCGCGGATGTCGCGCCGGTGCTTTTGGGTCTCCTGCTCGAATTGTTCGAACTCCTGTTTGGGCCAGGGAGTGGGTAGAGCGATCCCTGCAGACAGCAGGTCTTTCCACTTGGCTGCGAGGCGGTCGGCCGTTACGTTGGGCTCCCAGGGTTCGGGCCGCTCGACGGCGCTGCCGTAGGCGACGTCAGAGGTGTAGTATTCGTCGGCGAGACCGGCGAAGTGGTGGCCGAACTCGTGGACGAAGACGTAGGGCATGAAGGCGTTGTCGGCCGATACGGTGGCGAACTGGTTGAAGATACCGCCGCCGCCGTACTTGCGGTCGTTGACCACGATTTCGATGAATTCATAGGGCGCCGCTGAAGCCACTTCGCGGAGCCGCTGGTTGTCGAAGGTAAGGACGTAGCGCTCGGAGCCGAAGGCATCGTAGGCAGCGCCCAGCGGGGAGCGCCGATAGACGCCGTCGGAAGGACGCGAAACACCGCTTTGCCCGGCCGGCGTGTCGATGGCCCAGACGTTGAAGTCCTGGCGATGTTCTTTGAAGGGCGAGACGGCGAACAGGGTGTCGGCCATGCGGCGTGCATCGCGGCGCCATTTGTCCATCTCGGACGCGGTGTAGCCGTCACCCAGAAGCAGCAGGTCCACCTTGTCGCGCGGGGGACCGTTTTCGATCACGGCCCAGACGTTGAGGCGTGGAACTGGGCTGCGGTCGATGGCCTGATCCGCGGGATCCACCAGGACGGACCAGACCTCGCGGAATTCGTTGCTGGGCCCACGCTTCTTGATCACCACCTGAATGGGCGCGGCCGGAGCGGGGAAGCGAAGACTCTCGTGGAACGCACGGCGTTGCTCTTTGGCCTCGTCGGTGGTTTCCCACTCGCCGTAGATGGTGGCGAATCCGCGGGAATAGACGATGCGGTTGGTGGCGCGATCGAGGACCTGGAAGTAGTAGCGGCCGAGGTTGGTTTCATCGATCCAGCGGTCGAGCGGGCCGGGCCATGCGCCTTCGAGAACGACGCGACTGAGCGCGAATTGCTCCGCGGCGGCGTTGCCGCTATGAATGTAGTCCAGGCGCATGGTCCGCGGCCCGGCCGGCTGCGCGGCGGCGACGGCCGCAGCAGCGAGCAGGAGGACAAGTTGGCGTCTCATCGGGACTGTTTCAGGATAATGCGCGGCGGAGCGGAAGGGAACGGGTCAACGGAGGAGGCGGGAATCGTAGAGAAAGGGCTCGGCGCGGTGGATTCGGATCCGGGCGAAGTCCGGATGCAGAGGGTTGACCAGCCAGTTCGACTCGGCCGGCGCCAAAGCCGAGGGAACGACCAGGACCGCGGCGCGGTGTTCGCGGGCGAAGGCGTCGCCGATTTCGGCCAGGCGCGCGGGCGGTGGAGCAGCGCGCCAGTTCGCGGGCAACTTTTTCGACGGAAGCACAACGCGGGACACACTGGCTGGAATGTCGGCCGCCGCGAGCACGAGGTCCCTGGGCGGGTCGTCCGGGTCGATATGAACGAAGTATTCGAGCATGGCCAGCGAGAGATGTTCCGCGGTGTACGCGAGGCGGGTGCCGGAACTGGACCAGCGTCCGCCGTAACGATAGGCCCCTTCTCCATCGAAAGGCGTTCTCGAGAAAGGTCTGCGCAAGATCCGGTAAACTCTGGTCAACTCACGCCGCCGTACGCAATGCGGCCGAGCACGTTTTCGACCAAGCGGGCGCCCAACTCGGTATCGACCAGGTCCAAGGGAGCGCTGCCGCCGAGCGCGCGATTGGGGCGTTTCAGCCAGCGCGTCGCGGCTTCTTCGTTGCCCAGGTGGTGTTTGGCCAGGGCAACAATGCGGGCGAGACGGTACAGCCGATCCGACTCATACCGGGCCAGGCGCCCTTCGCTGCGGCGCCGCTGCAGGCTTCGCGGCGAGAGATCGAGGCTGGCGGCCAGCTCCTTAAGAGTCAGGCGAGCCCCATGCATTACGCCTTCAACGACCGCTTGGGGAAAGCCTTTGCGAATCGCCTCGCGGAGCTCGGTATTAGTGTGCAGGGCGTGACCCAGGACGGGTGCACCGCCCAGTTCCTCGACTACGGCGTGGAGCTCGTCTACCATTCTGTCACTTAGTATAGCGCCAAATGGCGTGGGTCAGACCAGCCGGAAACAAGCATGGAACGCAGAGTAATTGACCGCCGAGACGCGGAGGCGCGGAGAAAACGAAAAGGCAAAAAAACAAAACCTGAGGGCACGGAGGTAGCGGAGAAGCTCGGCCGCGGCGGCCGACGCGATGAAGCCGGAGGCAATGTCGGGGTGCAGCCGGAGCCGCGCCCCCATGGATTGCCGAGATCGCTCCGCCGGTACTTACAGCCGCAGCACAGAGAGTCGGCGAGCCGTGCGAGGGTCAGCCGCGGCTTACGATGCCACGGCTCTTCTTGGGGAACTGTTCCACGACACTTTTGGACAAGCCGAGGTTGTCCTCCAGCAAGGTTGAGGGGTTGGCGCCTAGCCAGGCGGCGAGCGAGATTTCCTGGTAGATGGGGCTGTTGAAGAGGATCAGAAGTTGGGTCGGGGCATCTCCCAGTTGTTCTACATAGTGGCCGTATCCTTGGGGGATGAACGCGATCTGGCCAGGGCCGAACTCTTCGGTGCGCACCCGTCCGTGCGAGCCGAAGATTCCGACCCGCGCCCGGCCGCGCACGTAGTATTGCCACTCATCGGCGTGCGGATGCCAGTGTAGCTCGCGCAGCGCACCGGGTTTCAGATCCATTCTGGCAGCGGTCAGCGTGGTCTGAATGGGAAACTCTTTGGAGCTGACGATGCGCTCTTCGCCGCCCGGAAAAACAATGGCGGGTTGGTCGTCCAGGCGGTACTTGTGAGACATCTGCGCGGGCTGTATGCCGCTGTCACGGAGAGCTTCGCCTGGCGGTGGGACGCGGCCGGCGCCGATGTATACCTCCCTTCGAGGGAGATTCGCCAGGGCTGTGGCCGCCACGCCGAGGTTTCGCGACAGGATCTCAGGCGGCGTATGCGCCATCCAATCGGTCACGCTGAACGTGCCGAACTCGGAAAAGTGGCCGCTGTCAAAGCCCAGCAGGAAGTGGCATTCGCCGGGGCCGAGGCCTTGCAGCGCATGGCCGTGGCCGCGCGGGAAATACCAGGTGTCGCCAGGGCCGAAATCGGCAACCTCGGCCTGACCCTCGGGTGAGATCACGGTGATGCGGCAGCGTCCTTCGAGCATGTAGGCCCACTCGGCCGCGAGCGAATGCCAGTGCAACTCGCGCATGGCTCCCGGCTGGAGGCGCATGGAAACGCCGGCAATGCTTTGCGAAATAGGAAACTCCGCCACCGTGGCTTCTTTGGCGGAGCCTCCGGGGCCGGTCCAGCCAACCTGGTTCTCGATATCGAACTTGAAATTCGGCAGGCCCTCGCGTGCTTCGTCGTCGAGCGGTGCGGCGCTTGCGAAGCCGGCAGCCAGACCCGTCGCAGCGACGCTCTCAAACATTCGGCGCCGGCTCACGCCGGGCCGCGCTCCGGATTTCTCCACGTTGCACCCCTTTGTCAGGCCGCTTAGCCAGCAGCGGCAGAACGATCGACACGAGCATGACGACGGTGATGATCTGAATCGCCTGCGTGTAATTGCCCGTGGTTTCGCGCACGCGCGCGATGAGCAACGGCGACGGAATGGCGGCGGCGCCCCACGCCAGCAGAATCCAGCCGTAAATGCCGCCCATGTTCCTGGCGCCGAAGAAGTCGGCGGTGAAGGACGGCATAGTGCCGAACCCGCCGCCATAGCAGAGACCGATCATCGCCACGGCGCCGGTGAACAGCGCCACGGAATCGAGGCGCGGCAGCAAGAAGAATACCGCGGCCTGAATGGCGTACAGCAGCATGTAGACGCGGGCGCGTCCGAGGTAATCCGATACCCAGGCCCAGAAGACGCGGCCGAGGGCGTTGCATATCGAGAGCGTGAGCACGATGTTGGCCGCCTTCACGGCAGTCAGCCCCACAAGCTGCTGGCCCATGGGAGAAGCCTGGCTGATGATCATGATGCCGGCCGACACATTCAGGAACAGCATGAGCCAGAGCAGCCAGAATTGGCGGGTTTGCAGGGCCTCGGCGACGCTGAACTGGTCGGTGCCGGCGGCGCGCGCCACCGCCGTCCGGGGCTCCCAACCGGTCGGCCGCCAGCCCTGCGGCGGGTTAGCGTAAGCCTGGGCCGCGAGCACCACGAGGATCAAGTACGCGATCCCAAAGGTGAGGAACGTCTGGGCCACGCCGGAGGAGATAATTTCTTTCGGGGCGATCAGGCTCATGATCACCGCGCCAGCGCCGTAGCCCATGACCGCGACGCCGGTCATGAGACCGCGGCGGTCGGGGAACCATTTGGTCATCAGGGCCACGGGGCAAATGTAGCCCATGCCCATGCCGAGCCCGGAAATCACGCCGTAGCCGAGGTACAGGCCGATGCGCGAATGCTCGTTCGTGGCCCAGGCTGAGACCAGGTAACCCGCACCGTACAGCAGGCCGGCCACGGTGGCCACAATGCGCGGGCCGACGCGGTCCTGCCAGAGCCCGCCGATGATGGTCCCCACGCCAAGAACGGCGAGAGCCAAGGTGAAGGTGAGGGTGACCTGGGTGCGGGTCCAGTGTTCCTGAGCGATCAGCGGGTTGACGAAGACGCTCCACCCGTACACCGCGCCCAGGCAGATTTGTGACGACAGCCGCGGCGGCAATGCCCCAGCGATTAGGCAGTTTCGGCTCCATGTTTCTTGCTCCTTTCAACGGGAATCACTTCGACTTCAGCGTTGTAGTCGGGGACGCCACTGGGATCGAGGCGCCCCGCGGGAACAATCACGTTGGCCTCCGGCCAGTGAGCGGCCAGGCAGCCTGGCTTGATGCGGTCGAGCTTGACGCGGCCGTGGAATTCGCCGAGATCGTTGCGCAGGATGATGGGAGCGCCGTCGGCGAGGGAAAGGCGTTGCGCGTCCTCGCGCGACATCAGCACGTCATGGCGGGATGCGCCATTCAGCGGATCGACTTCGGAGTGGACGATGCTATTGAACTGCTTGCCGCGCCGGGTGCTGAGCAGATACCGGCCCGGGGCGGCATCGTCACGCGGCAGCTCCAGCACGGAGAAATGGCCCTTTCCGTCGGGAGTGGGGAATGTTTCGGCGAGCATACGCGGGCCGCCGTATTGCACGTGGTCGCCCTTCTTGCGCAGCTTGCCAATGCCGCGATAGGCGGTGCACACGAGATCGATCTCATCGCGGATGTCCTGCGTGTCGCGCCACGGGAAGGCTTTGGCGGCGCGTTCGGGATCGAAGCGACGGGCCAGTTCCACCGGAATCTCCCATTCGTCGCGGGCCTCAGCCGGGCGCGGACCGGGGATCTCAGGGCTATAAATGATGCGCCGTTCCGTGGAGGTTTCGGTTCCCCCGCCGCGCTGTTCGTAGCGGGTGCGTGCGGGCAGGATGACGACCGTGTCGGCGGGGTCCACGAGCATGGTTGGGTTGACGACGATGTCTTCGTGCACGCGGAGGTGGATCGACCCAAGGGCGCGGTCGACGCGCTCGGGCTCGGGCAAGGTCTGAGCGAAATTGCCGCCGCTTTGAACCAGCGCGTCAATTTCGCCGAGTTCGGCGGCGTGCACCACCTGGGTGGCGTTCATGCCTTTCCACGACGGCGGCTCGAAGCCCCAGAGCCCGGCCAGGTTTTGCGCGTTCTCCGCGTTCACCGGGCGGCCCATCACGTAAGCGCCGGGTTGCGCGCCCATTTCAGCGCCACCCTGAACGCCGCTGTGGCCGCGAATCGGCATCAGCCCCGTATGGGGCCGGCCCACGTTGCCGCGCGCGAGCTGCAGATTCACGATGGCGCGGACGTTGTCGGAGCCGTAGCGGTGCTGGGTAATTCCCATGCTCCAGACGATGATGGCGTGCCGCGCTTTTCCGAAGGCTTCGGCGAAACGGAACATGTCGGCTTTGGTCAGGCCGGAGCTTCGCTCCAGCGCGGGCCAATCCGATGCGCGGATCTTGGCTTCCAGCTCGTCCCATCCAACGGTGCGCGCGGCGATGAAGGCGCGGTCGGTCCAGCCGTTCTCGATCAGGTGCTTCAATACGCCGCTGAAGAAAGCAATGTCGCCGCCCTGGTGGATCTGGAAGAAATCGTCGGCAATGCGGGTGCCGAACAGCGCGCTGCGCGTGATGGACGGGACCCAGTAACGGTCCATTCCCGGCTCAAAGTAGGGATTCACCAGGAAGATGCGCGTGCCGGCTTCTTTGGCGTAGTACAGGTACTTGGCCGCCACGGGCTGGTTGTTGGCGACATTGGAGCCGGCGAAAACGATCAGGTCAGCGCCGATCCAATCGGAGTAGGAACAGGTGGTGGCGGCGACTCCCACAGTGGCTGTGAGCGCCGCGGTGCTGGGCGCGTGGCAGATGCGGGCGCTGGTATCGATGTGGTTGGTGCCGATGAAACGCGCCACTTTCTGATGGGCGTAATAGGCCTCATTGGTGATGCCGCGGGAGGTAACGTACCAGGCGATGCGATGGGGATCGAAGCCGTGCAGTTTGCGGGCGGCGGTGTCGAGCGCTTCGTCCCAGGAAACCCGGCGGAAGCCGGCTTCTCCTTTGCGGCGAATCATGGGGTACGCCAGCCGCCCGAGTTGGCGCAGTTGTTTTTCTGGTTTGCCGCGGAGCCCGTCGACGCGCTCGAGGAGACGGTGGTCCATGGCGGGCATAGTGTTGAGGCGAAGCAACTGCAGGCGCACGCTGCACAGGTGGATGCCCTTCATGGTCCAATCGCGCATGCCCTTGGTGCCCAGGGAGCAACCGTCGCAGCAGCCGTCGCGCAGAATGCGCCAGGCGTAGCCCAGATTGTCGCGGTTGTCGCGCAGGACCTTCAGCATCTCGACGTAATGGTTGGGGTGCTGCTGGTTGAGCCCGTAGGGGACAAGGCTCACCCGTTCGGCGCGGCGGCGAGGAGACATTTCCATGATCCACTCTCTGTGCGATTAGAGGCAAGTATATTACTTTGAGGGCCGGTTTTGGTGACGAAGGTGAAATTGCAAATCAGGCCCCTCGGCTGGATGAGACCGAGGCGCCTCAGCGAATGGAAGTTGGTCTTGATCTAAGGAGGAGCACCGAGTGAAGGGATTGGTTGCGGGGGGTGGATTTGAACCACCGACCTTTGGGTTATGAGCCCAACGAGCTACCAGACTGCTCCACCCCGCAACCACATCGTAGCGCACCCAACACCCGTGGTCAAACTTTTCGCAGCGGACCCGAGAGAAGCGCGCCGGGCGGGGTTTTCGAAAAAATTATCTGAGGTTTGATACTCCTATATACCTTGCGCGGAATGCGGCCACTCCGTAGAATTGCTTCTTGAGGTTCAAGACCAAAGCCGAATCACGCCACGGCGGAGGCAGCTCCGAAATCGAGTCTTGCGATTTCGCGGCTCAGGGTGAGCATCGCCCTGCGCCCTGACGAGCGGCGGCCCGTTCCGAGCCGTTTTCCCGGACCGCAGGAGCATCTATGTTGCCTGATTATCTCGCAAAGGCAGTACCGAACCCCGCGGGCAAACGAGCCCCGTGGTATGCCAATACGGCGCCCAGTTATGCCGGGATCTTCCTCTGGGTCGCGTTCTACAAGACCATTGCCACCGGAACCATTACGCAGGCAGGAGTCGGTTGGTGCATGGCCGCGCTGGTGGCGGCCGGCTTGCTCTGCTATTTCCTCTATTACCGGGCGCCGGCGACGTTGGGGATGACGACTGGCTTTCCCCTTTATGTAGTCGGTAGCTCGACCTTTGGCACACAGGGTGGTTACCTGATGCCCGGCCTGCTGATGGGGGTTCTACAGATCGGCTGGTTCGCCGTCGCCACCTTCGTCTCGGCGGATTTCGTTCTGAAAGGGATGGGTATCGGTTCCACTCCCGGAAGCGTGCCTTTCATTATCGCGGGGGTGCTTTGGGGACTGGTGTTCGCCTCGGTGGGCGCGAAAGGGATTCAATACGTCGCAAAGGTCGCATTGGTGCTGAATGCCATTCCGCTGCTGATGCTGGTGGTGGTCCTGTTCCAGACAGCGGGCGGGGTCGGGAAGTACCAGGTTCCTGCCGGACATGAGAACGTGTTCGGCGCGTTCACGACGATGGTGGCTCTTGTCGCCGGCTTTTTTGCGACGGCCGGGGCGGCGGGCGCGGATTTCGGGATCAACGCACGGAACGAGGGGGATGTGCGATGGGGTGGATTAGTCGGCGTTACCCTCGCAGCCATTGTCGCGGGTGGGCTGCCGCTAGTCTCGATTGCCGGCGCGCACGGCGCGAACCCCGCGCTGGCAGGCTTCGATTATGACAATATCCTGCAATCGATCGGGGGGCCGGTGGCCGCGGCGATGTTCTTCCTGTTCGCCATCGCATCAATTCCCGCCACGTGCTTCTGCATCTTCATCGCCGGCAACAGTTTTTCGACCATGATTCCAGGTGTCCCGCGAGTGGCATCTTCGATGGCGGCGGCGCTGGTGGGAATCGTCCTCGCGGTCACAGGGATCGCCGCGAACCTCATTTCGTTCTTTACCATTGTGGGGGCGTCTTTCGGGCCGATTTGCGGGGCTATGACGGCGGACTACCTGCTTTCCGGCAAGCGCTGGGCCGGCCCGCGGGAAGGCGTCAACCTGGCGGGCTACCTGGCGTGGGCCATCGGTTTCGTGGTTGGGATATTGCCGTTCCTCCCACTTCCCGCGGACGTAAAGCCCTACGTCCAACCCGCCGTCATTTATAGTTATGTCACAGGATTTGTGGTCTACGCGATCCTGGCGAAGGCGGGCCTCGAACCGAAGGTGGCGCAGATGGCGAGCCAGGCCGCCGGCAGCCAAGCGTGAGTTTTTGCGTGATATAGGAGGCTACCTTGAGAGTCGGTGTTTTTACTCCACTGCTGTCGCAGTTCTCCCTTGAAGATGTCCTGAAGAAACTGGAATCGCTCCAGATCCAGACCGTCGAGCTCGGTACGGGCAACTACCCCGGCGGCGCCCACTGCAAGTTGTCCATGCTGGACAATCCGGGCGAGCTCGCGGAATTCCGGAAGAAGCTGGCCGATCGCGGCTGCACGATCAGTGCCCTCAGCTGTCACGGCAATCCCCTTCACCCCGATTCGGATCGCGCGAAACGCGACCGGGAAGTTTCGCGGAAGACCATGCTGCTGGCGGAGAAGCTGGGGGTTCCGGTGGTGGTCGATTTCTCGGGATGCCCCGGTGATTCGCCGGGCTCCAAGTGGCCCAACTGGGTGACCTGCCCGTGGCCGCCGGACTACCTGGAGATCCTGAAATGGCAGTGGGAGGAAGTGGTTGCGCCCTACTGGATAGCGCACGCGAAGTTCGCCGCGGAGCACGGCGTCAAGATCGCCATCGAGATGCATCCCGGGTTCGTGGTGTACAGCCCGGAGACGATGCTGCGGCTTCGCTCCATCGCGGGCCCGGCGGTAGGCTGCAATTACGACCCGAGCCATATGTTCTGGCAGGGAATCGACCCGATAGCCGCCATTCGCGTTTTGGGCGATTGCATATTCCACGTCCACGCGAAGGACACGCAGATGTACTCAGTCAATCTGCCCAAGGCCGGCGTGCTAGACACCAAGCTCTATACCGATGAACGAAACCGGAGCTGGATCTTCCGCACCTGCGGCTACGGGCACGGCGAGGAATGGTGGAGGGAATTTGCCTCCACGCTTCGCATGTTCGGCTACGACTACGTGCTCTCCATCGAGCACGAGGACAGCCTGCTGGCGCCGGAAGAAGGCCTCCGCAAGGCCGCGGCATTTCTCCAGCAAGTCGTGATTCGCGATCAGGCCGCGGCGGCCTGGTGGGTGTGAGGAGCCATCGATGAAAACCAAGTTCAGGACGGCGCTTTTTGGAACGGGTTTCGTAGGACGCGTGCATCTGGAGACGATGGCGCGACTCGGCTACGTGGATGTCCGCGCGCTCGGGACGGCCGATGCGGAGCAAGCCGGCAGACTCGCGGCGGAGTATGGGATCGGCAAAGTCGAAACCGACTACCGGCGGATTCTGGACGACCGCGAGATTGACGCTGTGCACATTTGTACGCCCAACTCTCTGCATGCGGTCATCGCGCGGGACGCGCTCGAGGCCGGCAAGCACGTGCTGTGCGAAAAGCCGCTGGCGACTTCCGCCGAAGCCGCGCGGCAACTGGCGGCGCTTGCGAGCGAGAAGAAGCTCCGCAACTGCACGTGTCACAACCTGCGTTTTTACCCGCTGGTGCAGCAAATGCGGCGCATGCGCGAAGACGGAGATCTCGGCGAGATCCTGGTTTTGCAGGGCACATACTTTCAGGATTGGTTGCTGCTCGACACCGACTGGAACTGGCGCTTGGATTCCAAGGACAACGGGCCGTCCCGCACCATGGCGGACATCGGTTCGCACTGGTGCGACATGGCGGAACACATTACAGGCCTGCGGATCACCGCGCTTTGCGCTGACCTGCAGACGTTCCACCGCACGCGCAAAAAGCCCAAAGGGCGGATCCAGACGTTCGCCGGCAAGATGCTGACGCCCGACAACTATGAGGAGGTTCCGATCGACACCGAAGACTTCGGCGCCGTGGTGTTTCGAATGGGCGATCGGACGCGCGGCAGCTTTAGCGTCAGCCAGGTGTCCGCCGGACGCAAGAACCGCCTGAGTGTCGAAGTGTGCGGCGCCAAAGCCAGCGTGGCCTGGGATCAGGAACGTCCCAACGAGCTGTGGATCGGAAAACGCGAGACCCCTAATCAATTCGTGGTCAAGGACCCGTCGCTACTTGGGCCAGGAGCCCGGCCGTTCGCGGACCTGCCGGGGGGACATGCGGAAGGATACGGAGATACCTTCAAGCAGGTATTTCGGCGCTTCTACCGGTCGATCGAAGATCCCAGTGCCGAGGCCGAATACCCGCAGTTCGCCGACGGACTCCGCCAGTTGAACCTAGTAGAGGCCGAACTGGAGAGCCATCGCAAACATGCGTGGGTGGAGGTGCCCAGCGCCCAAACGCCGGCATGATGGAGGCCTGGTACGGCGGCCCGTGGAGTCTGAGTTCGGGAGTGCAGGCTGCTACCAGAAGTACGCTGCCAAGACGTTCGGAGGGCCGGAGCTTCCGCGGATCACGTCAGTCGAGATGACGACCTGGAGGTTCTTGTTCTCCCAGTCTTTCGGCGCGAACGGCACGATCTTCCTCAGTTGGGCCGGATTGCTGACGAATTCACCGGCTGCCATCGTTCCCCAGTCCGCGATGCCGCCGAGCATCACCGCAACTTGTTCGGTCTTCGGATCGCGCACTCGGGAAATTACGGCATAGTCCCTGGTCACGTCCAGATATGGCGCGTTGAACGAGGTCGCCCAGTCGGACCTGGAAGGACTCTGCTTGTCCACGATGCGGGCGTCGCCAGAGTGGTTGCACTCCACGCTGAAGCGCAAAGGTCCGGCCAGACGCATCGTCCAGTCGTTATTGAGAGCGCCGATGAGAACAACGGGGCCGCCCTGCAGGTCGGCGAACGTCGTGCTCGACCCACCCAGAATCCGGTACCGTTTTCCCTTCGCCTGAAGAAGGCCGGTTAATGCGGCGAGTGTCGTCGCGTCCCCCAGATTCACCTGCCGGCGCTTGAGCTTGCCGAATTCCCGGACCGTCACCGCCTCTTCGTTCGCAGTTGCCGCACCGAGGGATACAGAAACCGTTCCTTGAGATGCCAAAACCGGATTCCAGAACTGCTCGAAAGGGCTTCGTGGAGCGGTCAAGGATCTGATGGCGAGCCCTGTCGCCACCAGAGCAACTGCGCCGATGGCGACAGCCGCCGGCACGCGCAACTGAGAACTCCGTGCGATTTGCGGCGCGGCGGGTGGGACAACTTCTTCCATCGCGGGATCGACTAGTGCAACCGCAACTGGTCCATTTGCGGGCGACGGCGGTACGATGTTGGGCCGCCTGAAGTGGGGGACATACGATCCGGGCAGAAGGTCGATCCGGATTTCCGATTCATGGTTGGGTTCGAGATAGTATTGCGCGAGACGTTTCCGGAGCTCGCCGGCCGCGGTGCGGACCACGTGGTCGGTGCCGGTGTCGTAATCAGGAGCGCGGCCAAAAACCTCGACGCCGATGGTCCGCTCCTTGAGTTCGGCCCCCCTGCCATCGAGGGTTCGGGCGACCAGGTACCTCAGGAGTTCCGAGAAGCGCTTACTGTTCCGGAAGGATGGCGCCTCAACCAAACGATCGAGCTGCAACCTGATAGCAGCCCGCTCGTCTTCGGTTACGAATCCGAGCGGCGAAAAAGGCGCCCTCGGCTCCTGGACGTTTGGCGAGGCCATCTCCACCCCAAGAAATCTGGTTAAATCATATCACACAGCGGGCGGACCCGTTCCTGCTGACCTTCTTGCCGTTAGCGGGGACCCTATACCGTCAGACGACCCCCGCACGTTACGACGTACAAGACTGTCCGCAGACTTCAAAACCCCAAGGAACCAGTGTATTGTCGCGGAAACTCAAGAATTGATTTGGGTGCCGGATCGCGCCGAGGTCTGGCCTAAGAGTACGGGTCGAGCCGGGGATTTGTCTCGTTAACGGAGCGTGAATGGCGTCACGAAACGTCTCGCTAACCAAGGACGAACCAAGCTCGTTCTTCAGCGCCGAATTCCCCGTTGACCCTTCAGGGTCAGTAACTTCAACGCCTCACGCAATCCCCGGTCCGGGCCAGCACGATGCATTCGCACGGCCGCAGAATCGGAGAATTCCATATAGGGAGTTGATCAAAATCCATGTCGATACAAAGAAAGGTTAGTCGAATTTCGGCATTGGCAGGACTTGTCCTCCTTTGCTGTGTGATTTCACAAGCGCAAACCGTCAACAGCTCCATTATCGGGCGGGTCGTGGACCCTGGGTCGGCGGTTGTGGCAAACGCCCAGATCACCCTTACCGATCAAAATACCGGGGCTGTCCGGACTGCGACCAGCGATGCCGCGGGCGTGTTCCGTCTCCCGGATGTCATGCCGGGCACCTATACGGTGTCCATCCAGGTGCAAGGGTTCAAAGCTCTCACCGACAAGGATATTATTCTGGCCGCCAGTGAAACCCGCGACCTGGGCACTCTGAGCTTGCAAATTGGTAATTTGACGGAGTCGATTTCCGTTACCGCCGAAGCCACGCCGATTCAGCTCGCAAGCTCCGAGCAATCGCACTTGATCGACGCGAACCAATTGTCCAACGTGACGCTGAAAGGTCGCGACCTGTTTGGCTACATGAGGCTCATCCCGGGCGTCATCGATACCACCGCGGCGCGGGACGTGACTAACCCGAACGCGATCGGCGGTATCACCATCAACGGGAACACCTCGGCCAAGAACTTCACCGTGGACGGCGTCACCGACATGGACACCGGATCGAACGGAACGGTGCACTACGAGCCCAACATCGACGCCATTCAGGAGTTGAGAGTTCTGACCTCGAACTACCAGGCCGAATTCGGGCGAAACTCGGGAGGCACGGTCACGGCTGTGACCAAGGCCGGGACGCGCGATTTTCACGTGACCGGGCAATGGAGCCACCGCCACGAGGGGTTTAATGCCAACAACTGGATCAACAACCACAGCCTCACCAACGGTCTGGCTGCGGCCAAACCGCGCTACCGCTACAACATCGAAACCTATACGGTGGGTGGCCCCGTGTTCATTCCCAAGCTCTTCAATCGCGACCGGAAGAGGCTATTCTTTTTCTGGTCCCAGGAATATACCGGCCAGTTCGTGAGTGGCGGCACGCAGACCAAATACACCCCCACGGCGCTGGAGCGGAAAGGCGACTTCTCGCAGACCTTCGCCAATAACGGATCGTTGATCGTGATCACCGACCCGCAGAATAACAATGCGCCATTTGGGAGCAACATAATTCCCCCGACTCGGGTCGACCCAACGGGGTTCGGTCCTGCGACCCTGAACTACTTCCCGCTCCCCAACGAATCGCCGGGGGGCTCGCAAGCCAATATCGTGAACTACTTCGAATCGGCTAGCGCCACCCACCCGCGGCGCAATGACGTCCTGCGTCTCGATCCCTACCTCACGTCGAAAATCCAAGGCTACTTCCGGTACATCAACGATCACGACGACCAGGCCGCTCTGTATCAGGGGATTCAGTTCACCGCGCCCAGCCCGCTGCTGCCGAAGGGCAGCCCACCCATCGATCACCCCAACCCTGGCCACGGCTATGCGGGATCCCTGGTGTTTACCTTTACCCCCACGCTGATCAACGAAACCACGGTGGGCTACAGTTGGAATACCTGGTCGTGGTACTCCACGGACAACTACGCGGACGAAGCTCGGAGCCTGATCCCCAATGTCCCGGCCCTGTTCCCACTGCCCACCACCAACCCGTCTGGTATTAACCCTACCAACGGGTATCAGAGCATCCTTCCGCAGTTCCAATACGGCACGTCCCCCGAGCCGAACGCCATGTCTTATACCAAGAACAACACGTCGGCGGGGAACTACTTCAACGAAAATCCCATCTGGACGTTTACCGACAACCTCAGCAAGGTGCTGCACAGCCACAGCCTGAAGACGGGTTTTTACCTGGAGCACAATATCAAAGTCCAGCCAAACGGCGTGGCCTATCCCGGCAGCTTTAACTTTCAGACCGACGCCAACAACCCCCTCAATACGGGCAATGGGTATGCCAACGCGTTTCTGGGCTACGTGGACGTCTATTCACAGGCCACCGCGCGCGCGCAGTTCCAGGTGCTGTACTGGAACTTCGAGTTTTACGCGCAGGACAACTGGCGCGTGAGCCGCCGGTTGACGCTGGACTACGGCGTGCGCTTCTACCACCAGGGGCCGCAGAACGACCTGAATCACACCTTCTCCAACTTCTCCACGGCAGCTTACACGGCCTCGGCCGCGCCGCGGATCTACATGCCGGGCACGTCGGGAGGCAAGCGCGTGGCTATCGATCCTGCCACGGGCGCGGTGGCCCCGGTGGCCTACATCGGACTGTACGTTCCGAATTCGGGCAATCCAGCCGACGGCCTGGCTCTGGCCGGCGTGAACGGGACTCCGGCCAACACTTACACCATCGGCTATCTGCGGCCCGCGCCGCGTTTCGGGTTCGCATACGATCTCACGGGAGACGGCAAAACCGCGTTGCGGGGCGGATTCGGGATCTTCTTCAACCGGCTCGATGGCAATCAGGTATACAACCTTTCGGGTCAGGCACCCTATGCTTACGTGCCGCAGGTCAACTACACGACCGCCACACTGATCAGCCAGTCGGGTGGCAGCCTGGTTTACGGGCCCCCCACGGTTTATAGCTGGCCGAGCAACCAGATTCAGTGGAACTACGTGGAGAATGGGAGCATCGATTTGCAGCGTACGTTCGGGAGTTGGTTGGCGGATGTGGGCTACACCTTCAATCTGAGCCGCCACCAGAACCTGAACTACGATATCAACGGCCTCCCTCTGGGCACTTATTTCCAGGCGCCGAATCTGGACGCGACCAACGGAAACCGGCCCTTGCCGGACATCCTGCTGCGGACCCGTTACAAGGGCTTCAATGTGATCAACCAGTACGCCGAAATGGGCACGGCCAACTACAACGCGCTGAACGCCCAGTTGCAGCGCCGTTTGAGCCATGGACTCGCTCTGGGAGCCGTGTATACGTTCTCGAAGGCGATGGGCGCCACGGCGTTCACTCCCGGCGTTCCGAACAACCACAGTTGGAACTACGGGAACCTCTCAACCAACCGGCCGCACAACCTGGCAGTCAACTGGAGTTACGAGCTGCCGGCGGCGAGCCGCTACATCGGCAAGGTTCTGGGCGCGGTCACCGACCACTGGACCTACTCGGGAGTGGCCGGAGTCCAAAGCGGCAACCTGTACAATCCCACGTTTGGGTTCTCGTCGGGCACCCCGCCCAGCTACACCGGCACGTCCAACGTTACAGCTCGTCCGAATGTGATCGGGAACCCGCTGGCGAACGTACAACCGGGCTTTTTCTTCAACCCGAGTGCGTTTGCATTGCCGGCGTTAGGAACCACGTCGCCTTCAACGGCGGTAACAGGGAATATGGGCGGGGGCGCCGGGGTGCTGGAACTGCCGCACGTAACCAATTTCGACATGACCCTGGGGAAGTTCATCCCGGTGGGGTTGGGTGAACGGCGGGGGTTCCGAGTCGTGGTTCAGGCGTACAACGTTTTCAACCACACGGAATACAGCGCGCTGAATTCGACGATCCAGTTCAACCCGACCACCAGCGTCGTGACCAACCCCGCAGCGGCGGGCACACCGACCGGGACCCTGCCGAACCGGATCCTGGCGTTCACATTGCGGTTTGAGTATTGAGCATTTCCTTTTCCGGGGTCCGGCGGCACCAGCGCGCCGGACTCCGGATGTTTGTTGTGCCTGATGGAGGCACAATCCCCCAACCTGACGGCCGCTGGCGCCCCAGTCTCCACTCGCTTAAAGTCCCCTTCGACCGACCTGCGATGAGGGAGTGGCAGCGCTCCGCCAGAGAGTACAATAACGGTTTGCGAAAAGGAGCATAAAAAGATGCGGAATCGATCAGCTGCCGGTATAGGCCTGGTCGCGGGCCTGTTGGCGTTCAGCCCGGTGGCTTTAGCGCAAGGGCAGCCCGGACGAGGCGGAGCGCCGCCGGCGCCTACGGGTCCATGGTCGGACAAGACTCTGTCGCCGGACCAGCGCGCGGATTTGGTGATCGAGAAGATGACGCTGGATGAGAAGATCCAGTTGTTGCACGGCGGCACGCAGGGCGGACGCGGCGCGCCCGCGCCACCTAACGCGAGCCGCTCGAACGGCGGCGCCGGGTGGGTGCCGGGAATCGAGCGGCTGGGCATTCCGGACATCAACATGGCCGATTCCGCGGTGGGCGTGACCCGCGGCGCGGCGGCCAGCCGCTATTCCACGCTTCTGCCATCCGCCCTGGGAGCGGCCGCCACTTGGAACACTGACTTGGCGCTACTGTACGGCCAGGTGATCGGCCGCGAATTGCGCGACCAGGGATACAACATGTCGATTGGCGGGGGAGTGAATATCACGCGCGAGCCCCGCAACGGACGCAATTTTGAATACGGCGGTGAAGACCCCATCCTTGCCGGCACCACCGTCGGCATGCTCATGAAAGGCGTGCAATCGCAGCAGATCATGGGCGATCTCAAGCATTACGCGCTGAACGATCAGGAAACGGGCCGCAACATTGGAAACGTTTTGCTCGACAAGCGGTCTATGCGCGAGAGCGACCTGCTGGCCTTCCAGATTGCCTACCGGATTTCCGACGCCGCCGGATTCATGTGCGGCTACAACAAGGTCAACGGCGATTGGGATTGCGAAAACGACTACCTGCTGAACCAGGTTCTGAAGAAGGATTTCGGGTTCAAGGGCTGGGTGATGTCGGATTGGGGCGGGACGCACAGCACGACCAAGGCGATCATGGCCGGCCTGGACCAGGAGGAGCCCGGCAGCGGCTTCTTCGGCGACGCGCTCAAGAAGGCCGTCGACGATGGCGAAGTGCCCGTGGCGCGCATTAATGACGCCGTGCACCGGATTCTGCGCAGCCTGTTCGCCGTGGGCGTTTTTGACAACCCTCCGAACCAGCGACGCGTGGTGGACGTCTTCAAAGGCCTGGATGACGCCCAGAAGATCGCCGAAGAAAGCATCGTCCTGCTGAAGAACGCGGGCAACCAGCTGCCGCTCAGCGCGGCGACGTTGAAGTCAATTGCCGTGATCGGCTCGCATGCCGACGTCGGTGTGCCTTCGGGCGGCGGTTCGGCGCAGGTAAGCCCGCCTGGCGGCAACGCGGTGGTGACGCCGCCTTCAGCCGCGCCTGGAGGGTTTGGCAGAGGCGGAGCTCAGTATTTCCCCACTCCCCCGTTGAAGTTTATCCGCGCCAAGGCCCCCGGCGCGAAGGTGGATTACAACGACGGGACCGATCCCGCCGCCGCGGCTGCGCTGGCGAAAACCGCGCAGGTGGCCATCGTGTTCGTCAATCAGCCCATGAGCGAAGGCCGGGACGCAGCCACTCTGGCGCTGCCCGAGAAGCAGGACGACCTGGTGAACGCCGTGGCAGCGGCCAATCCGCACACCATCGTGGTAGCGGAAACCGGCGGCCCGGTATCCATGCCGTGGGCGGACAAGGTAAGCGGCATCCTGGAAGCCTGGTTCCCCGGAATCGGCGGGGGACCAGCCATTGCCAACATCTTGTTCGGCGATGTCAACCCGTCGGCCAAACTGCCCGTGAGCTTTGCGCGGAGCGAAAGCGACCTGCCGCATCCGCAAATCCCAGGCCTGGACTTGATGCCCGCTCCTGGCGCAGGCCGAGGCGGCCCGGGCGCTCCAGGCGCTCCAGGGGCCGCGGCTCCCGGCGCTGCGCCGGCCGGCGGCCGTGGCGGCGGCATGGGCCGAGGAGGCTTGCCACCCTTCGACGTCCCTTACACGGAAAAACTGGAGGTCGGCTACAAGTGGTTCGACGCACAGAATTTCGACGCACAGAATAAGGAGCCGCTGTTCCCGTTCGGCCACGGCCTCTCCTACACGACCTACGCTTACTCCGGCTTGAAGGCGTCCGCATCGGGCCACAACATCAGCGTGTCGTTTACGGTGAAGAACGCCGGCAAACGCGCCGGTAAGGAGATTGCACAGGTGTACGCCACGCTCCCAGCGGGCGCCGGCGAGCCTCCCAAGCGGCTGATCGGCTGGCAGAAGGTGGACCTCGCACCGGGCGAGAGCAAAACGGTGAACTTAGCCATCGATCCGCTCTATATCTCGATCTTTAACGAGGGCAAGGACAGCTTTGAAGTAGCCGGCGGCGATTATAAGATCTGGGCCGGCGCTTCTTCGCGGAACCTTCCCCTGTCGCAATCGGTTAAGATCGCGGATTGAAGCGATCGACAAGCTCCGGACGCCGATCCGGACGGCTATAAAGACCACGGTGGCAAGCCGGCAGTGAACGCTGTTCCGATATGCTTCACTGCCGGCCGCGCGGTGACGCACCGCCGCAAGGGAGGTTCCTGGCGTGAAGCTAGCCCCGGTAGACTATTTCATCCTCGCGCTTTACTTTGTATTTGTTCTTGGCATCGGCTGGAGGCTGCGGAAATCGGTTTCGACCAGCGGCGATTTCCTGCTCTCCGGCCGTTCGGTTCCCGTCTGGATCACCAGCCTGGCATTCATTGCGGCCAACCTCGGCGCTCAGGAGCTGATTGGTATGTCGGCATCCGGAGCCAAGTACGGCATCATGACCGCGCATTTCTACTGGCTGGGCGCGATCCCGGCCATCCTCTTCATGGGCCTGTTCATGATGCCCTTCTACTACGGCAGCAAAGCGCGTTCCGTGCCCGAGTATCTGAAGCTGCGCTACGACGAGAAGACACGGGCCTTCAACGCGTTCACCTTTGCGGTGATGACCATCTTCTCCTCCGGCATTTCGATGTACGCGCTCGGCCTGCTGCTGCGCCTGGTGCTGGGGTGGGATTTTTCGACTTCGGTCTTATGCACGGCGGCGATCGTGCTGGCCTATACGTTCCTGGGCGGTCTCACCAGCGCCATTTACAACGAAGTGCTGCAATTCCTGCTGATCGTGGCCGGCTTCTCTCCGCTGGCGATCCTGTCGGTGATGAAGGCCGGTGGCTGGTCGGGGATGGCCGCGCGGTTCCATCAGATGATCTTGCCCAGGGGCATGTCCGGCGATGTGATGGTGCATGCCTGGGGCTACATGGGTAAGGCCAGCGAGAACCCGATGGGCGTGGAGCTTTTCGGCATGGTGGCCGGACTGGGGTTCGTGCTCTCCTTCGGATACTGGTGCACGAATTTCCTGGTAGTACAGCGGGCGATGGCCGCCGAATCCATGTCGGCCGCGCGGCGTACGCCGCTCATCGGCGCTTTCCCCAAGATGTTCATCCCGTTCATCGTGATCGTGCCCGGCGTGGCGGCAGTGGTGCTCTCCAGGATGGGCATCGGCTATAACCTGCCGTTGAAGAACGGCGGCTTCGATTACGACCAGGTCATCACGACCCTGATGGCGAAGTTCTACCCAGCAGGCATGCTTGGAGTTGGGCTAACGGGCTTGATGGCGTCGTTCATGTCGGGGATGGCCGGCAACGTCACGGCGTTCAACACGGTGTGGACTTACGACATTTACCAGAGCTATATCCGCAAGGACGCCCCTGACAGCCACTACCTCACCGTGGGCCGCATGACGACGATCGTTGGCGTGGTGCTGTCGATTGGCGCGGCGTACCTGGCGCAGTCCTACAACAACATCATGGACCTGCTGCAACTCGTCTTCGGGTTCGTGAATGCGCCGCTGTTCGCCACCTTCCTGCTCGGCATGTTCTGGAAGCGCTCCACCGGCCACGGCGCATTCACTGGCCTGGTTTCGGGCACCATCGCCGCCACGCTGACCTGGGGTCTGACGGTGGCGGAAGGCAAGGGCGGCGTCTTCGGCGTGGTCCACACATTCCCGTCCACGATGGCGCAGAACTTCTGGATCGCCATTATGGCGTTCAGCACCTGCCTGGTGTTCACGATTATCGTCGGCGTGATGACGCAGCCCAAGAAGGAGTCGGAACTGGAAGGGCTGGTCTACGGCTTGACCAAGATCCCGCACGATCCGAATGCGAAGTGGCACGAACAGCCGGTAACCCTGGCGGTTCTGGTGGCAATTGTTTTGATCATTCTCAACATCTGGTTTGCCTGATATGGATTTAAGAGTGCCTTCGGGCTGGTTTTTCGCCCTCCTCGGCGTGATCCTGCTGGGGATGGGTGTGTTCGCGCCGGGAACCCGGGCGGACCTGACGGACGTGAACGTGAACCTCTATAGCGGCGCGGTGATGCTGGCATTCGGTGTTGTTTTGCTGCTATTGGCGCGGCGGGCCACGCAGAAAGGTTGAACCCCGATGATATTCACACGATGGAACAGATGGCTGGCGGCTGCCCTGTTGATCGCCGGCACTACCGCTCTGCTGTGTCAACCGGCGAGCACCAACCCGCCCGTTGTCACCGGTGATGCCAAGGTGGATCGTCTCCTCAGCCAGATGACCCTGGAGGAAAAGACCAACCTGCTGCACGGCGGGCCCGAGGCTTCGCCCAGCGGCATCGGCCAGGCCGGAACGTGGCCGGGACTGCCGCGGCTGAATATCCCTTCGCTGCGGCTAGTGGACGGGCCGCCGGGAATTTCGGTGCAGATCTGGTCGACCGGGATGACCTCCACCATGGGTCTGGCGGCCACATGGAGCCGCGACGATGCCCGCAAGAACGGCGTGGTGATCGCCCGCGACGCCAAGGCGCTCGGCATGGACGTGGTGCTGGAACCGTTTATCAACATCGTGCGCGATTTCGAATTCGGGCGCGCCTACAACACCTTCGGCGAGGATCCGTTCCTCACCGGACAGATGGCCGCCGCGCAGATCCGGGGGACGCAGGGAGAAGGGATCATGTCGCAGGCCAAGCATTTTGTGGGCTACGACGGCGCGAACGATGTCTACATCGACCCGCAAACGCTGCGGGAAATCTATATCGCGCCGTTTGTCGACGCCTCCAACGCCGGCGTTTCTTCGATCATGTGCTCGTACAACAAGATCAACGGTCTCCAGGCTTGCGACAACAACGAAATCCAGAACATCATTTTCCGAGGCGAAGACGGGTTCCGCGGCTTTAATACGTCAGATTGGGGCGCAACGCACGGAACGTTGAATATCGCCAACGGATTGGATCTCGAGATGCCGGCTGGCACGTTCACGGCGGCGGTTCCGGGTCAAGCAGGTGGTCGCGGCGGAGTCGCACCGGCAGCAGCGCCAAGCGCCCCCACAGGTGCGGCTCCGGCAGCCGGAGCAGCGTTGCCTGGGCCGGGCGGAGCAGCGGCGAATCCTGGCGGAATGGCGTTTGGCCGCGGCGGCATGCCCGAGGAACAAGCGCCGGGCGGCCGCAGCGCGCGCGGAGGCGGCGGGCGCGGGCGCGGCGGCGATCCGCCGGCATACGGCATGCAGAAGGCCGTTCAGGATGGCCTCATCCACGAGGCGCAGATCAACCTGGCGCTGGGCCGCGTGCTGATGCAGATGGACAAGTTAGGACTACTGGAGAAGCCTTCCAAGCACAACATCACCGACATCGACTACGCCTATAACGCACCCATCGTGCAGAAGACCGGCGAGGATGCCGCGACGCTGCTAAAGAACCAGGACAACGTGCTGCCGCTCAGCGCAGCCGACCTGGATTCGACGGCTTTCATCGGGCCGACCGGCGGCATTCTGGTGTCGATCGGCATCTCCGGCGAGAAGGCGATGGGGCTTCCGGACCACCAGGTGGGACCGGTTCCGGCGCTGGAGAAAATCAGCGGAAAGAGAATGAAATATGCCGTCGCCAACGATTTCGACGGCACGCCGATTCCGGCGGCCGCACTTTCCAGCCTGCAACGCTCGAATACCGCGGACGGTCAGACGCAAAGCGACACGGAGGTGAACTTCACGGCGGCGAACGGCAAGGCGCTTCCGGCGGGCACTTCCTACACCTGGAAAGGCACGCTCAATATCCCAGTGGACGGCGCCTATATGCTGGCCTTGCAGACGCGCGGGACTACGGGCCAACTTGAGGTGGATGGCAACCGCGTGCTGGGCGGCGGAGGCGGACGCGGATTCGGCGGTGGACAACCGGGGTTGGCCATGCCCGGAGCGCCCGGCGGCGGACGCGGCGGCCAAGGCGGACCGCCGCTCGCATCACTTCCAGGCTTGAAAGGGCAACACCCCATCTCCGGAAACGTGGTGCCCACGGTAGACCATCTCAACAACCAGCGGGCGCGTGTGGAACTCAAAGCGGGGCCGCACCCGTTCATTGTCACCACGACCGGCGAGCAGAACGGGTTCCCGGTTCAGGTGCGCCTCGCCTGGGTGACGCCGGAGCAGGAGAAAGCCAACCGCGCGGCCGCCATCGCCGCTGCGAAGCAGGCCAAGAAGGCGGTGGTATTCGCCTGGGCGCGCCAGGCGCCGGGAGCCTTAATGCTGCCCGGAGATCAGGACCAACTGATCGCCGAAATCGCGGCCGGGAATCCCAATACGATTGTCGTGCTCAACACAACCTTACCTGTGGCGATGCCTTGGCTCGACAAGGTCAAAGGCGTGCTGGAGATGTGGTATCCGGGCGATGAAGGCGGCCCGGCCACTGCCAACGTGCTGCTCGGCAAAGCCAATCCGGCCGGCCGGCTGCCCATCACCTGGCCGCAGGAGCTCAAACAGATGGTGGCACAGGATCCGGAAGGCCATCCCGAGCGCACCAATGGCGGCATCGACGGCAGGACTACGTACTCGGAAGGCATTTTCATCGGGTACCGCTGGTTCGACAAGCAGGACCTCAAACCGATGTTCCCGTTCGGCTACGGCCTTTCTTACACCACGTTCCAATATTCCGGCCTGAAGGTGGCGCCTGCGAAGGATAACGGCCTCGATGTGAGCTTCACCATTCGGAACACCGGCAAGGTGACCGGGGACGAAGTGCCGCAGGTCTACCTGGGCGCTCCTAAGAGCCCGCCCTCCGGCGCGCAATTCGCGGTGCGGGCGCTGGCGCAGTTCGACCGGGTGAGCATACTGGCCGGGCAATCGAAGAATGTCGCGCTGCACGTGGATCCGCGGCGGTTGCAGTACTGGTCGACCGCCGACGCGCGCTGGGAGACAGCTACGGGCAGCCGCACGGTGTACGTGGGCGCTTCCTCGCGCGATATTCGCCTGCAGGCGGACACGGTAATCGGCCAGTAAGAGAAACGCCAGCTAATCTCAAGAGTCGGCCTCTACCTGAGTTGAAGGGAGCATACTAGAGCTATGAACGCGAATCGATTCGCTCTTGCCGCGGCCGCCCTGCTAGGGGCGTGGATCGTTGCGGCGCAGAATTCGGGCGATGCCCTCGAGCGCGGATTCCTGAATCCTCCCGACAGCGCGAAGCCGC
>Ga0335081_10001950_pt1 | contig 32637 bp, 28 predicted proteins | sample Lox_Sample_35_FD_206713 | JGI IMG/M metagenome (GOLD analysis project Ga0335081, IMG submission 206713) | Soil microbial communities from Loxahatchee National Wildlife Refuge, Florida, United States - Lox_Sample_3.5 | ecosystem: Environmental > Terrestrial > Soil > Wetlands | place: USA...
CCGCTTCATAGGTTGCCACTCCGATTCTTCGGAGAAGCGGAGGACAGACACCCAGTTTTTTCAGCGCGTTTTTCAGCTCGCTGGCAGCTTTACCCGCCACCTTCAGGGACTGACCGGCAACATTGTATTTGAAGGTGAAACTGATATCGTCGGCCGTCACATCTTCAAAGAACTTTCGCACCGTGGGTCGCTGACGCACGAGGGCACTCTTTGTCTCGTGCTGCTCATATTCTATCTCGAGCATCTTGAGCAGTCCTTCGACGATGCTCCCCTTGGTGATGATACCGACCAGCTCTTCCTTCCGATTCAGTACGGGATACCGCCGGTACCCCAGCTTGGAAAATTTGGCGATGCAGTGAACGAGGTGTTCGTCGTCATAGAGACATTGAACCTTCGTTTTCATTCTTTCCCGGATGGGAGCATTAATGGCATTGTCAGAGAAAGCGTTTATCAGGTCTTCGATACTGACCATGCCCACAAGCCTGCCGTTTTCGACCACCGGCGTTCCGGAGATGCGGTTATCACGCAGAATGAACCTAAACTCCGCCATGGTCTGCTCCGGGCTCACGGTCACCATCTTGGGGGCCATGACCTCGCCTACCGTGACCTCATAGGCCATTTCCTGTGTCTTGGTCACCCGGTCTAGTGTGTCCGGTTCTTTACCCTGCAGTGCCATCAGCCTATTGCCGTTCGGCAACCCCCCTGAGGCCGCTCTTATAAAGAATGCCGCAGGCCTCGAACATCGTCAGTTTGGTGATGAAAAGGGGTATCTCTTTCTGCTTTGCCAGTGCCACGGTATCCGATTCCGGCTGTTTCCCGCGCACAACGCAGACCGCCCTGATGTCGGCTATATCGGCCGTCCGCACCGCTTGGGGGTTTGTGAGCCCCGTGATCAGGATGCCATTCGCATACGTGCGGCCAAGCACATCGCTCATCAAGTCCGCGCTGAAGCACTGGTCCACCTCGATCTCATCGAGGAGACCGTTTCCGACAAGCACCTGGGCTTGGAGAAGACTGGCAATCTCTCGCAGTTTCATGCGGGTTCCCTCTCGCTTACTACCGGTCACATTCGCCGAGTACAATGTCGATGGTGCCGATGCAGGCAATAACGTCGGCAAGCATATGGCCGGTCACCATCTTCGGCAGGGCGCTCACATGCACATACGATGGGGCCCGAATCTTCACGCGGTAGGGCCTGCCGCTCCCGTCGCTCACAATATAGAAACCGAGTTCGCCCTTCGGTGCTTCGGTGGCAACATATACTTCGCCCTTGGGCATGGGAACCCACTTGCTCATGAGCACGAACTGGTGCGCGAGCGACTGCATGCTCTTCATCACATTCACTTTTTCCGGTACGGCATAACGCGGATCATCGGTCGTTATGGGACCGGGCTGCATCATGTCCAGGCATTGCTTGATGATTCGGTTGCTCTGGCGCATCTCTTCAATGCGCACGACATATCGGTCGTAAACATCGCCGTTCTTGCCAAGGGGGACATCGAATTCTATCTTATCGTAGGCAGCATAAGGCTCTACCTTCCTTAGATCGTAGTTCACTCCCGAACCGCGAAGCGTTCCGCCGGTAAGGCCGTAATTGACCGCTTCCTGCGCCGAAAACACACCGATGCCCACAGTGCGCTTGAGCCAGATGCGGTTCTGGCGGATCAGGGTGTCGTAGTCCTCAAGGCGTTTGGGGAATATCTCGGTAAACTCGCGGGTTTTATCGATAAAATCGCGGGAAACATCGTTCCGGACTCCGCCGATGCGGGCGTAGCTCACCGTCTGACGCGCCCCCGTTGCCATTTCCAGAAGATCGAGAACCAGTTCCCGCTCTCGCAGGGTATACATGCAAACCGTCATGGCGCCGATATCGAGCGCATGAGTGCCGAGCCAAACGAGATGGCCCGAGAGCCGGGACAGCTCGGCGGTCAGCGTCCTGATAAATTGTGCCCGATCGGGAACCGTGATGCCGGCAAGCTTTTCCACGGCAACGACCCAACCGAGGTTATTGTTCATTCCGGTGATATACTCCAACCGGTCCGTCATGGGAATGATCTGGTGGTAGGTCCTGTTTTCCATCCACTTTTCTATCCCACGGTGAAGATAACCAGGACGGGGATCGCAGCCGACCACGGTTTCACCCTGAAGGTCGACCACCAGTCGGAGGACACCGTGCGTGGCCGGATGCTGCGGGCCCATGTTGAGCGTTATTTCCTTCTGGACTATTTCTTTTTTCTCTGTGTCGGTAGGAGACATATTCTCACCATAAATGACTGATATCAAACCCAAAGTTCAAAGCAAAATTCGAAGCGCTTAATCCCTGCATTCAAAGACCTTGCGCCTTGAACGTTGAACTCTGAACTTTCTCTCTAGAAGCCTTTTAGCGGGTATTCCTTCCGGAGCGGATGCCCCTCCCAATCCTCGGTCAGCAGGATTCTGCGGAGGTCGGGGTGGCCGTCAAATTTGATCCCCATGAGGTCATACGTTTCGCGTTCGTGCCAGTCAGCCGTGTGCCAAACTGAAGATACCGTGTCCACCCGCGGATCTTCTTCGGGCACCCTTATTTTCAGGCGAATCCGATGGCGATACACCGTTGATATCAGGTTGTATACGACCTCGAATCGGGGGCCCTTATCGCCGGGATATCGGGAATAATCAACAGCTGTAAGATCGGCGAGGTGGTCCATCTTCAGGGAGGGTTCATCTCGAAGAAAAAGGCAGACGTCTTTGATCTGGTCTTTCTTGAGCGATACGGCGACTTGGCCGGCGTACGCAATCGTTTCGAGAACCTGGCCGGCGAATTTTTCTTCTACCATTTTTGCAATCTGTAAAGGGTCCATACAACCTCGGTCCCGGTCACACCCGCTGAACGCTCGTGGGGCGTGGTTCCCGGTTCGAAAAATAAGTGGTTACGGTATTTTGGTGTCTTATTACTTCCGGACGTAGTGCTCTTTCCTGATCTTTTCCTGAAGCTTCATAATGCCGTTCATCAGGGCTTCGGGGCGAGGAGGACAACCCGGGATATAGACGTCCACGGGAACAATGTTATCCACGCCCTGCACCACAGCATAGGTATTGAAGATACCACCCGATCCCGCGCAGCTGCCCATGGCGATAACGTAGCGCGGTTCCGGCATCTGATCGTACACACGACGCACGATCGGGGCCATCTTTTTTGATAGTGTGCCGGCGACAAGCAGGAGGTCCGATTGTCTCGGCGAGGGACGCGGCACCGTGCCGAAACGGTCAAAATCGTGCTGGGGGGCGGAATAATACTGGATCATCTCAATGGCGCAGCACGCCAGTCCGAACGTCATAGGCCAGATCGAGCAGGATCGGCAATAGTTCAGGAAGCCGTCGATCGTTGTCGAGACATAGCCTTCATCTAAAATATTCTGGATCACTCCCATTCAAGGGCCCCTTTCTTCCATGCGTACACATACCCCACGACGAGGATGGCGACGAAGATAACCATCTCCACGAAGCCATAAAGGCCGATATGGTTGTACGCGACAGCCCAGGGGTAGAGGAACACGGCTTCTATATCGAAGATGAGGAACAGCATTGCAATGATGTAATACCGGATGGAGAACTTCTGATGGGCGTCCATGAAGGGGGTGATGCCGGACTCATAGGTGATCAACTTCTCGGGATAGGGGTTCCGCGGTCGGAGTATCCAGCTGGCGAACAGCATCCCGAGGCCTACAACGGTGCCAAGCAGCAGAAAAACCACCACTGGCAGAAAGTGTTCCGGAAGATAGGTACTTGGTGTCATACGCTACTCCCTGCAGTATTAAATTTTAAATTACTATAACTTCTAAAACGGATGCATAATAATTCAATGTACAAAATTTGTCAAGCAAAACATTTAAAGTAATTTAAAGTAAGATGAAATTAGTGTTGTATTACTAAAGAGTTAATAGAGGTTAGAACCGCGCCACGCTTCTTTCTTGTCTTGGATTTCCCGATCCAGTATAATAGAGCATTCTCGCGGAGAAAATTCATGGATCCTCTTTCAAAAGAGCAGCTTTTATCATTTTACAACCTGCACTACAAAAAATTTGGCGACCGTCCGGAGGCGCTTCGCTGGACGCCGCAGGGTCAACTCAAGCGGTATCATACATTCCTCGATATCGCTCCGGACCTGAACAACCAAAAGATCCTTGATTACGGATGCGGCATGGCGGATTTTTATAAATTCCTGAAGCGACGAGGCATCAATGTCCAATACACGGGCGTCGACATCAATGAAAATTTCATCAAGGTGGCAAAAAAGAAATATCCCGAGTGCACGTTCCGCGTCATGAACATCGACGACGACGATCTGGAGGGGTATTACGATTACATTTTCATCTGCGGGGTCTTCAACCTGCGGGTGCCCGGCGTGCAGGAAGACCTTCGGAACGCGCTGGTCACGCTCTTCAAGCATTGCAACAAGGCAATGGCGCTGAGCGCACTGTCATCACACACGCCGGTCAAGGATGTGGAACTCAGCTTTACGTCGCCAGAGGATATCGTCAAATTCGCCCTTGAAAACCTGTCTCCATCCGTTGTTCTCAGGCATGACCGCATCCCGAATGACTTTACCCTTTTCGTGTATACCTCATACAACGAAATCGAATTGTAGCGGCCCTTGCGCGACCTGGCGGAATAAACGCCTTATCGCCCATCATGTGCTGCATACTTGGCAACGGTCATTCCGGGGAATTTTCACCTTTCTGAAATCCATGTCCAGGGTGTTAAACAGGAGCATTTCGGAAAACAGCGGCTTTCCATATCCGGTGAGCAGTTTGATCGCTTCAATAGCCATCATGCAACCGAGCATGCCCGATACAGCTCCGAGTACGGGGAAACCCAGTTCCTCCCATGACGGATCGTCCTCGGGGTAGACACAATGAAGACAGGCCGTAATCCTAGGGATGACATTAAAGATATAGCCTTCCATCGCGTTCATCGCCGCTTCCACCATGGGAACGCCATTTTCAATACAGGCGCGGTTCAGTATCCTGCGTTCGTTAAAATTAGGTCGCCCGGACAGGGCTATCTTCGCCGTGCGAAGAAGCAGCCCGATATTATCGTCCATGATCCGTTCATCCCGGACCTCAATATCGACATCGGGGTTAATTTCCTGGATCGTTTTTTTAGCCTGAACGACCCTGCTCTTACCGACCCAGCTGTTCTCCATCAGAATCTGCCGGTTCATGTTCGACAGTGTAAGATTTCCAGAGTGCACCAGAATCAGCCTGCCGATACCCGCGGCGGCGAGATAAAGCGCCGCTGTCCCGCCGACTCCACCAACGCCGGCAACAAGGGCGGTGGAATTCCTGAGCCATCGCTGGTGGTCAGGCGTAAATCCCCGCAGCATCAATTGTCTGCGGTAGCGCTCCCGTTCCGTGTGCGTAAGCTTTTGTTCCATGGTCACAACACCGATTCACAATATTCCTCGCCGATACGCTGCATGAGTACTTCGAGTTCCATGTCCTTATCCTCGCCAAGGAGGCCGCATGCATCAGCACGACATTGTTTGCAGTGCGTCATCTGCCGGATGTAGGGTCTGCACCGCTCGCGCATCCTATTGATCTCAGCATGAGACGGCCGCACGAGATGGGCAAACTCCGCTTGTGGAATAAGGGGTATGATGTTCATGAGATCCGCGCCGCGTTTACCGGATCGCTCCGCTATAAGTGGCAGTTCACCGTCGTTCACCCCAGGTATAAAAACTGTGTTGACCTTGACTATAAGACCAGCATCGACTGCGCTCTCCAGCCCCCTCCACTGGTTTGCCAGGAGCAGTTCCGCAGCTTCTCTACCTTCATAACGCCGTCCGTGGTAAATGACCCAGGAATAGATCTTCTCCGCTATTTCCGGGCTTACGGCATTGATCGTGACGGTCAAGCTTCGGACGCCCGATGCGACAAGCTCTTCCAACTTGTCAGGCAAAAGAAGACCGTTCGTGGAAAGACAAAGCGTAAGATCCGGATATTCCCAATTGATGTGCTTGAGTACGACAAATGTCGGCGCATTCACGAGCGGGTCTCCGGGACCCGCGATCCCAATTACGCTCAGGCGATCACTCCGTTCGACAAGCGCCCGTGTGCGGTCAACTGCCTCATCAGGCGTCAAAACCTTGCTCGTGATTCCGGGCCGGGACTCGTTGGCGCAATCAAATTTTCTGATACAATAACGGCACTGAATATTGCATGCAGGCGCAACCGACAGATGGGCTCGGCTGAACTTCTCATGCGCCTCCTCGGTAAAACAGGGGTGTATCTTAATAAACTCTTTGTTACTGCGAGTTAGGTTCTTCATAGCGTCCTCCTTGCATTCATGCTTATTACAATAGCAATATCATTGCCAGGAAAAACCCTTGGGAAATTAATGAGTTGCCTTTCAGGGCGGGAGTGTGATAAAGGAAAAAAAAGGCATGTGCGCAGAATTAAGGCAGTCTGTGAGTAATGCCTGCTTACATTGACTATACTCGAAACATTTTCCGCAGGCAGATCAAGCTGGTTGTGCTCCAGCCATGTTTTACATAATAAGCCAATGCGCTGTAATTTTCACGGTCAGCCAGGAGTTGGAGCCGCATAAGGTTTTGCGACCTGCCCCAGTCCACAATACGGTCTAGCAGAAGCGTGCCAATTCCCCGGCCGCGGAATTTCCGGTCAACGATCACGTCTTCAACCAACCCGACGGGACCTCCCTCTGCCGTGGAAATTAACGTCTGGACCGTTGCCATTCCGACGACTGTTCCCTCGTGGATGGCAACCAGCGTATGAGTCTTACCAGATGGTTCGTTGACAAGCATACTAAGACCGTGCGTCTGGTTCACCGTGTTCGGCGTAAAATCGGATTCTAATGAAAAAAGCTGTCCGAGAAGTTCCCCCATCCGGGGGATATCGCCGGTTCCGGCGGTTCGAATGGTGACGTCCATAACCACAAACCAACCCTTCCCTCCCGCCCTCTACCACAAAGGGCGAGGAAGCTTTTGCTCCCACTGTCATCAGCAGCATTCTCCAATTACCAAGATGTCCGCAGGAACCCCCTGCTTTTAAACCATGGGAAGTGGTCAGGCCGTCACATGTATATGACACTTCTTGGTGCAGGCCCGGCTGCACGCTTCACAGCCAATGCAGTTCTCGGGGTGCGCAATGGACATGATTTTGTTGCCCATATCGTCCCCATACTCATCCTCACCCTCAAAAGGTTTTTCAATAAGCTCAAGGACTTCAAAACCGCAAACCTTATAGCACCGTCCGCAGCCGATGCACTTGTGGATATCGATTTGATCAATGAATTTTGGTGTCCAGGGCTTGCCGCCCCTAGTAGTTCCGTTAATCGGTGACATGGTGCCTCCTGATGTGGATGGAGTATCGTGCAGAAGACCTGGTGTACATAACAGGCGGATGCTATTTCTGCCCTCTGCGGGGCATTACACTATCGCTTCGCCATTCTTTTCTCCAGTGCGTACCCTCAACGCGCCTTCGATGGGCGATACGAAGATTTTACCATCGCCGGCTTTGCCGGTGTTGTTCACTTTGATGATCGACTTTACCAAGGTCGTGACCACGTCATCGGGTACAATGATCGTGAGCAGCCGCTTTGGCACATAGAGCGCCACTTTCGGCAATGTGTGTTCCAAGGCATATGTTGATGGCGTTGGCTTCAGCTTTGCTGACGTGCAGTAACTCTCCGGCAGCTCGGAATCCATTTCACCACACATGGCGCCTTTCTGTTTTCCTCGGCCATCGACGCTCTGGATCGTGAGCGATGGATACCCGAGGTCCTCAAGAACTTTTTTGGTTTCCGGGAGCTTGTCCCGGCGTATAATGGCTGTGATTTCTTTCATGATTAAGGCCCCCTCTTTGATAAGGCTACGGAGGCGCAAGAGCGCGGCGCATGGAATTAAAGCGTACGCCCTGCTCTATAGCACTATTCCGATTCCTCAGTAATCATCGTTCCCTACTACAACCCTGCTTCTCCGGTCCTGACTGTGTACGCGCTCTCCACCGGGCTGATAAAAATCTTGCCGTCTCCGATGAACCCGGTCCGTGCCTTGTCCTGGATAACTTTCAAAACCTTGTCCAGATCCTTGTCATCGATAACGGTCATGATGAGCGTCTTCGGCAACTCATCGTAATGCACCGGCCCGACGGTCAACCCTTTCTGCTTACCCCGCCCGAACACGGGCACCTTGGTGAGCGACGGAAAACCCGCGCCTTCCAGCGCCAGCACGACTTCCTGTTCCTTCTCGGGACGTATGAATGCTCTGATCATTTTCATGGCTTCTCTCCTCCTGATTTTTTTCTCTGTACTCCTACTTTTCCAACGCTTTTCTCAGCCACGGCGGTGGTGATTTTTTTATCGTTTCTTCAAGCTTTATGAGAGCTGTTTCAATAGCAACCGGTTCATTCACCTTCATGGGCATCATGCCCTTTTTCACAAGCCGAGCCGCCGAGGGCCCGCCGATTTCTGTCAGGTATACGAGCTTGCAGTCGGCGAGACGGTCGATCTTGCTCTGGACCGCGCTGTCATGAAGCGGGCCCAAGTCTTTTGTGTCCGTGACAGACTTGTCCATGCCGTCGGAGAACTTCCGGATTTCCACGAAGTGATGGCCTTCCAGCGTCATTTCGTAAATTGCGAACATCCCAGCTCGGCCGAAATGCTCATCCACGTTATTACCGTCGGTCGTTGCGAATGCGATTTTCATACGATCCTCCTGTAGCAGCCATTGTGACCTGGCCCGTACCGCCTTGACCCTGCAGTATCAATGCTTTTTTATCAACAGATTGGCCATCTCGTTCATCATCGACAGCATCCCCCGGTAACCGCTCATGATTTTCGATGGGTACCCGATAGATTTGTACACCGGGAACCCCATTTCATATAGCGGGATGCCAAGCCGCTTCGCCGAGCCCTCTGCATGAGAATTGGATACGAGCACATCGAACTCTCCGACAATCGAATGCAGATCGCCGATCTGGATCTCACGGGCAGGGATGTGATCCGCTGCGCTGGACAACGTCGGAATAACCGCCAACTCAACGGACGCGCCCATTGCCGAGATCCATTTCGCGGTCTGGAGCGCATGATCCGGTTCCAGGGCAAGACAGACCTTCTTGCCACCGAAGAAAAAGTTCGCATCCCGCATTGCATCGACCAGAACCCTTCGCTGCCGGTCATATTGCCGCGGAATGGGCTTGCCGCTAATCCGGCTGAGCGTCCGAAGCAGCTCGTCTGTATCGCCGAGACCCGTTGCACTATCGAACATCTGGTACTGAACACCGGTCCGCTCCTCCAGCAGGCGCGCTGCCGGTTCAAGGCTCTTTCCAAAAGCGACCGTAAACGTCGAGCCTCCCAGGGTGCTTAACTCATCTATCCTCGTACCACCCAGGGCAAGAGGAGAAACGCCCTGCCTGCTGCCGTCGAGCGCGGACAGATCGGGGAGCATAATTGCTTTCAAACCGAAGGATTCGACGATTTGCCGGATCTCGCTGAAATCCGCAGGTGAACAATGCGACCCGGCAAAAACGTTGATCTGCTCTCCCTCGCTACTTCTAACGCCAGACTCGAGACTCAAAACTATTTTCTCAATCACCCTCGCATATCCTGTTTCCAACCCACCATCATAGTCCGGTGTCGGGATATGGATAATTCTTCGTTTCGGGTATCGGCTTCCGAGTTGTTTGACCACACTCGATATGTCGTCGCCCTTCACTTCGCTCAACCCCGACGTCAGGACGCCGATGAGCGCCGGATCGTTCTTCTCGATAAAGCCTTCAATAGTCAGAGCAAGCTTTTCCTCGCTCCCCATGACCACGTCTTCCACAAAAAGCTTGCTCGTTGCGAGCGCGATGGGATCGCGAAAATGTTTGGTCAGGAGCACCTTGCCGAGGAATGTGCAGCCTTGCGCTCCATGGATAATTGGCAAAGCCCGGTCGATTCCCTGGAGCGCCATTGCGGCACCCATCGATGGTGAATGCTTCAGCGGATCGATCAAGAGTTCGCGGTGCTGTTTCAAATTTCGGGTTTTGGTTCTCGCGATGTTTGCATGACTCTCCTTGAATCTTGTGCTTTGATCCTTGCCCTGTCCATAGAAATCGATTCCATTGCTTATCTGCTCGGCCAAATTCACCAGCCCCAGGTATCCCGCATAGGGCGTATGCCGCTCCTGGTTCACATCCACAAAAGGATAACCTTCCTTGATTGCCAAATACTGGTTCCGACCACCGGCAACGAGAATGTCCGCGTTCCGATCTTTCAGGAGTTTGAGCAGGTTCTTCGGCGTTACATCCTCTACCAGCGGCGCGTCAGGCCCGAGGATCGCTCTCATCTTCTCTTCGTCCTCGGCAGTACTTTTCTTGGTTCCGATGGCGACGATCTCGATGCCCAAATCGCGAAGCGCCGAGATAAAGGACCAGCTCTTGACGCCACCCGTATAGAGCACTGCTTTTTTTCCGTGAAGATGCTGATACGGCCTGAGCTGCTGCTTAAGCCGCTTTTCTTCGGTTTTTATGAGATCCTCGACCATTGAGGTCAACGACGGCTCATCGCGGCCAACCTTGCTCTGCAGCGTATACGCAATCGCGCGCAAAGCCTTGGCGATTTCTGTGCTGCCATAGAACGATACCTCGATAAAGGGAATACCATATTTCCGTTCCATCTCCTTCGCCACATTGATCAACGCTCGGCTGCACACGACCACGTTCAGCTTTGCCTGGTGTGCCCAGGTAATCTCCTCGAAGGTCGAGTCGCCCGTAATCCGCGAGAGGATTCGGATGCCGGCCTTTGCGAGGAGTGGTTCCACGAGCCAGAGGTCCCCGGCGATATTATACTCGCCGATCAGGTTGATGTCGGTATGCGTCATGACCGGCGTCTCTCCGGTCCCGATCACCTGTTCAAGCAAAATTTCGCCTGCAATGCGGTTCCCAAGGTTCTTTGGCCCTACAAAGCCGGGTGCGTTCACCGGGATCACCCGTATCCCCAATTCGACCTCCGTTCGTTTACAGGCAGCATCGATATCCTCTCCCGTAAGCCCGCTCACGCAGGTTGAATACACGAAAATCGCCTTGGGTTTCACAGCTTCGAACGTCTGTTTAATCGCGGCCCGAAGTTTCTCATCAGACCCATAGACGATGTCGATCTCGCTCATGTCCGTGGTGAATCCCATGGTATGGAGTTCACCCTTCGTAGACAGGGTCCCCCTGCCCTCCCAGGAATTGCCGCAGCAGGCTATGGGTCCGTGCACGATGTGCGCCGTGTCGGCTATAGGCTGGAGAACAATCATGGCTCCGTCGAATGCACAGGACTCCCCGCCCCGAGTGCGGCAGACCCTGTGCTTGTCGTCCGTCGAACACCCATCTTGCGTCAGCCTGTCGATCGCCGTAGTCATAAAATGCTCCACACACCCTGTACTCTCTGAACTATTATTACCTGATCACATCGAAACTCGCTGAATCCTCGGTCTTTCGGTCCAGTTCGTCAAGCGACGTGTTCACCAACATGGTGATAAGGTTAATCGCACCCTGATACCCGATGATCGGCTGGCGGTGCAAGTGGTGCCGGTCGAAGATCGGGAATCCCATTCTGATGAGCGGCGTTCCCGTGTCGCGGGTCAGGAATTTCGCATAGGAGTTGCCGATCAGGATGTCTACGGGATCGGTGAACAGCAGCGAGCGCAGATGCCACATATCCTTGCCCGCGTAGACCGTCCCGTTTGCTCCAAAGGGGGAAGATGCGAGCAGCTCTTTTGCTTCGGCCTCGAAGTTTTTGTCCCCGTTCGTGCAGACCACATGAATGGGTTCACCTCCCATCTCCATGATGAGGCTCATCATCCCTAACAGCATGTCAGGATCGCCAACCAGGGCATAGCGTTTGCCATGGACATAGGGATGGGAATCCACCATGGCATCCACTGCCCTGCCGCGTTCAGCTTCAATGGAAGCTGGTATTGGCTTACCCGTGAGCTTGCTCACTTCTTCGAAAAATGCGTCCGTGTTCTTGATCCCTATCAAGGGCATTGTGAACGTTTTCTGACCCCAGTCCTTTTGGATTTGGTCCATGGTCTTCACAGTCGAATATTTCTGGAGCGCAACGGTACCCTTGGAATTCACCGCATCCATGGCATCTTCAAGCGGTGTCCCGCCCGGGTATAGCTTGTACTCGCCCGTGTTCGGCGAGTCAAAGATATCGCTCACATCCGCAAGCAGTGTGATCTCGACACCCATCATGGCCATGAGCCGCTTGATCTCGTGATAGTTGCCCGTGTATGTATCGAAGCCCGGGATGATGTTGATCTTCCCGCTCAACTCACCCTTTTTTCCAGCTGTGAGCGCCTTGAGAATGCCTTTCAACATGTTGTCGTAGCCCACGATGTGGGAACCCACGAAACTCGGCGTATGCGCGAAAGGCACAGGCAGGTCCTGGGGAATCACTCCTTTTTCGCGCGCTGTTTTGATATAGGCATTCAAGTCGTCGCCGATCACCTCGGCCATGCATGTCGTAGAGACCGAGATCATCTTGGGTTTGTACAGGGTATAGGCGTTCTCCAGCCCCTCAAGCATATTGTTTAAGCCGCCGAACACCGCTGCATCCTCTGTCATGGACGTGGAGATTGCGGCAAAGGGCTCCTTGAAGTGGCGGGAGAGGTGGCTCCGGAAATAGGCCACACACCCCTGTGCGCCCTGCACAAAAGGCATGGAGCCTGCGAATCCTGAGGCGCAGAACACCGCGCCCAAGGGTTGGCATGCCTTGGCGGGATTGATCTTGATGTTCTCCCGCTTGAAATTAAGATCCTTGTATTCCTCTGTCTTGGTCCAATCGGCGATTTCCTTAACCTTCTCTGCGGGCCAGCAGTTCTCGAACTCCTTCTTGCGCTCGAACTGCTCCTTGTAGTCTTTCTGTTTGAACAGATCGCTATGGTCTCTGACTTTCATGATTAAACCTCCAAAGGCAAAACTTCAATTTTCTTGCAGAGGCGTGAAGAACGCTGAGTCAAAACAAAGCTTAATACCTTTTTTTGATTTCTCTGCGTGGTCTGCATCTTCGCGTGAAATGGAATCACTTCTTTTTTCTTATCAAACTCCACGTCGGGCTGTTCACGGTCATGTCCATGTCCCGGGCAAAGACCGGGAAGCCGTCGAACCCATGATAGGGGCCGGAATAGTCCCAAGAGTGCATCTGCCGGAACGGCACGCCGAGTTTGTGGTACGAATACTTTTCCTTGATGCCCGAGCCGACCATGTCCGGCTTGAGCCGGCGGGTAAACTCTTCGAGTTCGTATAAGGTCGCATCGTCCATAATCACCGCGCCCTCCTTCATTTCTGGATAAGTGCGCTTGTAGTCGTCGCTATGGCCGAACTCGTAACCCGATGCCACGACCTCCATGCCCAGGTCTTCGTACGCGCCAATGGTGTGGCGAGGCCTGAGACCGCCCACATAGAGCATCACCTTCTTGCCCTCGAGTTTGGGCCGATAGTGCCCCACGACCTTGTCCATGAGTGGTTTGTATTTAGCGATCACTGCCTCGGCATTTGACTGAATCTTCTTATCGAACTTGGCTGCGATTTTCCTGATGCTGTCATACGTCTTCGTGGGGCCGAAGAAGTTAAACTCCATCCACGGGATGCCATATGCCTCTTCCATGTGCCGGCAGATGTAGTTCATGGACCGGTAGCAATGGATGATGTTCAGCTTCGCCTTGGTCGCGATGCCGATCTCGTTGATCGTGGAGTCGCCAGTGTACTGGGAGATCACGCGGAGCCCCATCTCTTCGAGAATTTTACGCGAGGCCCAGGCATCGCCGCCGATGTTGTAGTCACCGATCAGATTCACGTCGTAGGGCGTTGAGTGCTTGAGTTCGCCCTTTCCAAGCACGTAATCGCGTATCGTATCGTTCGCGATGTGGTGGCCCAGGGACTGGGACACTCCGCGAAATCCCTCGCATCGCACTGGTACAATCGGGATGTTGATCTCTTTTGCCACGCGCTTCGATACCGCCTCGATATCATCGCCAATGAGACCAACCGGGCACTCTGACAGGATACCGATACCGCGGCCGAGCGGGAAGAGCGCATGCAGTTCCTTGATAGCGGCCTCAAGACCCTTGTCGCCGCCGTAAACGATGTTCTTTTCCTGAAAGTCCGTGGTAATGTGCATTGTGCCAAAGGCATCGATTCCGGTCTGGCCGTTGTAGTAGTTCCTGCGCGACCACCAGGAGTACTGGCCGCAGCCCACGGGGCCGTGGCTGATCGTGATTTGGTCCTTCACCGGTCCCCAGACCACGCCCTTGGCTCCCGCGTAAGCGCAGCCGCGTACGGTCATTACGCCGGGTCGGGATTTGACGTTCGACTTTACCTGGCATGTACTGCACTGTCCCGTCGGATCGTTGGCTGCAAGGTGCTTGGCCCTCTCCTTCTTCGATTTCTCCGGATAGGCATCCAGGACTTCTTCGATCATTTTTTGGGTGTCTTTGATCTTCGTACTCATGGAGTCTCCTTCAATTCAGTTCTCACCGGTTTAGCAGTTCAAATGGTTCAAAGGGTTTACAGCCTGAACATCTGTTAGGCAATGGCCTCTTCCTTCTCCATGATCCCGTAATCCATCAGGAGCTTTTCGAGTTCGTCCATGGTGATCGGCGTGGGAATCACAAAGTTCTTGTTGTCGGCGATCTTTTTTGCGAGCGTTCGATACTCGTCCGCCTGGGGATGGTTGGGGGCATATTCGATCACCGTCTTTCGCCGAAGCTCGGCGCGCTGTACCTCGTTGTCCCGGGGCACAAAGTGGATCATCTGGGTCCCGAGCTTGCTGGCCAGCTCCGAGATAAGCTCAGACTCTTTGTCCGTATTCCTACTGTTGCAGATAAGACCGCCAAGCCTGACACCGCCGCTCTGAGCATACTTCAGGATACCGCGAGAAATGTTGTTTGCCGCATACATGGCCATCATCTCTCCCGAAGTCACGATGTAGATCTCCTTTGCCTTCCCTTCCCGGATGGGCATGGCAAAACCGCCGCACACCACGTCGCCAAGCACGTCGTAGAACACGAAATCCGTGTCATCTCCGTAGGCGCCGTTCTCTTCGAGGAAATTGATGGCCGTGATAACGCCGCGGCCCGCGCAGCCTACACCAGGCTCCGGTCCACCGGATTCGGCGCACTTAATATTCTTGAACCCGTGCAGCAGCACTTCTTCAAGCTCGAGATCTTCCACCGTGCCTTTTTCTCGCGCCATGTCCATAACTGTGTTCTGCGCCTTCCTGTTCAGAATAAGCCGCGTCGAATCCGCCTTGGGGTCGCAGCCTATGATCATGCACTTATGACCCGCCTCGGCGAGCGCAGCGACCAGGTTCTGTGTTGTTGTCGATTTCCCGATACCGCCCTTGCCGTAGATTGCTATCTGTCTCATCGTATTCCTCCTGTGAATAGGTTTTGTATACTCTATAGCAACAGGTGTGCCATTTTAAAAAATGCTTTTTTACTGGGATTTTCGACGATTGAAACAGAAACGAATGAATAAGATACGAGCAGGTGATAGCAAACTATGCAGCGAGTGACGCGGACAGTCGAACCTGAATAGTAGCACTTATCCAGCCTCCCGGTCCTCTCCACTTTTAGCTTCGAACTTCGAAGCGCCTTCAGACGACGTTTTTTTGCCTCCGCCTTGCCTGCGTTATTTTCATTTGCTATAGTTGCAGATAGAGAAGCAGGCCGTTGCAATAGGCTGTTGTCGCCCGTTTGGCATACATCAAGCGCACGTTTAGGGATTATGCATGGCACCATGTCCCGCAGGCTGATCTTTCCGGATTTTTCGAGAAGCCGTTAATCCATGACTCATGATGATAAGACCGATGCTCCTAATTCGCACGCCATGGCCGAACTAGAACAAAAATATCATGACCTTCAGGCCCAGCTCGCTAAACAACTTGCGGAGCTTGAAGCAGTAAATGCAGCCCACGCAAGGGAGATTGCCGAGCACGCGCGGACGGAGCAGGCGATGCGAGAGTCCGAGGCGCGTTATCGCACCATTTTCGAGAATTCCGAGGCGGCGACGATCATCATCGAAGAGAACATGATTATTTCCCTGGCTAACACCAAATTTGAAGCCATGACAGGCTATACGAAGGTGGAGGTTGAGGGGAAACTGGCCTGGACAATTGCCATCCAGGCCGACGACCTGCAGCGGATGATGACGTATCATGCCCTGCGCAGGCAACAGTCGGATGCCGCACCAGTCCGCTACGAATTCAGGATCAAGCACAAGAACGGCGACTTGAGGGACGTTTATGCAAGTGTAGCCCTGATCCCGGGCACAAAAAAAAGCGTTGCTTCCCTGACCGACATCACGGACCTCAAGAAAACCGAACGGGAACTGCGAAAGCTGTCACTTGCGGTCGAAGGTACGTCGGACTGGGTCCTGATCACAGACCGGAATGGCACCATCGAATATGTGAATGCCGCCGCGATAGAGTTGAGCGGTTACAGCAGGGAGGAGCTCATCGGCAAAAACCCCCGGATACTCCAGTCCGGCCAGAGCGACCCCACGGTGTATAAAGAGATGTGGGAGACGATCCTATCCGGCCAACCCTATCGCGCCATACTCAAGAACCGCAGGAAAAACGGCGAACTTTTCGAACTGTACCACACCATAACACCCCTGAAGGATGAGAAAGGCGAGATCACTCATTTCATCGCCACATCAAAAGATCTGACCCAGCAGCGGCAGTTCGAGGATCGCCTGAACTACCTGGCCTATTATGATGGCTTGACCGGGCTGCCGAACAGGACCCTCCTGCTTGACCGCATCAAGCTTGAAATCCCGCGGGGCGAATTCCACAAGCGGCTCGTTATCGTGCTTGCCGTCGATATCGACCGCATTGCCTACATCAACGAGACCCTGGGGGCCGAGGTCGGCGACGAGGTTCTGAAAGAAACGGGCAGGAGGCTTTCGGCGGTCGTGCGGGAAGGAGATTCTGTGGCGCGCCTCGGCAGAAATAAGTTCGCTATCCTGCTCGTCGACGTTGCCCAGTCCCAAGACGTCATTATCGTCGTAAACAAGGTTTTCCACGCATGCAGGCAGCCTTTGCAGGCCGCGGGAACCGATCTCGGAGTGAATGTACACATTGGGATATCCGTGGCGCCCCAGGACACCCAAGACGCGGCCGAACTGGTCAAAAACGCGGAGGTCGCCCTAGCCAAATGCCACGAGCAAGGTTTAAATACCTACCAGTTTTTCACCGCGGACATGAACCGCCTGGCATCGACTTTTGCCCTGGTTCAGAAAAGCCTGTTCCATGCCCTGAAAAACAATGAATTCCTGCTTCATTACCAGCCCTATTTTGACGTCCACACGCGAAAGATTGCGGGTATGGAGTCTCTTATCCGTTGGAAAAGCCCAGAACATGGCTTCGTCTATCCGTCCAATTTCATTCCCGTGCTCGAGGAAACCAGGATGATCATCGAAGTGGGACAATGGATCGTCCAGGAAGTCTGCCGTCAGATCCGGTCCTGGCAGGACCGGGGATACGCCATGGTGCCCGTTACAACAAACCTTTCCGCGGTCCAGTTCAAGCAGACCGACTTGGGCGATTTTCTCGAAGCAACCGTCAGGCAGTCAGGCATCGACCCGCGCAATCTCGCCATCGAGTTGACGGAAAGCACGATGATGCAGAACCCCGAGCAGGTCAGAACGCTGCTCAGCAGACTCAAGGACCTGGGTATCTCCATCAGCATAGATGATTTCGGCACAGGCTACTCGTCCCTGAGCTACCTCAAAAAGCTGCCCGCGGACAATCTAAAAATTGATATCTCCTTTGTCCGCGACATCACCAACAATCCCGATGACGGGGCAATCGTTTCCAGTATCGTCTCCATGGCGCACAATCTTCACTTAAAAACCATTGCAGAGGGCGTAGAAACCGAAGAACAATTGAAGATTCTTCACATCTTGCGCTGCGACATGGTTCAGGGCTATTATTTCAGCAAGCCCATCCCGGCAGACGCAGTTGAATCCATGCTCACCGGGAAATAGTGAAACAATCGGAAGTTAAAAAAAGTCCCTACTACCGTGGTATGCTTTTTATTATAAAGGATAAAGTGGAATTTTCCATACAACGGGATCACATTACAACAAGAGATTATGGAGCGTCATAACGTGATAGGGACTTTTCAGGGAAAGATCTCAATTATTACAGCAGTTGCTGGAATGGCATTGACCGCTTGTGCCGTGGGACCGAATTTCCACGCACCGGCCGCCCCGTCGACGACTGTTTACACGCCGACTGCTCTACCGCCTGAAACAGCCTCTTCGCCGGGTCCGGGCGGAATCTCGCAGCGCTTTGCTCCCGGGCAGGACATCCCCGCCCAGTGGTGGACACTGCTGCATTCAGCGCAGCTGGATGAGCTGATCCGTCAGGCGTTGGCTGACAACCCGACACTGGATGCGGCGCAGGCCACACTCCGCCAGGCGCGGGAAAACCTTCGCGCGGTGGTCGGTTCGGCGCTTTTCCCGAGTGTGGATGCTGAAGTTTCGGCTTCCCGACAGAAAATCTCAGGCGCGGAGTTCGGCGAGTCGTCCACCACGTTCCCCGCCTTCACCCTGTATAATGCTTCGGTGAATGTCCAGTACGCGCTTGACCTGTTTGGAGGCGCGCGGCGCGAACTTGAAGCTCTCAGTTCCCAGGTCGACTATGAGCGTTTCCAACTGGAAGGCGCATACCTCACGATCACCTCGAATATCGTAACCGCCGCTGTCGAGGAAGCGTTGCAGCGCGCGCAGATCCGGGCAACCCGGGAGATCATCGCGGACCAGGAAAAGCAGCTTGAGGTGGTCGACAGACAGTTCCAGCTCGGGGCGGTGGCTCGTCCCGATGTCCTTGCCCAGCGGGCGCAGCTGGCGCAGATCCAGGCCACGCTGCCGGCTCTGGAAAAAGCGCTGGCGCAGACCCGACACCAGCTCGCCGTACTGGCAGGCAAACTGCCGAGCGATGCCGCATCGCTACCTGAGTTCAACCTCGAAGGGCTACAGCTGCCGCAGGATTTGCCGGTCAGCCTGCCATCGTCCCTTGTCCGGCAGCGCCCCGATATCCGGGCATCGGAGGCCCTCCTGCACGCGGCAAGCGCTCAGATCGGCGTGGCCACTGCAGCGATGTACCCGCAGATAACACTTAGCGGCAGCTTCGGGGGGGAATCGACTACTACGGGCAATCTCTTCAGCAGCGGCGCAGAAATATGGAGCCTGACCGGCGGACTGCTGCAGCCGTTGTTTCACGGCGGAGAGTTGAGTGCCAAACGCCGCGCAGCCATGGCCGCCTACGATCAGGCCGATGCCCAGTACCGTGCTACTGTGCTTCTCGCCTTCCAGAACGTGGCGGACGTACTGCGCGCGCTCGAAGCCGATGCGCAGACGCTCAAGGCACAATCGAATGCCGAAGCGGCTGCTGCCGAGACATTCGATGTTACGCAAAAACAGTTCCAGCTCGGAGCGGTGAATTACCTATCTCTGCTGAACGCAGAGCGCCAGCACCAGGAGGCTCGAATAAGCCTGGTTGCCGCGCAAGCCGCGCGGTTTGCCGATACCGCCGCGTTGTTCCAGGCTTTGGGGGGCGGATGGTGGAACAGGACGCCGCAAGCGGGGGAGGCTACGGTTTCAAAGAAGGAATGAGGCGTTCCGGTTCACCCGAAATAATGGCACCTTATAAACGATTTGAAAAAGAACGATTCCGGAAGAACCGGAATGACATCAATAACTTTATGGTACTCCGCAGTTAAATTGGAGATAGCTATCATGGCCAAGAGAATGATCATCATGGTCCTCGTCGTCGGCGTTCTGTTTGGCGGCGTCTTCGGGTACAAACTATTTCAGAGCCGGATGATGAAGAAATACGCGTCCATCCAGCTTCCGCCCGCGACCGTCACCGCGATCAAGGCCGAATATGAGCCCTGGCAGCCGCAACTCAGATCGGTAGGAAGCCTGCGCGCTGTACGCGGCGTGGACGTCACGTGCGAGATTTCCGGCCTGGTACGTTCGCTCCATTTCAAGTCCGGCGACGAGGCGAAGGAGGGACAGCTTCTGGTCGAGCTCAATGCCGATGCCGATAAGGCACAGTTGGAATCGCTCAAGGCAGCGGCGGATCTGGCCCAGACGACCTACGAGCGGGACAAAAAGCAGTTTGAAGTGCAGGCCGTAAGCCAGGCAACGCTCGACGCCGAAGCCGCCGACCTTAAGAGTAAGCGGGCGCAGGTTGATCAGCAGCAGGCGCTCGTGGACAAAAAGACCATAACCGCCCCCTTCGCGGGCAAACTCGGAATCAGCACGGTGAACCCCGGCCAGTACCTGAACCCGGGTGACAAAATCGTCACGCTGCAGTCGCTCGATTCACTGTACGTCGACTTTTATCTGCCGCAGCAGGAGCTTTCCCATATGGCAATCGGCCAGGCAGTCCTCGTCAAAACCGACACCTATCCGGGCCGAACCTTCAGCGGCAGGATTACGACGATCGATCCGAAGGTGGATCCTGAAACGCGGAATTTCCAGGCTGAAGCGCTGATCAGCAATTCCCACCGCGCCCTCCTGCCGGGCATGTTCGCATCAATCGAGGTCCAGTCCGGTACAGTGCAGCGATACCTGACGCTACCGCAAACAACCGTGACCTATAACCCCTACGGCGATACAATCTTCATCGTCGAGGAAGGTGCCAAAGGGCCTGGCAACAAACCACTCCTGACCGTGAAGCAATCCTTCATTACTGTGGGAGAGAAGCGGGGAGATCAAGTGGCGATCCTGACAGGACTCAAAGAGGGCGAGATGGTGGTGACCAGCGGCCAGTTAAAACTCAGAAACGGCAGCCCTGTGGTTATCAACAATACGGTCCAGCCGTCCAATGAAGCGGCGCCGAAACCGGTGGACCAGTAAAACAGTTTTTGAGCGGGGAGCTTTTAATTAACCACAATGCAAGAAACGGGACATGAAACAGTATTAAGAGTTTTTCCATGAAATTTACCGATCTCTTCATAAAGCGTCCGGTGCTCGCCACCGTGGTCAGCCTGCTGATTTTGGTACTGGGTCTGCGTTCGGCTGGGGTCCTTCCGATTCGCCAGTATCCGTTGACCCAGAACGCGGTCGTGACGGTTTCGACGACCTATTACGGCGCCGACCCGGCGCTGGTGGCCGGATTCATCACGACGCCACTTGAAAATTCAATCGCACAGGCCAACGGCATCGACTATCTCACCTCGTCGAGCATGTTGAGCGTGAGCACGATCCAGGCCAGCCTGCGCCTGAACTACGACCCGAACAAGGCCCTGACTGAGATCAACACCAGAGTCAACGCGGTTCTGAATCAGCTGCCGCAGGGTTCGCAGCAGCCGGTAATCACCATTGCCGTGGGCGAGACTATCGATTCCATGTATCTTGGGTTTTACAGTAAAGTGCTACCCACGAATCAGATCACCGACTATCTCATCCGGGTGGTCCAGCCCAAGCTGCAGGCCGTTGACGGCGTGCAGACTGCCGAGATTCTCGGCCAGCGCCGCTTTGCGCTGCGGGCCTGGCTCGACCCGGATAAGATGGCCGCCTACGGTGTAAGCGGCACAGGCGTAAGCAATGCCCTCGCGGCGAACGACTTCATCTCCGCTGTCGGCCGCACCAAGGGTCAGATGGTAACCGTCGATCTCACGGCGGACACGGGCCTGCATTCAGTCGAGGAATTCAGAAACTTGGCTATCAAGTCGAAAAACGGCGCTATCGTCCGTCTCGGTGATGTCGCCAAGGTGTCGCTCGGCTCGGAAGATTACGATACCGCCGTTTCTTTTGACGGACAGAGCGCCGTCTATGTCGGTATCCTAGTGGCGCCCACGGCAAACCTGCTCACGGTCATCGACGGAGTGCGCGAGGTTTTCCCCGGGATCGCCCAGCAGCTGCCCGAGGGCCTCGAAGGGCGCATCGTGTACGACGCCACCAAGTACGTGAACAGTTCGATTCACGAAGTGATCGTCACGCTGGCGGAAGCGCTCCTGATTGTGACGGTCGTGATATTCCTGTTCCTCGGCACCATCAGGTCGGTCATCATTCCGACGATCGCCATGCCGCTTTCCCTGATCGGCGCCTTCTTTATCATGCTGATTCTCGGTTATACGATCAACTTGCTCACGCTTCTTGCGCTTGTGCTCGCTATCGGGCTCGTGGTGGACGACGCCATCATTGTGGTGGAAAACGTGCATCGCCATATGGAAGGAGGTTTGAAGCCCTTGCCGGCGGCAATCCAGGGCGCGCGGGAGCTTGCCGGTCCGATTGTTGCGATCTCGGTGGTGCTCATCGCCGTGTATGTGCCCATCGGCTTCATGGGGGGACTCACCGGAGCGCTGTTCACCGAGTTCGCCTATACCCTCGCCGGCGCCGTCGCTGTGTCAGCAATCATTGCCCTGACGTTGTCTCCTATGATGTGTTCGCTGTTCCTGAAGCCTTCTGATCACGGCGGGCAGGGACGGTTCTCGGCTTTCATCGACACCCAGTTCAACACCCTGCGGCGCGCCTATGAACGGGTGCTGCACGGGGCGCTCAATTCCCTGCCGGTCATTGGCGTTTTCGGCGCCATTATTTTGATCAGCATCTATTTCCTCTATGCCTCTTCGAAGAATGAACTCGCGCCGTTGGAGGACCAAGGCATCATTATCAGCCTGGGTACAGCGGCCCCCGACGCAAGTCTTGACCAGACACAGCTCTACTCCAAGCAAGTGTATCAGGCCTATGTCTTGTTCCCGGAAACGGACCATGTATTCCAGTTCGACGGCATCAGTGGGCTCAACTCAACCATTGCGGGCATGGTTCTGAAACCATGGGACAAACGTAAACGCACGGCGGACCAAATCCAGCCGCTGGTGCAGGCGGATCTCGGCCGGATCGCGGGCTTGCGCAGTGTCGCCTTCCAGCGCTCGCCCTTGCCTGGTTCGGGACGCGGTCTGCCTGTCCAGTTCGTGATCGGAACCACGGAACCGTTCGAGCGGCTGAACGACGTGTCCCTGGCGCTCATGGGCAAGGCATATGGAAGTGGCATGTTTGCATTCCTCGACAGCGACCTGAAGATCGACAAGCCGCAAACAACGGTGGAGTTCGACCGCGACAAGGCGGCTCAGCTTGGTTTGACCATGAGCGACGTGGGTGGCGCACTAGGTTCCATGCTCGGCGGCGGCTATGTCAATTACTTCAGTCTTGCCGGGCGGTCCTACAAGGTGATCCCCCAGGTGATGCAGCGCGACCGCCTGAACGCCGCGCAGCTGCAGGACTATTACATCACGACACCGGGAGGGGAAACGGTCCCACTTGCAACGGTCACCAGTCTCAAAACAGCCGTGGTTCCTGAATCGCTTAACCATTTTCAGCAGCTCAATTCCGCCACGATCTCCGGTGTAACTGCCCCCGGCGTCACGCAGGGGCAGGCGCTCGAGACGCTAAAAAAAATCGCATCGCAAGTGCTGCCCCAGGGCTACAGCATCGATTATGCCGGCCAGTCGCGGCAATATGTGCAGGAATCGAGTGCGCTGCTCGTCACGTTCGTGTTCTCGCTGATCATTATATTCCTATCCCTTGCGGCACTGTTCGAGAGTTTCCGCGATCCCTTCACAGTGCTCGTTAGCGTGCCCATGTCGATCTGCGGAGCCATGATCTTTATTAGCATGGGCGTCGGCGGCGCAAGCCTGAATATCTATTCCGAGGTGGGTCTGGTAACGCTCATTGGTCTAATCAGCAAACATGGCATTCTGATTGTGCAATTCGCCAACGATATGCAGCGGGAAGGCAAAAACAAACGTGAAGCCGTTGAAATGGCCGCCGCCATACGGCTTCGGCCAATCCTGATGACTACGGCCGCAATGGTCTTGGGTGTGCTGCCGCTCGTGATGGCGTCTGGTGCGGGCGCGGCGGGCCGTTTCAATATGGGGTTGGTGATCATGACCGGGGTCTCGATCGGCACACTTTTCACGCTATTCGTGGTGCCGGCGATGTACCTGTTCCTCGCCGCCGAGCATACGAAAAATGCGGCGGTTGAAGAACCTTCCACGGGAGGGCAGGCGCCATGAAAAAACGCAGGCTGGGAAAATCAGGCATTGAAATCTATCCTCTCGCCCTCGGAGGAAACGTCTTTGGCTGGACCGTCGATGAACCGACGGCATTCGGAATCCTCGATGCTTTTGTAGGAGCGGGAGGCAATCTGATTGATACTGCCGACAGCTACTCAACATGGGTCGCCGGGCACAAGGGCGGAGAATCAGAAACCATTATCGGGAAGTGGCTGAAGAAAAGCGGAAACCGGGGAAGAGTCGTCATCGCCACAAAGGTCGGAAGTGAAATTGGCCCAGGCAGGAAAGGACTATCAAAAGCCTATATCCTCCGCGCCGTGGAGGAATCGCTGCGCCGACTCCAAACGGACGTCATTGATCTGTATCAGTCCCATAAAGACGATCCCGGCACGCCTGTGGAAGAGACGCTGGAAGCGTACGCACAACTGGTCAAACAGGGCAAAGTAAGAGCCATCGGCGCCTCTAATTTTAGCACCGAACGGCTTTCGCAGTCTTTGCAAACCAGCAAGGAACGGGGATATCCAGCCTATCAAAGCTTGCAGCCGAGATACAATCTCTATGACCGCGCCGAATATGAACAATCGTTCGAACCGCTCTGCCGCGGAAACGGACTGGGCGTGATAACCTATTATTCGCTGGCCAGCGGCTTTCTTACAGGCAAGTACCGCTCGGAAAATGACTTGGCCAAGAGCATCCGCGGCCAGGGAGTCAGATTATACCTGAACAAGCGGGGCTTCCGCATTCTTGAGGCCCTGGACCAGGTTGCCCGAAAATACGACACAAAACCTGCGACCATCTCGCTGGCCTGGCTAATAGCCCGGCCGGGCATTACCGCCCCTATTGCCAGCGCTACGAGCATAGAACAATTGAGCGACCTCACAGCCGCCACGCGACTTGATATAGATGATTCTTCCCTTGCGCTGCTGAACAAGGCAAGCGATTAAAAGATTACCTTAAGAGATATGCTCAATGCGTGATCTCATTGAGCGAGGAGAAAAATCATAATATCGCAGATACCTGCGAAGCTCGCAAAAGTCGAACGGATCGCCTGGCAACTCTGACCGTGATGGTCCTCGCCCAGATCAATCTCTGGATGCTCCTCGCTTACAGACAACCGGCAAGTTAAGCGCAGAACCGACCAATCTTCCTTTTATTTTATTAATCTGAACTCTTAACAAAACCCTAGGTTCCTTCCATTTGACAGTTCCGCTATTTGGTGTTAAGTTTTAATTAAGATGACTTAAAAATATTTTTTAGGTGAAGGGGGCTAAGTATGAGAATTCCTTTACAAATTACGTTTCGGAATATCCCCAAGTCTGAAGCAATTGAAGCGAATATCGGTGAAAAAGCGGCCAAGCTGGACAGATTCTACGACAGAATTATGAGTTGCAGGGTCGTGGTGGAAGAATCGCAGCGCAGGCACCATCAGGGCAAACTGTACAGTGTTCGCATCGATATAACCGTCCCTAATAAGGAAATAGCTGTCAGTCGCCAGGAAAATGAAGACGTCTATGTGGCGGTCCGTGACGCCTTTGACGTGGCAGTAAGGCTTCTCGAAGAGCATGCGAGCCGGATCCAAGGCGAAGTTAAGTCCCACGAAGCAATGCCGACCGGTCGTGTTGTGAGAATCTTCCCGGGCGAAGCTTACGGTTTTATTAAAACACCGGATAACCGCGAGATTTATTTTCACCGCAACAGTGTCCTCAATGAGGAGTTCACCAAACTGAAATTCGGGGCCGAAGTCACATTCATCGAAGAACAGGGGAAGGAAGGGCCCCAAGCTGCGCGGGTTGCAATCGCGAAGTGATTGGGCCAAGATTAAGGAGATTACAGTTAGGTGAAAGTCCAGGTGAGTGGATCATTTATTTGATGAAGGAATAGCTTATTATTTTGAAGATTAACAATCGTGAAGGGAAAGTAATCAACAGCAGAAGCGGCAATGATAGATGATGCCGCTTTTGGTTTTTTTCGTGCCCCAAAACGGGCGTGTAGGTTATTCAAAAAGGCTTATCTTGCCCAACATATTGTCGCTTAAATCGACGAGCAAGACAGAACGCTCAACCCAGTTTACGGCATTCAGTTCCCTGGAAAGCTGATATATAACATGGGCCACATTGATCTTCATCGACCGCGTTTTGATCAAAAATATCATGGAAGCAGCGGGCTAGGTTGACTTCTGAAGCATCCTCTGATCCCGGCACGCTTCCCCTATTAAACCTCTTGACAATGAACAGGTTCTCCCGGTATAAGTATTTTCGTCTCATACGACGACGGTTACCAGTCCAACATCGACAGGCGGGGATCTGACCCCCCCTGAGAATAATAACTACCGAGGTGAAACCATGACTGTGGAAAAAATGGAATTCAAGACTGAAGTAAAAGAACTTCTGAACCTGATGATTCACTCCCTCTACTCCCACAAGGAGATATTTTTGCGGGAGCTCATTTCCAATGCCTCCGATGCCATAGACAAGGCTAGGTTCGAATCGCTTACGAACAAGGACATTCTTGCCAACACCGGCGAATGGAAGATCAAGATCATTGTCGACAAGGCAGCGGGCACACTAACAGTGAGCGACAACGGGATTGGAATGACCCATGATGAAGTCGTCGCCGAACTTGGGACTATAGCCCATTCGGGCACCAAAGATTTCCTGCTTGCTATGCAGAGCAAGGAGCTGAAAGACAAACCGGAACTCATCGGCCAGTTCGGCGTCGGGTTCTACTCATCCTTCATGGTGTCCGACAAGGTCACTGTCATAACCAGAAAAGCGACGGAAGCGACAAAGAAGGCCGTTAAATGGGAATCGAGCGCCGACGGCACCTTTACTATCACCGAAGCAGAAAAAGAGGTTGCGGGAACCGATGTCGTCCTCCATCTTAAGGCAGACGACAAAAATTATCTAAACGAATGGGAAATAAAATCGGTCATCAGGAAATACTCTGATTACATCGAACATCCGGTAGTGATGGACGTCGAGCGAGAAAAAGAAAACCCGCTCGAAAAAGACAAAAGCATCAAGGTAACCGAAGAAGAAAAGATGAACTCCGGCAAGGCTATCTGGCTCAGGGACCCGTCGGAGATCAAAGCAGATGAGTACAACGAGTTCTACCGGCATATATCCCACGATTTCGGCGATCCCGCGAAGATCATCCATTATCGGGCTGAAGGAACCTCGGAGTTTACTGCGCTGCTCTACATCCCGGCCAAAGCGCCCTACGGAATCCTCTACCGCGACTATCAGATCGGGCCGATGCTGTACGTGAAGCGGGTCCAGATCATGGATCACTGCGAACAGCTCGTTCCGGAGTACCTTCGCTTCATCAGGGGTGTGGTCGACTCGTCGGACCTACCGTTGAACGTATCCCGGGAAATCCTGCAGTCTAACAGGCACGTGGAAGTTATCAAAAAGAACATCACTAAAAAAGTTCTCGACACGCTGGCGGACATGAAGAAAAACGCCTATGACTCTTATGTTTCGTTCCACAAGGAATTCGGCAGAGTGATCAAGGAAGGAATCCACTTCGATTTTTCACGGAAGGAGCAAATCGCCGAGCTTATGCTGTTCCCTTCGACCAAAACGGAGGCGGGCAAGTTTACGACGTTTGAGGATTACGCGAAGAACATGCCCATCGCTCAGGGCGAGATATATTATATCACGGGCAGGCCCGATGAAAACATCCTGCAGTCGCCCTACCTTGAGGCGTTCCGCGAAAAAGGCTATGAAGTCATGGTCATGACCGATGACATCGACGACATCATCCTTTCATCGCTTAAGGAATACAAGGGCAAGAAGATTAAATCAGTCATCAAAGGTGACATCAACCTCGAAACGTCCAGCAGCGCGGAAAAGGAAAAATCGAAGGAAAAATTCGGAAAGCTGATCAACATCATAAAAGAGCAGTTGAAAAACGAGGTCAAGGATGTACGCCTCTCCGGCAGACTCACGGATTCGGCCTGCTGCCTCGTTGCCGACGAAGGCGGGCTCGATCCACAGATGGAGAAGCTGCTCAAGTCCATGGGTCAGGAAGTGCCGGCCGATAAAAGAATCCTAGAGATCAACGCGGCGCATCAGGTGTTCATGGCCATGAATGATCTTCTCAATAAGGGAGGACAGGACGATCTGCTGAAGGAATACATCGACCTCCTGTACAACCAGGCGCTGTTGCTCGAAGGATCCAAGGTCAAGGAACCCGCAACTTTTGCAAAGACGATGGCGAAGCTCATGTTCGAAAATGCGAAGTCCCATTCGTCCTAAACTATCATCTGGCGTCGAAGAGCGGCTCCGGTCCCTGAACCGGAGTTGCCCTTTCCATCGCCCTCAAGGATCGCCCCCTTTATACCCAATTGTCGGAAACCAACTCTGCGCCGACTACTAGACTCCAGATAGACGGTCCAATCTCAACGAAAGCACTGCCCCCTCTGAAACGCTAAGGAATGTAGCTGCATCACTCATACATAGCGCGCGAACCACGGAAGTTTCCATCAACAAAGTCAATTCCCGTTCCATCCCCTATTTTTTCTTCGCATCCATCAGTGCCTCGACGGGCTTAAGGCCGTAGGGACTTCCACGCTCGATCGCGGTAATCACTGTTCCACCACCGGTGAAGAAATAGTAACTCGCATCGTCCATAACGGAAAGATAAAGTCCCGGCAAAAGGTTTTTGAATTCCTGGAGAGTATCTCCGCCCCCGTACATTTTCATGGCATCGCGGTTCCGATCGATCGTGTTGTCGAGCGCCTGAGATCCGGCGGAAAAGTGCGGTGTATATCCCATGACGGCATTGACAAAGATTGTTTTTGCCGAGTTGATGGCTTCTGCGACGCTCCTTTCCTCAAAAGACCGAGGATCGATGTCGAGCACGTATCCATAGGCGGTGCCAGACTTAAAGTCCTTGATGGAGATTGTCCGGTATTTCCCTTCGGCTCTCTCGTCAGCGATGTCCGATTCCACGACCAGTGGAAGCTCGACAATCTTCTTCGCGAGACGATCCTTTTCAACAAGCTCTTGCGCGAGCACGCGGTCCTCGTCACTCACGCCTTTTATCCGTATCTGATATTTGGCGCAGAGGTATGTGTTATAAATAACGCCGCCAAGCATCAGACGGTCAACCTTGTCATAGAGGGCATTAAGAGGTTTGATTTTGGTATCGTACTTCGAGCCCGCAACCACTGCAAGGAAGGGCCGCTCGGGCTTCATCACTCCGTCTAAGTGCGCGATCTCCTGCTGGAGCAGGTATCCTGCGAAGGAGGGAAGGTGCCTCGTTATGTTGTACGTCGAAGCGTGCGGCTGCCAGGAGCCGAATGCGTCATTCACATAGATATCAGCTAGGCCAGCGAGCTGGAGAGCGAAGCGCTCTCGAAGCCTGGCCTCATCAGCCTCCTCACCTTGGAACCAGCGCGTATTTGGAAGGTAGATACCCCCGATCTTCCGCTCTCTCAAGTCCCTGATGGCAAGGTTGATGGATGTGTCGATCCCGGCAATCCCACGACCAGATTCCTGTGGAAAATCCGGGATGTACAGTTTCGTATGGAGTTTCTGCTCGATATAGCGCACAACCGGCTCAACGGATTCCTCAATCCTGCAGGTTATTGCCCCACTTTTTTTATCTTTCGGTCTACCTATATGGGTCATCATCACAGGCCTGCCACCCCGCTCAACAATATGAAAAAGCGTTCCGACGGTCCGGTCGATGCGAAAGGGGTCGCGAATAATGCCATCCTTTACAACGTTATGATCGAACCGGATAAGCACAACCTTTCCCTCCAAGTCAGCGTCCTGGATCAGCGGGAGATCGCGGTGCAGTGATTTATTCAGCATTGAGAGCCCCTCGTGTTGAATACACTTTAGAATTTCTCATTTCATTCTTATTATAGCAAGAACACCCTACTCGATTGGGAGGACTCCAAATGGACGTGGAAAAGAACAAAAAACGGTCTGGTATCCAGCCTCCTTAAAAAGTCGCTCGCCGCTTAATGTCCAGTTGCTATAGCCAGTTACTATAGTATGTTCTCGTGATCGTATGGAGATAGCTCGCAGGCGCCATATACCGCTCGCCGCCAAAATTGGTAAAATGCCATTCCCCGCCTCTTTTGTGAATTTTCCGGCTAAAGGAACTTCATTACATAAATTCCACACAGGCATCAAAGATGCTTGACTCCATCCATAACCTCTGAGCCTTCAGAAAATTCGCCTGCACCTGACCTTGCTGTACTTGATTTTCAATACCGGCTGCTCCCGCATGGTCGCACGCTACGCTTTCAATGCTGAAATACGGAGTGCCATCGTACAAACTCTCACTCATTTTCTTGCTCATTATACCCTCATCAGCATAAACTAAACCAACGACAAACACAAATGCCATTGTCGTCAAAAGTGTTAATTTCCTCTTCATTGGTAATCGCATCCTTCATATCACCAACGAAACTCTTAGTATAAACTTAGCACAACCTCTTTGATTATCAATAACTCTTGCAACAATATTTACCGATGCATCCCGAAGACACAATGTTGACAGCTGGTGACTGATTGATTCCGCCTTTTTGTTAATCATTGAGAAATCAAATATTCTTACAAGAGCAAGAAAATAACTATGCCGTAACAAGAATGTCTCGCATATGAGGAAGACACGAATTGAAACCAAGACGATGATCTTTCTTCTCGGCTTTTATTTCATACTCGCGCCTCGCGTTCAAGCATTTGGTTTCGCCATAGTAGTTTCTTCTTACCTTCTTACCGCCTTTTCTCTTCTTCCACATTACATAGCCGCTGTCGACATGCTTGACTTCGCCAATACCCTTTGATATGTTCACGGCAACAGCATTGATGCGATAGCACGTAACGAAGGAGGTAATCATGGAGTCTGATGTGTCCGGTGTCATTCAAAATGAAACCCTGAAGACCATCAACGAGCGTCACAGTGTAAGAACATTTCAAAGGGCCGACGTAACCGAAGCTGAGGTCAGAATCCTTGTCCAAGCTGCTAATGCTGCGCCTTCGGCCCACAATCAGCAGGCATGGCGCTTCATCATCCTTCGCGGAGAGAAAAAGCAGGGGCTGGCACAGCTCGTAACGGAAAAATCGGCGTCTTTTCCCCGGCCCGCAGCGACCCTTCTCAGGATGGGAGCGAAAAGCATCATCTCTGCGCCGGTCGTCATCGCTGTCGCGAACACGGGAGATCTTATCAGACACGGAACAGAACTTTTTAAGGTTGAAAAAGAGAAAGCTCATGACTTCTTCCGGACCATGGAAATCCAGAGTTCAGCAGCGGCTGTCGAAAACATGCTGCTGGCGGCAACTTCACTTGGCCTCGGCACAGTCTGGCTCGGCGTTCTTTACCTTATTAAAGACGAAGTGCTCCATTTTCTCGGTGAACCGGGGGGAGAGTTCATGGCTGTGGTGCCCGTGGGGCGCCCTGCTAAAATCGGCAGTGGCCCGAAAAAGGAACCGGTGGAGATGAAGGTCAAGTTGCTGGAATGATGGGTCGAGCAAAGGGGGATGTTATCAGTTCGGTGTTCGCGGGCCCTTTTTCATCAATTTCGCGCTCCAGTTCAACTCTAGTACCTTCGGAGCATTTTAATTGAGACTGCGATTAAAATGCCCCCCTCAAGACGCCCTTCTTTCGGATTACCGACTGGATTTTCATCTCATCGCAGCTGCGATATCTTTCTTTCTCTCATTGGCAATCCAGACAATGCCTTTTTGTGTGATGCACAGCCTGCATTTAGGCGTCGGGATAAAATCGACAACCTTGGAAACGCTGCAATTACAGAGACTCAGAAGAGCATCCTGCCTCTTCAGTGAGCCACTGCTCAAATCTTAATGCATCGTGCTATGGTTCTCCAGATTGAACATTATTCCTATAGAATAAAAGCATGCGTTATTCCGGACCAACGTCCATTTTCCAACTAACCGATAGCATTACTTTTTTATTGCAGCTACTTCCGGCAACGCCAGGAGGTCAGGTACATCGGCGTGGATATGAATGAAAAGGAAATCGCGATATCCGAAATCGACCGATCCGGGAACCTGGTTTGTCACAAAACATAAGCTGCGGTTGTAAAGGACAGGACTACGGCTCAGACCGAAGCAACGTATGACAATATCTGCGCCAGTATCGTTGAACGGTCAGTTAAAACAGGCAAACCGATCGCCCATGAAGCACTTGACTTCGATAAGAAGAGAACTTCCCTGAAGGGCAAAGTGTCAGATATTCACGGATGCTTTCCGGATTCGCCTATTCGACGTTTCTTACTATGCTTGACCGTAAAGCGTTCAGGGCAGGCGTAAAAGTGGTTCCCGTGAATCCGGCCTATACCTCTGTGATCGGCAGAAACAATTATCTGTTTCGCTACGGCATCACCGCGCATGAAGCTGCGGCACTTGTCATAGCAAGACGGGCTCAAAGATATCCCAAGTCTCCCCTGTCAAGCAGATACGCCTCCCCCTTACCTGCACGGAATAGGGGTGGGCACATCTGGAAGTATTGGCAAAAGATCAAGACCCGGGAAGGCCGCGTGCATCATCACGGCCTGTACCAAAGACGGTCCTTACAGGATTCTCCAGACT
>Ga0335081_10001951_pt1 | contig 32627 bp, 30 predicted proteins | sample Lox_Sample_35_FD_206713 | JGI IMG/M metagenome (GOLD analysis project Ga0335081, IMG submission 206713) | Soil microbial communities from Loxahatchee National Wildlife Refuge, Florida, United States - Lox_Sample_3.5 | ecosystem: Environmental > Terrestrial > Soil > Wetlands | place: USA...
TGGCCGGCTTGATCAGCGACGAGACCGACCGGACGCGGCAGAGCATTCCGGGTCTCGGTAAAATCCCCGGCATCGGCGACATCTTCGGCCAGCAAAGCGGCACCAAGACCCGCACCGAGCTGGTTATCTTCATTCGCCCGACCGTCATCCGCGATGCGGTCGACGCGCATCGCATCGCCGAGGAGATGCGCTCCAAGCTCAACGGCGACCTGATCGGCGGAAACTTTCCCGGCATCCAGAACGGGCCGGTGACGCGCCGCTATTAGCGCGGGCATTTGATGCGCAAGGTTTTGCCCGTGGTGGCGCCGGTAAGCCTGCTTGGTGTCGGCATCAGCTTCGCGGTCAGTCCCAACCTCGAAGGTGCTTTTGGCGCGGCCTTGGCGCTGTTGATGCTCGCCATCGCGGTCAGCGATGCGCGCCATTTTCTGGTGCCGAACGCGCTGACTGCGCCGGCTTTCCTTTTTGGATTGGCGGCTGCGGCGCTATTCGCCGCCGAGCCGGTCGTCGCTGCGCTTACGGTTTGTCTGTTGCGCGCCTTGGCAGCGGCGCTGCCATTTCTGGCCCTGATGGCGCTTTATCAGGCGCTGCGCGGCCGGCCGGGGCTCGGTATGGGCGACGTCAAGCTCGCCGCCGTTGCTGGCGCCTGGCTCGATTGGGTCACGATCGCGCTGGTTGTCGAGGCGGCGGCGGTGGCGGCGCTCATTGCCTACGGCGTGTGGCGTTCCCTTTTGCACCGGCCGGTCACCGCGGCGACGCGGCTGCCGTTCGGGCTGTTTTTCGCTCCGGCGATTTGGCTCGGCTGGGTCGCGGATAGGATCATGGCCGTGCATTAGGCCGCGCCGCGATTGGCGAAATCGCCGATGCAGCGTGGCTTTCGTCAGCGCTCGCGCCGCGGCAGCCACTGGATCGCGCGGAAGCGCGCTTTGGCGATCTGGCCGCGGGTCATTTTAGTGCGCACGCCATCGCGAATGCGCGCCCAATCTTCGGCAGTACGCCCGTTGGCGCCGGCGGTCGCGAGAATGAGCCACTTCTCGGCTTCGACTACGTCCTGTGGCACGCCAAAGCCCCTGTCGTACAACAGGCCGAGCTCGTACTGGGCGCCGGCATGACCCTGCTCGGCGGCGCGCCGATACCACAGCGCGGCGACCGTGTAGTTCTGCGGTACGCCGTAACCTTTGGAGTAAAGCAGACCGAGATAAGCTTGGGCGTTCGGGTCGCCGCGCTCCGCTATCGGCACGAAAATCGCCGCCGCGGCGGTGTAATCGTGCCGTTCGAGGGCGACCACGCCTTGCCGCACGGTCAAGGCATGCGCGGGGTTGAGCGCGGCAAACCCTACGATGACGCTTACGATGAGCGCCGCAATCCCATACGCGCCTGTTCGCTTCCGCATATTTTCCGCGAGGTCTTGTTCGACCCGTCCCCATTAGACGCGTGCAGTCTAATCGCTTGAAAAGACAATTCCAATCCGCGAACGCGAATTGCCGCTACCCCGCCATAATCCCTATTGGGCTGCCGTCCGATGCTCGCGCAGAAAGATTTGGCTTCCGTTATGCCGATTCATTGCGTTCCTCGCGATGTCGGTCACGGGCACGGCGGCTGCGACGCACCTTCGTAAAGAAGGAATAACAGTTCGATGACAGTCCACAGTGTTTCTTGAATGTTGCTATGCATTGGCTGCGGCGGCGCGCGTTTGTCGTCATAGGCCAGACATAGGGGTGTCATCGCCGAAGGCTTTAGATGCCTCCGTAGGTCAATCACGGGGGAACTCCCATGAAAAAACTGCTTCTTTCCACCGCCGCAATGTCTTTGATTGCAGCTGCCGCTGTCTGCGGCGGTTCTGTTCTCGCCGATCCAGATCATGATCACGGTCATGGCCGTGACCATCACACCGCAACGCCTATCAAGCATCTTGTGGTTATCTTTAATGAAAATCGGTCGTTCGACCATTATTTCGCGACCTATCCGAACGCCACAAATCCCCCAGGTGAAATCCCGTTCAGACCGGACCGCGAGACACCGACGGTGAACAATCTTGCCAACGCCAATCTGCTCACTAACAACCCGAATTTGAATCCGGCGAATGGAACCGGTGCGACAAACCCGTTCCGTCTCGATCGGACGCAGGCCAACACCGAATCCCAGAACCACGCCTATACGCCGGAGCAAGAGGCCTACGATAACGGTAAGGCCGATCTGTTTCCGAAATTTACCGGCCATGGCACCCCCGGCGGCGTCGGCGCCTTCGGCACCACCGGGCAGGTGATGGGCTATTTCGACGGCAACACCGTGATGGCGATTTGGAACTACGCTCAGTTTTTCGCACTGAACGACAACGCCTATACCGACACCTACGGCCCGTCGTCGCCGGGCGCGCTCGAAGTGGTCTCCGGCCAGACCAATGGCGGGATGATGGTCAAAGGCACGTCCTCAAGTTTGATCCCTGACGGCCAAAGCGGGTTCACGCTGATCGGCGACATCGATCCCGCCAACGATGCCTGCTCGAGCACGACAACTCAGGTGCAGATGACGAGCAAAAACATCGGCGATCTGCTCAATGCGTCCGACATCAGCTGGGGCGGTTTCGCGGGCGGCTTCAATCTGCAAGCGATCAACGCCAACGGCAGCACTGGTTGCGCACGCAGCACGTTCTCGAGCGTCATCGGCGCCAACATCGGCGACTACGTTCCGCACCACATCTGGTTCCAGTACTTCGCTTCAACTGCGAACCCGACCCATGCGCGGCCGAGCTCGGTCGAAGCGATTGGCCACACCATGGAGGTGGGCGGTAAAACGCCCGACCCGGCCAATCACGAATACGATCTCCAGGACTTCTTCAACGCCGTGAAGGCGGGCAACTTCCCGGCCGTGTCCTACATCAAGATGGCGGCTTATCAGGACGCTCACCCCGGCAATTCCGATCCACTCGACGAGCAGCAAGGGATAGTGGATCTGATCAACTTCCTCGAACTCCAGCGTGACTGGCAGGATACGGCGGTGATCGTAACTTATGACGACTCCGACGGCTGGTACGACCACGCCTTCGCCGTGCCGACCAGCGCGTCTTACAACGCGACGGACGATCAAGTGAACGGCCCGGGCCTGTGCGGCAAGGGTGCCGCAGTGCAGCCGCAGCCTGATGGCCTTGCCGGTAAGCCGGTGAACGGCCGCTGCGGGCCCGGTACCCGTATTCCCTTCCTGGTGATCTCGCCTTACGCCAAAAGGGACTTTGTGAGCCACACGCGGATCTCGCAGACTTCCGTTGTGCGCTTCATCGAAGACAACTGGCTGAACGGTGAGCGTCTCGGCGGCGGCTCGTTCGATGCCACCGCCGGATCGATCATGGACATGTTCGATTTCGGCCGTGGCGATACGACCGACAGGCTCTTCCTCGATCCGGAGACCGGCATCGTCATTTCCCCGTCGCCGCCGGACCACCACTGATCGGGTGACGCAGAGTTATGCGAATCTGCCACTTTTTGTGGCTGCTGGGCGCCGGCTGGCTTACGCTAGCCGGCGCAACCGTCGCGGCTCAGCTGCAAGCTTTGCCGGGCGAAAATCCGAATCCGATCCATCTCGTCCGCCCCCGTGCGGCGCCCTTGTCGGCGATGGCACAGCTGGGTCGGCAGATCTTCTACGACTCCAACCTTTCCTCTTCGGGCAGGCTGTCCTGCGCCTCCTGCCACAGTCCACAGCACGCCTATGGCCCGCCGAACGGCGGGCCTGTCATGCTCGGCGGCCCCAAGCTATCAAGCCAAGGCGGGCGAGCAGTGCCGTCGCTCGAGTATCTCGAACGGCAGCCGCCCTTCAGCATCGGCCCGGACAATCCCGAAGCCGAAAATGTGAATCTCCTGCAGATGGCCGCGGCCGGCCAGACGACCGCACGCGCGCAAAAAATTGCGACCTCCGCGCAAGCGACAACCAATATCGTTCCGCAGGGCGGTCTGTTCTGGGACGGCCGCGCCAACACTTTGCAGGATCAGGCTATCATGCCGCTGCTCGATCCACGCGAGATGGACGGCGGCGATATTGCAAAGGTATCGGCGAAGTTCCGCCAAGCGTCCTATGCAAAGCTTTTTGCCCAGCTGTTTGGTCCGGGCGTGTTCGACAATCCCAGGCTCCTGGTCGCGGAAGCGATGTTTGCGGTCGGACGCTATCAGGTCGAAGAGCCGAGCTTCCACCCCTACACCAGCAAGTTCGATTACTGGCTCGAAGGCAAGGCCCGACTGAGCGAAGCCGAGATGCGTGGCTATAACCTATTCAACGATCCCAAGAAGGCCAATTGCGGCGGTTGCCATTTGGACCAGCCGAGCCGCGATGGTTTGCCGCCGCTGTTCACCGATCATCAGTACGAGGCGTTGGGTGCGCCGCGCAACTTCGCTCTCGATGTCAACAAGGATCCCGATCACTTCGACCTCGGCATCTGCGGACCCATTCGCACCGACATGGCAACCCAAACGCAGTTTTGCGGCATGTTTGGCACTCCGACCCTGCGCAACACGGCGACGCGACGGGCGTTCTTCCACAATGGCGTTTTCCAGACGCTGCAACAGGTGCTCGACTTCTATAATTTCCGCGACACCGATCCGCAGAAGGTCTACCCGCGCGGGCCGGACGGAGCGGTGCGAAAGTACGATGACGTCCCGGAGCGGTTTCAAGCCAATATCGACGTGGCCGATCCGCCGTTTGATCGGCATTTGGGCGAGACGCCGGCAATGACCGCGCAAGATGAGAGCGATATTATTGCTTTCCTGCAGACACTGACGGACGGATATAAGCCGGATCAGTAAGACCGACTCCGCCTCCGGTCTGTACCTGCAATTTTTAGCGTTCCCTGGCCGTTTCGCTGGCCATTTCGCGCAACGGCGACAGCAGATAATCGATGACGCGGCGCTGGCCGGTCTTGATCTCGACACTGACAGCCATGCCCGGCATGAGCGCCACCTCTTTGCCGCCGATGTCCATGGTGCGTTTCGCCAGCCGGATGGTCGCCGGAAACACCAGATTCTGCGTCTTCGCCGGCGCCCCCGGTGCCGCTCCTTGCGGCCTCGCCGCATTGGCCGCGTCGCTCAACTCGGTGGCGTCGCGCTCGTCGACGGCGTCGCGCGACACTCTTTCGACGGTGCCGTCGATGGTGCCGTAGCGGGTGAACGGAAAGGAGTCGACCTTGACTACCGCATTCTGGCCCGTCTCGACGAAGCCGATGTCCTGATTGGCGACCATGGCCTTGATTTCGAGCGGCTGATCGAATGGCACGAGGGTGAGGAGCGGTTGGCCGCTCGCCACCACTTGACCCAAGCTCGATACTGCAAGCTGCTGCACGGTTCCGGAAATCGGCGCCTTGAGTGCGGCATGACTTGCCTTCGATTGCGCCTTGATCAGATCTTGTTCGAGGTGATCGCGCTTGTGCTCGGCCTCGGCAAGCTTTTGCGACTGATCGGCAACGAACTGGGTGATCGACTGCTCGATCTTGCGGTCAAGCGAAGCCATGGCGGCGCCGGTCTCCAGGAGCTGGCCGCGCTCGTCGGTATCGGTTGTCAGCTCCGTCTCGTATTGCTGCAGTGCCTCGATGGTCTGGGCGCGCGAATCGGCGCCCAGCGTCTCGAGCTTCTGGCGCATCGACACGCGCTCCTTGGTCAGTGCAATGAGTTTTTGCCGCTCGGCGATGGTTGATTCGAGCCGCGCCTTGGTGGCGACCTTCTCGGCAAGCTGCGACTTTAAGCCGTTGACGTTCGAACGCAGCTGAGCGAGGTCGGCGGCCAGCACGCCCTGCTCGCGGCGGCGCACTGGCTCGCTGATGCCGGGATCAAACGCAATCGGCACCGGCGTCATGGCTTCGGTCTGCGCCGCGGCAATCGCCGCCTTGCGCCGCGCCGCCTCGGCGCTTGCTGCTTCGAGATCGCTCGCCTGCGCTTGGCGGTCGGCGTCCGATTCGGTCGCATCGAGCTCTATCAGAACGTCGCCGGCGTTGACTCGGCTGCCGTTCTGCACGCGGATGGCCACGACTTTCCCGCCGTCCACCGGTTGCACCACCTTCGAGCCGCCGTCCGGCTGAATCTTTCCGGGCGCCACGGCGTAGATGTCGATCCAACCGAAATACGACCAGGCCAACGCGCCGAAGAACAGCGCGCAGATCGCGAGCAGCAGCGATTTCGCGACCGGCGAGGGCGGCGTCACCAGAATCTCGAGTGCGGCCGGCAAAAACTCGCGGTCGGTGTCGGTCAGCTGCGAGACCGTCGTCCGCGGCACGAACGCCTTGCCGCCGGACGTCGCCGGCGTTGCCGAAAAATTTCCCGATTGCACCAAACTCATGCCTATCTCACCGTTCAGGCGTCGCTTTCCTGCTGCTGCAGGCGCCACAGCCGCGCGTAAAGGGTCTCGGAGCGCGCCAGCAGGGAATGGTGGTCGCCTTCCTCGACGATCGCGCCGTTCTCGATCGCGATGATGCGATCACAATGGCGCACCGCGGCAAGGCGATGCGCGACGATGATGACCGTGCGGCCGAGCACGATCCTGCGCATGTTGGCCTGGATCATGCGCTCGCTTTCATAATCCAGCGCGCTGGTGGCCTCGTCGAAAATCAGGATGCGCGGCTGCGTGGCGAGGGCCCGCGCAATGGCAATGCGCTGGCGCTGGCCGCCGGAGAGGTTGGCGCCGCGCTCCTCGATCGCCGTGTCATAGCCGAGCGGCAGCTTGGCGATGAACTCGTCGGCACCCGCGAGCCGCGCTGCCGCGATCACCTGGCCGCGCGGCATGCCCGGATTGGCGAGCGCAATGTTGTCGTGGATGGTGCGGTTGAACAGTACGTTCTCCTGCAGCACGACGCCGATCTGCCGGCGCAGCCAAGCGCTATCGACCTGGCCGATATCGATGCCGTCGATCAGGATTTGGCCGCGGTCGGGCCGGTAGAGCCGCTGGACGAGCTTGGTCAGCGTCGACTTGCCGGAACCGGAATGGCCGATGATGCCGAGCACCTGGCCGGCCGGTATGTCGAGATCGATATTGCGCAAGACGTCGGCGGCATCGGGCCGATAGCGGAAGCTCAGCTCCGATATTTTGATGGCGCCGCGCATGGGCGGCGGATTCGCGCTGGCAAGCCGCTGCGCCTCGGGCGGGCTGTTGAGGATGTCGCCGAGCCGCTGCACCGAAATTTGCACCTGCTGAAAGCTCTGCCACAGCTGTGACAACCGCAGGATCGGCGCGGTCGCCTGGTTCATGATCATGTAGAAGGCGACCAGCCCGCCGATCGTCAGGTCGCTGTCGATCACCGCCTTGGCGCCGAAGAACAGCACCGCCGCGGTCGTCACTTTGTTGACGTATTGAATGGCGTTCTGGCCGAAATTGCTCAGGATCACGGCCTGAAACGAGGTTTTGACGTAGGCTGCCAGGCGGTCGTCCCATTCGTTGCGCAGGATCGGCTCGACCGCGGCCGCCTTCAATGTCTGTATGCCGAATACGGACTCGACCAGGAACTGCTGGCTGGCGGCACCGGTGTTGAAGCGCTCGTTTATCTTCTGCCGCAACGCCGGCCGCACCAGATAGGCGATCAGCAAATAGAACGGAATCGAGCAGAGCACGATCAGCGCCAGCGTCGTCGAATAGAGAAACATGACGGCGACGAACACGATGGCGAACAACAGGTCGATGATGGACGACAGGCCCTGGCCGGTAAGAAAATTGCGGATGGTCTCGACCTCGCGAACCCGCGCCACCGTTTGGCCGGTCGGCCGCGTCTCGAAGTAGGAAAGCGGCAGTCGCAGCAGATGGTCGAACACCCGGCTGCCGAGCTCGACGTCGATGCGGCTCGTCGTATGGCTGAGCGCATAGGACCGCAGATATTGCAGGGTGACGTCGAACAGGCCGATCGCGACCAGGCCGGCGACGATGACGATCAGCGTCGAGAGGCCCTTGTGCACCAAAACCTTGTCGATGATGATCTGAAAGAACAGCGGCGTTATAAGCGCAAACAGCTGCACGAACAGCGATGCAAGAAGGACGTGGGCGAGGGGGCCGCGGTAGCGCCAGATGGAAGGCAGGAACCAGCGGAAGCCGAACGTCGCCGGATCGATGCCGGCGCCGCCGAAGCGGCGCGTCACCAGAATGATCTCGCCGGCCCAGTCCGCGGCTGCGTCGTCGGCAGTATCGTCCTTGACGGAGCGGGTGATGGGGTCGGCGATGCGCAGCCTGCCATCAACCAGGCGCTGAACGAGGATGCGATAGCCGCCATCCTTCATGCGCAGGATGGCGGGCATCGGTGCCGAATTAAGCCGCTTGGACTGCTTGGTTTGCAGCGCGCGCGCCTTCAGTCCTAGTCGTGTGGCGGCCCGCACGATGTCGCCGCCAGAGGCGGGACGCGCGCCCAGGCCGAGATCGTGGGCGAGCTGGAATGGGTCCGCGGCGATGCGGTAGTGGCCGGCAATCGAGGCGAGCGAAACGAGCCCGGAGTCCGACCGTTGCGGCAGCGGTTGAACCGAGGCGGATCCGGGGGCGCCGGCGCTGGACTGCAACGCGGCGTCCATCGGCTCATGAGCCGCCGTACCGCTATCAGGCTCCTCCGGCCGCTCCTGCGGTCGGTTGAGTGGGGATGACATCTTCAACCTTGGCTCGGGTGGTTACTCGCCGCCTGTGCCGCTCGGGGCCCCCGAGTTCGGCGATTAACGCTATTTTTCCCCAGCACATCAAGAGCTTATTTGACCTGTGGTATACATTCCTATATGATGAAAGAGACGGGGGAACTTCAATCTTTCACCACAGAGTAAAGCTACGATTCGCCATGCGTTGGCGTTTGACTGCGTTGACCGTTCCCTTGGCGTTGGTCGCATTGGCATTAGGCTCACGCGGCTTCTCTGCTCCGCTGAAGCAGTCCGCGCCCCGCGATGCCGCGGCATCATTCGAGCGCGTTGACCTGCGGCGCACTCATAATCCCTTGAAACATTGTTTCAAGCGTAAAGGGGCGCGATCGTGCCAGGGCATTGGCGCAGCCCCCGACGGAGCGAGCGCCGGTACCACTGCAGCGCCAGGAACGTTGCCGCTGCCCAAGAGTCTGCCGCCTAGCGCCAGTTTCGGCCGAACATACGGCAATCACCCGATCGAGCCAAAGTCTGTAGAGTCGCAGGGTGGCGGCTCACCCTCCGGTTTAAAGTTTACTGGCGGCATGGGCGTGCCGACCAATCGGGCGACACTTGAAGGCGCCTTAAGCCCCTATCAGCAGCCCAACGGCAATACCAGCGCATCGACGTCCGGCAAGCTGACCAATGGGATCGAAGCCCAGGGCATGCACTTCGGCCTTGAGTGGCACTATTAGGTCAGAACTTATAGCGCCAATGAGGAGTGGCAGCGATTGCGCCGCGAATAGTCAGACCGCATCGGTTATTGTTCCCGCTGCACGTCCTTGATCGCGATCGCGGCTTTGACCCGGGTCACCACGTCCGCCGGCGCGGAGGCGATGGCATCGACCACCTGCTGCAGCTCCTCGCCGGACATTGGATTCATGTTCAGGTTTGCCTGCTTGGCGGCGGCGATGAATTGCGGATCGTGCATCGTTTCGGCAAAGGCTTGGCGCAGTGCCGCGACGCGGTCGGCCGGCACATTCGGCGCGGTCAGGATCGGCCTGCCGACCGACACGTCGCCCGAGAGCAGCGCCAACACGCGGCGCTCCGCGTCGTTGCCGGCAAGCTCGGTCCACAACGGCACGTCCGGCAGATCGCTTGCGCGTCGCGGGCCGACCTGGAACAGAACGTTGATCGCCCGATCGCGCAGCCAATCCGGATGCGTGGCTTTCATGGAATCCCACGAATCGCTGCCGCGGCCGTCAATCTCATGGCGCTCGACGGCGATATTGATGTCGCCGCCGCCCGGATAGCCGGCGATGATCTTGAATTTGCTGCCAAGGAGATTGTTGGAAACCTGCGGGTACAGCACGGAAGGTGAGGTCGCGCCGGTGGCGCCGATGGCGAGCGGCTTGATCTTGGCCTGCGCAAAGGTCGTAACCCCGCTGGCCGCCGACACGTAAAGGATATTGTTAACGACGTTGAGATTGCCGATCCAGTTGAACTTGCGGGCGTCGAATTGGACGCCTGGCTCGCTGAGCGCCTGGTCGGTCGGGGTCGCCTGACTGAGGCAAGCGATAACGCTGCCGTCCTGCGGTGCTACCTTGAACAGCCAATTCGCCGCGCTGCGGCTGCCGGCGCCCGGCATGTTCTGCGGCACGACAATCGGATTGCCCGGAAGGTGCGCGCCAATGAAGCGGCCGAGCATGCGCGCATAAAGATCGTAGCCGCCGCCTGGACCGTAGCCGATGATGAGCGTGATGCGCTTGCCGCGATAAAAATCCGCAACGTTGTCGGCATAAGCGGAGCTGGCTAGTCCGACGAGCGTGGCAACAGCCAAAGCAACGCGGCGGATACGAGAGTTCATACCAAGCCTTACGGTGACGGCCGAAAGCCGGCCTTGTAATAGACCGACAAATCGCTGCCCAGCCATTCAGTCGGAATGACCTTGTTCGAACCTTCCGCCATGGCCTTGCGGTACAGAATGCCGCCGGCCGCGGCAAACTGGATCGCCAGGCCTGAATTGTTCTTGTAGTAGATGATCCCTCCTCGCGCATCGCCGCGCGGTGGCTGCTTGATGCTGATCTTGCCGTTGAGCAGTTGCCCAAGCTCATGCACGCTGTCGCGGCTGATGATCCCGGCTTCGATCGGATCGAGCAGCTCGGTTTGATCGTTGTCGATGACGCTCTCCCAGTCGTTGATGACGACGCTGCTGGCGCGCTCGTAGGTCTTGCGGTCGACCTCGGAGCGCTTATTGGTGACGTCCGAATTGGCGATCGACACCACGAGCTGACCGTCTTCGAGCCAATTGCCGTCGAACACCGGCTTCATCGCGGTGGTGGCGCAACAGATCACGTCGGCGCCCGTCACTACCGCGCGCGGCTCGCCGACCGCAGTAACCATAAGCCCATCCCGCGCCATGTCCCGAGCGAACATGGTGCGGTGCTCGACGTTCGGGCTGTAAACGCTGACGCGGCGCATCGGCCGCACCAGCGCGATCGCCTCCAGCGCCGAACGCGCCTGCTTGCCGGTTCCGAACAGACCGAGGTTCTCCGCATCCGGCCGCGCAATCTCGTCGACCGCAACCGCGGTTGTGGCGCCGACCCGCATGCCGGAGAGATGAAACTCGTGCAGCAGCGCCAGCGGCTCGGCGGTCTCGATGCTGAACAGAATGACAAAGCCCCAGTTGAACGCTTGCGGGTTTTCGTAGGTGCGCCGCTCCCGCGTGGCGCTCGGCGGCCGCATGATCTGCGATCCGGCGCGCACGCAAGCGATGCCGGCCGATGGCACCGCGCCGATATGGACATTGGCGAGATAGCGGCGATCCGGATCGGGATGCTTGGCGAGGTAACGCATGCGCGGCCGGTTCACCGCGCTGCCGTCGGCAAAATCGCGGAATGCTGTCCGCATGGCGTCGATGCACTCGCGCATCGGCAGCAGGCGTTGCACATCTGCGTCAGCGATGATGATCGTCATCGAAAATTCGTCCTGCGCTCTGGTCTCAATAAGGTGCAGGTTCGGCCGTTCACAAGGCAATGATTTCATTGTCGGGTACTGAGCCGATGACTGACGCAGGATTGCCGACAACCATCATTCTGTCGGGTACGTCCCGCGTGACGACCGAGCCAGCGCCCACAAAGGCATTCTCGCCAACGGTAACTCCCGGACATAACACACAGCCGCCGCCCACACGGGCGGCTCGCAAGATGCGCGGCGCTTGCGGGCGGAACGTCAGCGCCTCGCGTCCATGGCAAATGCGCTTGTCGTTCAATGTGACGAGGCGCGGGCCGCAGAAAACATGGTCCTCGATGACGACGCCGCGGGTCAGATAGCACCCGCTTTGCAGCGAGACAAAGTTCCCAATCCGCACTGCGCCTTCGATGTCGACGTACGAGCCGATCACGCAGTGCTGGCCGATGACCGTATTGTCGCGGATCAGCACAAAATTACCGATACGTGTTCCCTCGCCAATTTGGGCGTCGTCAGCGATGACACAGTATTGTCGGTACATTGCAGTCAATGCCGCGCCCGCAAGGTTCCAGCTGCCCCTCTTCCAAGTCTCTGCGTTGCAATCATTTGAACCATGGCAAACATCGAACCGCCAAAGCTGCCGGCCGTAAAAAGCGCAATAATGCTGCATTTCGCCGAAAAAAGTCTTCGACGTTACGAGCTTCGCCGGCGGATCGGCGAACGGCGGCCATATCACTCTCGACGCGCGTGGCGAACTCGTGAAAGTCTTCAACGTTGCAAGCTCCGCTGGCGGACTGGCGAAGCGCGGCAATCTCGCTTTCGACGCGGTCGGCGAACTCGTGAATGGCGGCGACGTCGCGCTCGAGCGCAGCTAATTTCGAAATCAGCACATTTGTCTGTTCGTTTGCGCTGGAAGATCGACTGTCGACAATCGATAGCCGCTCATCTACTCGACTCCTGAGGGCGGCTAAATCCTCATCGACCTGGCGCCTCAGCGAGCCGAGTTGTTCATCAGCTTGGCGCACAGGAGACGCCAACTGTTCGTCTACGTGTGAACCGACCGCGGCTACTCGCTGTTCGAGCTCGTGGCGCAACGCGTGAAGCCGCTCTTCGAACAGCAATCCCCCTTTCAGGCGATCGTGCCGAGGCGATGGTTCCCAGGGACGCGGAAGATGCAACGACAAATACGAGGCAAGTGCCTTGCGCACATCGTCCGGCGTGGGCGGCGCTTTTCTGAACAGCTCGATGGCTTCGGCGAAGACGGCTTCCCAGCGATCGAGCGCGCGATCCAGCGAAGCGTCTTCTCGTAGAATTCGGGAGACTTCGGCAGCATCGGATGCGTCGTAGCGGTCGATTTCCTGGCCAATCGTCTCTGCGTCAAGCGGGCGCGTGAGAAGCTCGCGACCAAAATTGTCTTTGCGAAATCGCGCCACGTTCTGCGTCGTCAACATGCCGGCCAGCCCCCGATGATCGGCAACGAGAACGGCCGCCCCGGCGACAGCGCCTTCGAGGGCCGTGCGCGCCGCACCGATGACAAGGTCGTAGTCGGCAATCGCGGTGAGCGGCTCGTACAACGGCCGGTGGATAGGATAGCCGAAGAATTCCAGATCGATATTCCGAGCGCCGCAAGTCGTGCGCAAGGCTTCCTCGAAGCTCGGATTCCCGCGTTTGACGAAAACAAGCGCTCGCACAGGTCGAGCAGGCAGGGGACGCTTGCGGTTCGCAACGCGCATCAGATCGACGGCGTTATGAATAATCCGTATCCGGTCGCGCGGGATGCCGAATTCGTTGGCGAACAGTTCGGCATTGAGATCATCGACCACCACATGCAATACGGCTTGAGGCAGAAGACACGGGTGTCCATTCCAATGCTCCCATACCTGGCCTACTTGGATGGCGGGAACGTCTGGAAAACGGGCGAGCAGCGCCGCTACGTCGTGAACGCCGCTGCCGACCATGACATCGGGCGTGTCCGCGACGAGCGCGGGATCTGTCACGACCGGGATTCCTGCCGCGCGGACCTCCTCCGCCATCGGGCCCGGCTCGAGGGTGTAGACCACGATCTTGTGGCCTCGGGATTTCAGTCCGAGCGCCCAGTCCCGCGTGTTCACCTGGCCGCCGGTCAAATGCGCCAGCCGGGCGTGGAAGATCAGGATGCGCACGAGCGCGACCGCTCCGATCTCATGAGGATGGGGTCACGATAACAGCCGGCATCGTTCCATGAAAGCGGTCGACTCGGTTACGATCAGGGCCGCAGCGGCTTCCGCGCGCGCCGCTTGCCGCTGCGGAAGTCGAAAGGTTAATGCCGATTCGAAGCTGCTGCCCGCTTTGGTCCACGGTTATACTGCTGCCTACGTAAAAGATCTGGTCCGTAGGAGTCGCCAATGGTAACGCGCCTGGCCGTCCTCTGTGCGGTCGCTCTAGCAGCCAAATCGGCTGTTGCGGAAGAACTCGGGCCCAGGGAAGCCTGGGCTTTCATGCTCGGGAAGCCATTCGGGTTGACGTGTTCCGACGGCACGGCCGGAGAAGGGCACCTTCTTTCCGACGGGTCGGTTGTCGGCAAGATCAGAGTTGGGGGCCAGGGGGAAATGCGAGCCGGCACATTACCGGCGGGAACGGTTCGCGTGACCGATACGGGATTGTGCGCCTACTTCCAGGGCTTGCCGTTTCCGCCTTGCCTGAACGTGCGGAAGATCGATCGCCGGCGATTTCACGCCTCGATGTCGATCATGGGCTTCTCCTATTGTCAGATCGACAGCCTAGGCCCAAGGTCCCTTAGACGCGCGCGTTGATCGCGATTAAGTCACGGCCCAGTTGACGATAATGGCAGCGGCCGGGCATCAAGGTGGGTGCCGGCCGTGAACCAATGAGGCGGGCGAGAGGGAGAGCGACCCATGGCGAGCAAAGTCATCATCAGTTGCGCGGTTACCGGCTCGATTCACACGCCCACCATGTCGGACGCGCTGCCGATCACGCCCGATCAGATCGCCACCCAGGCGATCGATGCCGCCAAGGCCGGCGCCGCCATCCTGCACCTGCACGCGCGCGATCCGAAGGACGGTCGGCCGTCGCCCGATCCAAACGTCTTCATGCAGTTTCTGCCGCGCATCAAACAGGCCTGCGACGCCGTGGTGAACATCACCACCGGCGGCGCGGTCACCATGACGGTCGACCAGCGCATTTCCGCGGCCAATCAGCTGTCGCCGGAAATGTGCTCGCTCAACATGGGCTCGATGAATTTTGCGCTCTATCCGATGGCGCGCCGCTACAAGAACTGGAAATACGACTGGGAGGAAAGCTATCTGCTCAATTCCGACGCCTACATCTTCCCGAATACGTTTCGTGACATCGAAAAAGTCTACAAGACCTTGGGCGAAGGCCACGGCGTCAAGTTCGAACACGAATGCTACGACACCGGGCACCTGTATAATCTGGCGCACTGCATCGATCGCGGCTTGTTCAAGCCTCCGGTGTTCCTGCAGCTGATCTTCGGCATTCTGGGCGGCATCGGCCCCGATCTCGACTGCCTGTTGTTCATGAAGCGCACCGCCGACCGCTTGTTCGGCAAGGATTATTTGTGGTCGGTGCTGGCCGGCGGCCGCCATCAGATGAATTTCTGCACCAACGCGGCGATGATGGGCGGCAATGTGCGCGTCGGCCTCGAAGACAGTCTCTATATCGGGCCGGGCAAGCTTGCCGCCAGCAACGCCGAGCAGGTGGCAAAAATCCGGCGCATCGTCGAAGAGCTCGGCTACGAAATCGCCACGCCGAACGAGGCCCGGCAAATGCTCGGGCTCAAGGGCGCCGATCGCGTCAAGTTCTGACAAACGCGATCGCTGCTCCGGCCGCTCGCATGAACCAGATCGACCTCAAGGGCCGCACCGCCATCGTGACCGGTGGCGCGCGCGGCATCGGCTACGCGGCGGCGCAGCGGCTGTTGGCGTCTGGCGCGTCGGTGGCGCTGTGGGACGTGGACGCCTCAGCGCTGAAGGAGGCGGTTGCGTCCTTGAAGCAGAGCGGACGTGTTCATGCTGCCGTCGTGGATGTCACGGACGAGGCAAGCATCGCCAAGGCCGTCGAGGCGCTGATTGGCGAAACCGGCAAGATCGACATTCTGATCAACAACGCCGGCATCGCTGGTGGCAACGGCCGGCTGTGGGAGCTCGAGCCGCAGGTTTGGCGGCGCGTCGTCGAGGTCAATCTGATCGGGCCTTATCTGGTCTGCCGCGCCGTGGTGCCGCACATGGTGGCCGCCGGCTACGGCCGCATCGTCAACATGGCCTCGATCGCCGGCAAGGAAGGCAACCCGAACGCGTCGCATTATTCGGCCTCGAAAGCCGGCCTGATCGCTTTGACCAAGTCGCTGGGCAAAGAATTGGCCACCACCGGCGTCCTGGTGAACGCCATAGCGCCGGCCGCCGCCAGGACCGGAATGTTCCTGCAGATGACGGAGGAGCATATCGACTACATGCGCAGCAAAATCCCGATGAACCGCCTGCTTGAGGTCGAAGAGCTGGCGGCGCTTATCGCCTGGCTGTCGTCGGAGGAGTGCTCGTTCTCGACCGGCGCCGTGTTCGACATTTCCGGCGGCCGCGCGACGTATTGAACGGCGCGTGGCGCTCCCTTGACCCGAAGGGGCGCGCGACGCTACATGCAGGCGTGTAGGGCGGTTAGCTCAGTGGGAGAGCACTTCCTTGACATGGAAGGGGTCACAGGTTCAAATCCTGTACCGCCCACCATCCCCCGAACAATTGCTGTGTTTCACAATAACGGCTGCTGGGCCGACTAATGCGCCGGGCCGGGGCCTAAGCGCCGCGACCGTCTCGCTCAATGACCGAGCAGCACCATCGAGATTTCGGGAATATAGGTGATGATCAAGAGCGCCGCGAAATTGAGCAGCAGGAACGGCAGCACGCCGAGGTAGATGCGGCTCAGTGGCGCGTGGAAGATCGCCTGCGATGAAAACAGGTTGAGGCCGAACGGCGGCGTGTACATGCCGAGGCTGAGATTGACCGCGACGATGATGCCGAAGTGAATGGCGTTGACGCCGACGCCGCGGACGATGGGCAGCAACAGCGGCGTCAAAATCAGAATCGCCGCCGGTGGCTCCAAAAAGCTTCCCGCAATCAGAAGCCCGACATTGAGAATGAGCAGCAGCTCCCATTTCGCCATGTGCATCGCGTCGATCGAGGCGACGATCTGCTGCGGGATGCCGCTGGTGGTGAGCAGCCACGAATAGATGCCCGCCGAGGTCACGATCAGCAGGATCTGCGAGATCAGAAACGCCGAATCGACCAGGATTTTCCAGAACCGGCGAATGTCGACCTCGCGATAGATCGCCATGGTCACGAACAGCGAGTAGATGACGGCGACGCCGGCGGCCTCGGTCGGGGTGAACACGCCGCCATAGATGCCGCCGAAGATCACCACCAGCGTGCCGAGCGCCCAGCTGGCGTCCTTGCTGGTTTTCCAGATCACGTCCCAGCGTGCGCGCGCGCCGAGCGGCACGCGCTTGATGCGCGCGTAGCTCATGACGAACGCCGCATCGATGAGGCCGATGAGAATGCTCGGCAGGATGCCGGCGGTGAACAGCTGCACCGCCGATTGCTCGGCCGAGACGGCATACAGGATCATCGCGATCGAAGGCGGAATGACCACCGCGATCGCGCCCGATGACGCGATCAGCCCGACGGCGAAGCGGTCGTTGTAGCCGGCTTCCTTGAGCGACGGATAGATCATCCGTCCCATCGCGACCACGGTGCCGACCGCGGTGTGCGACATGGCGCCGAACAGTTCGGAGGCGGCCACGGTGGTGACGGCGAGCGAACCGCGCACGCCGCCGACGATGGCCATGACCATGGCGATGATGCGCCGCGCGATGCCGCCCTGCGCCATGATCTCGCCGGCCAGCACGAAGAACGGCACCGCGAGCAGCGGGAAATTGTCGAGGCCGCCAAACATGTTGGTTTGGATCACCTCAGTGGCAGTCGGAGTGACGGTCAGGACCGCGACAATGGAAGTGACGAGCAGGATCAGGAAGATCGGAAAGCCGATCGCCAGCAGCACCACCGGCAGGCCGAAATAGACGAGATAGGCCATGGCCGGGCCGCCTCAGTGCTGCGCCGGGTCGGCGGTGCCGGCACCGGCGCCGCCGCGCCGCCCGGCGATCAAGAGCCGGGTCGCCACCAGCAACCCCATCAGCATGTAGCCGATCGGCACCATGGCCTGCGGAATGACCAGCGGAAAATTCGCCGCTTGGCTGCGCTCATCGAACGCCCAGAGATTGCTGATGACCGGTAGGGCGAACAGAGTGACCGCAATCGCGGCGGCGATCATCACCAGTTCGGACAAGAGGGCGAGCAGACGATGCAGCGTCGGCGGCAGCAAGGAAACCAGCACGTCCATCTTGATCTGCCGGCCCTGCCAAGCCACCGCGCAGCAGCCAGTGAACACGCAGCCGACCATCAGAAACAGCATGATCTCCTCGGCCCACGGGATCGAGACGCTGAAAAAATAGCGGCCGATGATGTTGGCGAAGTTGATCAGCACGCTCGCCATCAGGCAGACCGCCGATACGCTGCGGGTAAACCCAAGCAGCCCGGCAACGGCCCTCTCTACCGCCTCGATCATGGTCTAGTGGTCCCTCGAGCCGATTCATGCGATGGCGTGCGCGCCGAGCCTAGCTTTTCGAGCCGGCCATTTTCTCGGCGCTTGGCGCGGCCTTTGACCGCACCTGCAATGCTGTTCCCCGCACCGACGGTAGATGATCGCCATGCGCGGAACAACGGAAATCTCCCTCACTGAACGCGCTGCGCGGCGTCGGTGACCACCTTGTAGGCAGCGCTGAGCTGCGGCTTGGCGTTCGCCACCTCGTCGCCGACACTCGCTACGATTTTAATCAGGCTGTCCTGCTCGTCTGCCGGCAAACTGATCAGTTCGCCGCCGGCATCGCGCCAGGCATGGCGCGCCTTCTCGTTGGCGTCGACGATCATGGGACCTGCCGCGGCGGCGACGTGGCTCGCGTCTTTGTCGATGACCTCGCGCAGATCGGCCGGCAGCGACTCGTACCACCGCTTGCTGACTTCGACGATGCCGAAGATGGCCGGCTGACCGATTTCGGTGACGTATTGCGCCGCCTGGCGGAAGTTCATGCTGGCGAATACGGCCACGCTCGACAGCGCGCCGTCCACGGCGTTGTCCTGCAGCGCCGGCAGCACGTCGCCGAGCGTCATCGGTTTCGGCGTGGCGCCGAGCCGCTGCATTGCCACACTTTGGAATTGCGAGGCCAGGATACGGATCTTCTTGCCCTTGAAATCGGCGAGGTGGCGGATCGGCTTGCGCGCGATCACCGCCGACTGGGCGATCATGAAGAGTGCGGCGCCGTGCAAACCCTTGTCGGCGCCGAGCCCGAGCATCAGCTTCTGCACGGCCGGATCGGCGGCCAGGCGCTGCCCGGCCTGCATCGAGGTGACCAGCGCCGGCGTGGTCAGCACCTCGAAGCGCTCGTCGATGCCGGCGAGAAATTCCGGCGGGACGATCTGACACTGGATCGCGCCGAACTGGACGCTTTCGGCCTGCTGCTGAACGGGGCCGAGACGGCTTGCCGGATAGACCTCCACCTTGATGCGGCCACCGGAATCCTTTTCCACCGCGGCGGCAAAAGCGGTGGCGTATTGATGCAGCGCGTCGCCGAGCGTGGCGAGCCCGATCTTCATCACGTACGGCTTGTCGTCCGCCGCACGCGCGGCAAGCGGCACGGCGAGCAAAACGGCAAGGGTGAAGCCGCAGATACGTGCAGCGCCGGCACGACGGGTGACGCTCATTTGCCACCTCCGCAACGCTTCTCATTCAGCAAAGTCACGACCGTGTGCCGCGGGGCGGCCACGAGCCAAATACCGAATAGCGTTATTTCAAACGCTCCGCCGATTGCTTCACAGTCTCGTATGCCTCATGGACCGCCGGCTTCTTCTGCGAGACGTCCTCGCCGACGCTCGAAAGGATGTCGAGGAATTTCGCCTGCTCGTCCGCCGGCAACTTGATCAACTCGCCACCGTGCTCGGTCCAGCCCTTGTGGGCCCGCTGCACGATTTCGACCGCTTGCGGATTGATGGCGACCGCCTGAGCGGCGGCATCGCGCACGACGATCTCGCGCAAGTCCGCCGGCAGCGAGTCGAGCCATTTGGCGTTCGCCTCGGCGACCAGGAAGATTGCCGGCTGGTCGACCAGGGTGACGGCCTTGGCGGCGTCGTAAAAATGCATGCCGGTGAACACCTGAACGCCCGCATAGGCGCCGTCGATGGCGCCCTGCTGAATCGCCGGCAGGACATCGCCGAGCGTCATCGCCACCGGCGTGCCGCCGAGCCGCTGCAGCGCCACCGACTGAAAATCGGAGGCGAAGATGCGCAGCTTCTTGCCCTTGAAATCGGCAAGGTGGCGGATCGGGCTTCGGGCAATGACCTCGTTGTGCTCGGCTAGAAACAGGCCGAGGCCGCGCAAGCCTTTGTTGGCGCCAAGCCCGAGGATAAGCTTCTGCACGGCGGGATCGGCGGCGAGCCGCTGGCCCTGCGCCATGTCGTGGATCAATCCCGGCGCAGCCATGATCTCGAAGCGCTCGTCAATGCCGACGAAGAACTCCGGCGGAATCACCGCCATCTGAATCGCGCCGAACTGGGTGCCCTCGATCTGGCGCGGTATCGAGCCGAGCTGGCTCGCCGGATAGACCTCGACCTTGATGCGGCCGCCGGAATCCTTCTCGATCGCGGCTGCCAAATTCCGTCCGTAAGTGTCAGGCGTGGCATTGATGGTCGGCGCGGTGATCTTCATGACGTATTGTTTGTCTTGCGCGTGCGCGACGCCGAGCGACAGTGCCGCCGCCAGCGCATAGGCGCTCACCGCCGCAATTGCCCGGCTGGTGCGCCTGCCTTCGATAAAGCCCATGGTGTTCTCCCCAAAGATGTCGCAGCGCATGGCTATTGTTGTTATTGACGGGCGTCCGCGCCGCTGCGCCGCCCGTGCGCCTCTTGAACGTTAATTGAGCGGGATCGGCGTTGCAACGCGCCGAAAAGGCGCGGATGTTCGGCTCATTTCGCGAGCCGAAAGCGGGCGTGGCACCCGACTAGTCTGCTTTTTTCGCCGGCCATAGACCGAAGCCGGCAAAGCCCGCCATCAGCAGCGAGATCAGCGCATTGTAGCCGGCGAGCGAGATGCCGAGAAAGCGCCACGCCGCCTTGTCGCAGGGCACGATACGGATGGAATCGAGCTGGTCGTAAAGCGAGCCGCCCGATTTGAGGTCCCAGAACGGGCCGGTGCAATCGCTCGGTCCGGCCCAAAGCGCCCATTCGACGCCCGCATGATAGACCCCGAGCGCCGCCCCGCATAAGGCGGCAATGCCGAGCACCGCAAGGCCGATCGCGACCAAGGCCCGCGGCGCGCCGCCGCGCGCCGCGATCGCTACGACGAGCGACAGCGGGATGATGACATAATACGGAATGCGCTGTTCGAGGCAGAGATGGCAGGGCAGGTAGCCGAGCGCGTATTGGAAATACCAGGCGCCGAGCAGCGTCGCCAAACTGAGTGCGAAAATCGCAGTGGCCGCTGCGCCCGCTCGCCCGCCGCGCATGCGGTCGAGTGGGGCCTGTCTGACTGCTAATGTCTGGTCCATGAATTCGGGGCCCACGGCAATGCCGCTGCGCCAGAGCAGCGGCTGGCATCAATTTGGCGTTCATTAAGGTGGAAGCAAGACCGACCGCCGAGGCCGCCTCGGCGATTTTCTTTTGCCGCGGCGGCCTGCCGAATATATAGAGAACGCAGGCCCGTGTGGCGGAACTGGTAGACGCGCACGACTCAAAATCCAGCCATAAATCATTTTATTCTTGTTTTTTCAATAAGTTAATGCTACAATTATCCTTACACAACCCTTACACAAAATCGCATTTTTCCAGCGATTTCGGAGGCGCGCGTATCATGGCCGAACAGCACCTTCTCATGGGAGGGAAGCTTCACGTCTACAAACGTGAGAACAGCCAGCACTGGCAGGCTTCAACCTATCTCGCCGGAAAGAATTGGCGCAGGAGCACCAAAGAAGAAAGCCTGTCGCACGCGAAGGAGATCGCGGAGGACTGGTATCTTGAGCTGAGAGGCAAGGCACGCGGAGGCCAACTCAAGACAGGAAAAACATTCCGCGAGGCAGCCAAGCACTTCTTGGCTGAATACTTGACCCTCGTCGCGCCCGAACGGAATCCTCACTACATGAAATACACTGAGATGCGGCTGCGCGCGCATCTCGTGCCCTTTTTCGGCGACAAGGTGCTGTCGGAGATTACGCCCGGGCTCGTTCAGCAGTATCGCGCTCATCGCATGACGGTTCGGCGGCCGAGGCCGATCAAGCGCGACCTGAAGCCCGGAGAAGCGGCACCGCTCTACCCCATTCCCTCGCGTAGCACCCTGCATCAGGAAATCGTGGCACTAAGGCTGATACTCAAGGCTGCCAACCGGCAAGGTTGGATCGAATATGTCCCCGATCTTTCGCCGCCGTACAAGGCGTCAGGGAAGATCACGCACCGGGCGTGGTTTTCTCCCGAGGAATATCAGCAGCTTTACGAGGCAACGCGCCGCAGGGCGCACAAGCCGCTGAACAATCGCCATCGGTGGGCGTGCGAGCAGATGCACGACTACGTTCTCTTCATGGCGAATACCGGGCTCAGGCCTGACGAGGCCGGCCGGCTTGAATTCCGCGACGTTAAGATCGTCAAGGATTCGAGCAGCAACCAAACGATTCTCGAAATCGAAGTGCGTGGTAAACGCGGCGTCGGTTGGTGCAAGAGCACAGCCGGCGCCGTACTGCCCTTCGAGCGATTGCGCGATCGGGAACGCCCGCAAGCCGAACCGAAGAACGGTAACGGCAGCAGCGAGGCGGCGCAACCCGTTCAGGCCAGGACGAAAAAGCAACGCAAGGCGAAGCCAGGTCCGACAGACAAGCTGTTTCCTTCAAGCCAACGCGAGTTGTTCAATGCACTTATGCGCGAATTGAACCTCAAGCATGATCGCGACGGCAATGTCCGGACGACCTATAGCCTCCGCCATACCTATATCTGTTTCCGGCTCATGGAAGGCGCGGATATCTACCAGATCGCCAAGAACTGCCGTACCAGCGTCGAGATGATCGAGAAATTCTACGCCGCGCACATCAAGACCATGCTCGACGCGTCGGCCATCAACGTGCGCAAGGGCGTGATCCAACGGGAGCGCAAGAGCCGCGAAGGCGGCGCTAATGGTACGATCCGAACGGATCACCGTGTCCGCAAACGCGGACCAGCCCCCAGGCTCCGAAGGGAGCCCAAAGGAGACGACGGCCCCGCGCATCGGCGCTAGGCCATAGTCCGAAGATTTTCATTGGCCAAAACGGGAGCGAAAGCTATATCTGGCGCGAAGCCCGTGTGGCGGAACTGGTAGACGCACGCGATTCAAAATCGCGCGCCGAAAGGCATGGGGGTTCGACTCCCTCCACGGGCACCACTAACATTTCTTCGAAGCTACAGGCGCGAGCCGCAGATGTCGATGAACCTTTTAAGGATGGACTCGTACTCGCCCTTATCCAACACCATCCCAAGTGATTCTATCGGATACGCTTCGGCTATCGCTCGCAAGGACCGTTCATTCACCGAATTGCGTTCGTCCCACGACATATTACGAACAGCGGCAACAACCTCCTGTCCGAATGCGTCGTATTTGGATCCAAACTTCTCCATTCCCTCCAGAAGATTGCGCAAAAAAATGCGCAATGTAGGATACGTTGTCGTTGGTCTGCTAAGGGCCCTCAACCGCGAGCCGCGTGCTATGGGACGGACTGGCCAGCGCTCCTTGCCGCTTTCATCAATGTACTGAAGATATTTATCCGGCTCATTCAAGAAACCTGCAACCGTCACGATCCGCCGATCGGAATAGGCGATGGATCGTTTATCTCTATAAGCACACAATAAATCACGCGACCACCAATAAAACATCCCGAGGCTCCTCGGGTTTACATGCGGTCGTTGAGCCGGAAAGCCTGATAGCCTAAAAGGTACACTGTTACCAAAGTCCAGCTTGTGAATACGAGCGACGAGTTCCGCAATTTGCTCGATGCGGCGCCACTGCGTTCGAAGCCACTGTTTGCCAAAGGTATGCTGGAGTTCTTCAAAATTGAGCAAGTGAATATTCGTATGTTGTGCAGCCTCCCGCGCTCCGGACTGGAATCCGTTCTTGCTTACCACAAATCCGGTATTTGCGCCGCTATCCTGCATTACGGTTCGCAGCTCATGAACAACACCTTGATGCACTGAGTCGGACCAGTATTTGCACTCGATCAGGTAGCATTGGTTGACGCTCGCATGCGGGTCTATAACTACAACGTCGATCTCCTTTTTCCCGCGGCTCATCGTAATTGCCTGTTCGATATGAACTTCATAACCCATTTCTTGGAACAATTGGGCCACGCACCTCTGCAGGTCGCGCCAGTCGACGATTTCGCTCGTGCGGACGAACATCTTTCGCCACTACTCCCGCCGACGTCAAATGGAAGCAATGCTTTTCATGCCGCGCCAATAAGCTTCGTTGTTAACGATATAAGCTCGTGTCGAAACTTTGCATCCTCTAGCCTTTCTAGAATATCCAGCATTCCCGCTGACGATTCGCTCCGCTCGCATTTAAATTCCAGGCTAAGGGGTGTCGTTTGTGAAATTACCGCCCGGTCGGCGAGCATCATCAGGTCGTCGACCGAGTGGGAGACCAGAATGGCCTTCTTGCGATTTTGCTTTACGTATTTGACCGTAACGTCGCTGACTTCGAGCTTCGTGCGATAGTCAAGAGAGCCAAACGGCTCATCGAGCAACAGCAAGTCTGGATCGGCGACGATGCAACGCGCGACTCCAAGGCGCTTTCGCATCCCACCGGACAATTGCCACGGCCACGCCTCCGCCCACTTCAAAAGCCCAAATCGGCTCAATAGCTCGATCTGCCGAGCCGTATCGGTCTTCGTGCCGCGACTGGAAAATTCAAGATTGCCCCGAACTGACATCCAGGGGAAGCAATCATAATCCTGGAACATCATCCCAATCTTGCCGGGACGCTCGATCCGGCAAAGGCCGTTGATCTTGTCCTCTAGGCCGCCGATTGCTCGCAGAAGCGTGGTCTTCCCACTGCCCGAGGGTCCCATAATTCCGAGTATTTCTCCGTCTTCGACGATGAAATCTGCATGCTTGATGACTCGCGGACCATCGTCGAATCGGAGGTCGACGAGCAGAACATGGACCGAAGCTCCGCTCATTGCTTCAACGCTACTGCGTAGAACCACGGCGACAATGCTCGGCTCAGGTATTTCAAGAGCGAGTCGAGAAACCAGCCGATGAACCCAAACGCGGCCATGGCCCAATAAATATCGGCGATTTGGGAGAATCGTTGGCTGACCACGATCAGATAACCAAGTCCAGAGCTGGCCCCAACCATCTCTCCGATCACCAAGAACGTCCAGGCCGCACCCAGGTTGATACGACCAACGTCGATCAATCGAGGCAACGACCATGGAATAATAACATAGCAAACAATTTCGCCCCACCTGCGCCCGTCCAGCCGCGCCATGTCGAGATAGCGCTGGTCAATTCCGTCGAATACGTCGACAATCATAGTGATTAAGAAAAAAATTATTCCAAAGAAGATGACTGCTATCTTGTAACCTTCCCCCACACCGAAGGCTCCGACGAGTAAGACTGCGTAAGCGGCCGGCGGAATGTAGCGGAGAAAAGCATTGGTCGAAAGCACTGAATCTCGTGCTAATCGTATGCTGATGACAGCAAGTCCGATAATCAGGGCCGCAATATAGGCGATGCAGAATCCTACAAAGACTCTAAAGCCACTGATTAACGCATCATGAACAATAATTCCCTGCCCGAACAATCGGATTGCGGAATTCCATAACGCCGGTCCCGAGGGGAATAACCACCATGATGCCGAATTGGGCGCAAATATCCCGATAAGAACGGACGCCAGCAACACGATCAGGGTAATGAAGAAGACCCCGCGCAGAACGACCGGAACAGCTTCAAGAGCGTACGTCGACTTCATATCATTGGCTACAGATAAGGGGGTCGATCAGTTCATTCGGTAACGGACCTGCCTTGGGAATTACGCCAGCCGCTACCCAATATTCCTGAGCGTCGCGCAAGGTCGCCTCCGCAATAGTCCCTTCGCCTTTTGCGCCACACAAGATGCGCTTATTCTCGGCCAAGTCGGCCAACGCAATACCTTCCATTACATCTTCGCCTGGCTTAAGGTTCATACTCAATGCCTTACCGATAATCGGATAGGCCTTTTCAGCATTCGATTTTACAAAAGCTACGGCCCGCAACCATCCCTGAACGAACTTCCTCGCCGTTGCCTCATCCGACAAGAAACGATCACTTCCTATTAATATATCGATGATCGCGTCCGGGGTATCTGCTGAACTAGCCAATATCTTCCCTCTCCCTTCGGCTGCAATTTGCGACATAAGGGGTTCCCAGGTCACCGCTGCATCGACTTTTCCAGAAGCGAATGCCTGTCCGGCGAGTGTTGGGTCCTGAAAGAACACCAAGCGCACCCCTCTGAGGTCCAAATGATCCAGCTGAAACAGCTTGTGAAGCAGAAATTGCGATGGCGTGCCCTGGGCGACCGCGATCGAGTGTCCCAACAACTCGCCAATACTCTTCACGTTGGGACGAGTGACAAGCCCATCCGCTCCGGCTGATCGATCTGTCACCATAAACGCGCGACCATTCGCGCCCCCGGCGGTTTCCTGAGCAAATACGTCGAGCGACGAGATGATGATGTCAAGCTGACCCCCGCGGAATGCTGCAAGTCGCGCAGTCGGGTCATCTACAGTCGTGATATCGACGTTTAACCCCGAAAAGAAGCCTTGTTCGCGCGCGACGTGGGCCACGGCGAAGCCAGGCCAGGTCGCTATCGCGACCCTAATGCTTGTCGAAGCTTGCGCGGACGCTTGAATAGGAAGACTGGAGAAAACAAGCACTCCGACCAGTAATGTTGAGGCATAACGAAATATCGGAAGCCTGGTGCTCATTGCGAACGCCCCCTAGTTACCAGGTTTAGGTTCCGGCAAAAAGTGACTGGGATTGAACAAAGCGCAGGCCAGCAAGATTTCGAACGCCACTGCCCCTGCTTTGAATGATACCACAAACGCTTCGACGTGGTCATTCAACAGATTTCTCACATGGTCATCGACGAGCGCGCGCACTAAACTGATAACATGTGCAGGAAAATAAAAAGTGGTGGCTGCAACGATCAAAGCAACAACCACATCAAACCAAATGATATCGAAAAACTCCTTCCATTTCTTATTGAGCGCAATGCATAACGCCGCGTCAAGGCACGCGACCACAATCGATAATCCAAACATCCACTTCGCAATCCAGTAGAATTGCTCTTCAAACCGAGGCATTTCGACGTGTTCAAATTGTACCCAGTTTTTTACATCGTGTATCGTAAGCGCGATTACGATGACGCAAATTACGCAATAACCGGCGGCGATAAGGAGCGCTATGGTGCCCAATTTTCCCAACTTTTCTTCCCTGTTCAGATAATAGACGAAAACGAAAGTATACAAGACACCTACTGTGAATATGGCGGCGGACAAGCCGGCCAGCAGCCACGGCATGGCAAATACAAAATACTTAGCTTGGCCCGCAGTGAAGAGGACTGACTGTGCATATTCGAAAAAAGTCACCATGAAGATGAGCCCAGTAATCGCGGGCAGTCGCCACAAGAGGTCTACCAACCAACTAGGCATACGAAACGCCCACATGCTGCCTTGTCGACCATTTAAAAGGGGCGCCGATTGCTTGGCTTGTTCGGAAACCATTTATCGACCCCCAAGAAAAAGCTACCAATTTCGGCTTACGCAAAAACTACTCATTTCATCGACACGTTTCTTGTTATCGGAAAGATCGGCCTGAAGAACTCGCAAATTGGTAAGCTGGGTCGCCTCCGACCGCATCTGTTCATAGAGTTTTCTTTCCCCCATACAGATGTACCGATCTGATTTTCCATCGCTATGCAGGTTCTTGTACAATTCAGGAAGACCATCCAAGATCGATCGCAAACTCGCCGAATGTACCGAACCGACGCTGTAGTCCTTCGCCTCAAGATTAGGGCATGTGTATGCGTGGCCATCCGGCTTAACGTAGAGAAGGCCGCGATAGGCGGCGACGCATTCGTGGGCGGCGGTGAAGCTGCCGTTGCTTTCACCAGTGACAATATCCGGAAGGCTCCCGGCGAGAAGCGATCGGTGGCATTTTGACAAGCGAAGATAAGATTCGCGAAGCTTCTCATAGGCGAGACGATGCGGAAGCTGGCGCTTGCGCATGTCCTGCCCGAAACCTTTCGGAACGAAGGGTAAGAAATTGAGTTGGGCAATACGCAGATTGAGCGCGAGGTCAATAACTGAGTCGATTTCATGGACATTATCGGCATGGAGGACCGAGTTAATGTAGGTCCGAATGCCGCGCTCGCGTAAACCGTGCAGCGCCTGCATGGTGGGCTCGAATGAATCCGGGCCGCGCAATAGTTGATGGGTCGCCGCAGATGCGCCGTCTAAAGAAACGATGACTGTTACAGCCCCGTCAGAGGCCTCATTGAGGGAGGCGAGCGTCTGCCAGTGCGATCTACTAAATAGTGTGCCATTCGTCGTCATCATGAAGTGCAAATGCGATAGACTGTGCATCGCTTGAAGCATCGCCGAGAGGGGCTTATAAACCAGCGGCTCACCGCCCTTGACGTGAAATATTCCACGCCGTCCGGGCGTCTCATCCCCCGCGATTTCGTCCCACTCATGAAGGAGACGAAGTGCAGTCCCTTTAGGTATCGTTTGTGCTGCGTGGTCAGGAAGGTAACAATGTTGACACCGCAGATTGCATGCGTGCGTTGGAGCCAAGATCAGGTGATACGTCGCGACCCGCCTTTCCCTGGTCGCCCCCTGCATAATATAAGCATCTGATGGTTTGGGCGAAGTGGAAGAGTCCAAGGACGGGACGACGTGCAGTGGTCCGTCATTTGGGGAATCCGCGAGGATTTTTTCAAGGAGCATGGTTCACCTTTCGGTTCACTCTGGGCTTTCCTTTTTGAGGACCCCGCAGAGCATTTCCATAAGCCGAACGGCGGCATAGATGCGGGAGCGCTGTCCGCCTGCTACGGTAATTGAGTCCCCAAACCACTGATTGTAGATTATCCACGCCTTTACCCTTTGCAAGGGGGTCCTTTATCGTGGGGCGGCCGCCCCGTCAGGGAGCGCCGGATTGTTGTGTGGACGGTTTGGCGGGCCCCGCATGAGGAACGGATTATCGCTCGCTCGCGATAGTGGTTCAGCAAAAGACATGTCACGTAAAAAGCAAATTGACAGCGCACCCAACGCGGGCGAAAAACTGCTCGATTCAGAATATTCCCAGGCGAATGAGAACCTCAGGTTCTCATTCACTATGGAGCTGGCCTATTTCCGCTTCCACACGAATTCGACAGTCCTTCTCCTCATCGCTTATTGGTTCACTGCTGAAATCTCCCTATTGCGGGTCTTCCTTGCCGTTCTCGGCATCATCATCTCTTTTTCGGGTATCGTCGTCGAGTATCGAACAATTCGGTACTATCGGCGGTTCTTCGAAGCGATCCTAAGCCTCGAAAAGGCACACGGCCTGACCCAGATGTCGTTTTTGACAAATCATGTCACCGCGCCCCCATTCAATATTCGCACTAGTCATCTGATCTACGTACTATTTTCGCTTGCGTTGGCGTTCTGGGCAGCGATCCTGATTTCGGACGCTCTTGGGCTTCATTGGTTTACTGAGATGCTTTCCCATCTCGAAACCGTCAGGCATCCCCGCCCTTCGCACTAGAGATTTGGCCGAAGAGCGTCCACGGCGATTTGTCCACTGCCGTCATTGCTCTTTCGAATTTAGCAAGTCCACCACCAATCGCCCTCTCTTTGCGCCCGGTTTTGCCGAGGCGCGCGGTCCTGTCAAAGCCGCTCGCTTGGGCTCCCCCGGATCAGGTCCGGGTTCGTGCAGCTACGCGCCTCCGGTGTCCTCGCTTCGCTCGGGACAGCTTGTGACAGCCCCGCTTTTCCGCCTCGGCCTTGAAACGGGTATCGAGGCCGCCATTGGGGCGGGCTCAGAAGCGAAAGGACAGTGCTATGTCGAAAGAAAGCAACAAATCCCGCCCGAGCCATCGCGTGTATGCGGTGGTCAAGAACGGTGAGAAGAAGTTCTGGCAGCCGATCGGAGCCATGTGGGCTCACGCCGACGCGAGCGGTTTCAACCTGCGGATCGACTACCTGCCGCTCAACGACGCCGAAATCGTCGTGCGCGTGGCCGGCGACAAGCAGGCCGAAGCCGGCGGGGACGCTCGGTGAGCGTTCCGCCTAACGCCGAAAGGGCCGCGTCCGCCGACGCGGCCCTGATGGCGACTAGGGAGAGAAGTCGCGCCGCCGCGCCAGGACGAAGCGGATGTTGCGCAGGGTCGTGAGCGCGTTGTCGCGTTCGGCGGAGCCTTCCGGGAAATCCGGCAGCTCGTTGGTGATCCGCGTGAGCAGAGCGCAAAGCTCGATTCGCGTCAGGCGCATCAGTTCGGTGAGTGTCAGCACGCGCATTGTTTCCTCCATCACTTTCCGGCCGCGCCAATCGCGGCCTTCTGGCGGAGGCCCTTGCGCCGGAGGAGGCGGGTGCATCGCTTGGGACGGGAACGCAGAGGACGAGTGCTTCAGCACTTGCAGCCATGCAGCCGACGATCGGTGCGAGATGGCCGCCAAAGAAGGACGGGTTTGGTAAGGTGGAGATGGAGGAAGTGAGAGCTGCCGATGAACGCGAGCGCCGCCGCTAACCCGGCATCTTGAGCGTTCGCCCATCGAGGATTTGTTATTCCCAAACCGGCGCGCCTCGGCTATTGATCGCCGCCATGACGAGACTCGCGCAGAAACAATCCGAGCGACAGACCCTTAACGGTGTCATCGCCGCGCTCGGCTTGCGTCTTGATCAGTCGGTCAAGGAGGGCGAGGCGCCGGATTTCATCGTGCCCATATCGGGCCGGCATGTCGGCGTCGAGATCACCATGTACCGTTCGGGCGCCACGGTGGACGACGGCACCGCGCGCCGCCCGGTTGAGAGCGAGTGGGAGCGTCTTAAGGCGGCGGCTGACGCGTTCCGCGCACAGCGGGCCGAATTGCATGAAGTCAATGTCGGCTTGATGTTCAAGGGCGCTCTACCTCCACGACGCCAGCACGCCCTTTTCTTGGATGAGATCGCGGCCTTTGTGTCTGCGCGCAACGCAGAGATTACTGCCAATGATATTAAATTCTGGCCGCCAAGTTTCTCGACCCCGCTGATGCAGGCCTATTTGCGCACCCTGTATCTGCGGAGGGACCGCTATGCGGAGTGGTACTCCAACCTTGCGGGCGGCTTTGTCGGGCTGCCGGGACTAACCATCGCTGCGATCGTCGCTGAAAAATCCGCGACTCAATTCCGTCCCGTGGACGAGGTGTGGCTCGCAATCCAATGCGGCCTACGCGTCTCAGAAATGATGCTGGATATCAGCGGCGTTGAGGACTTCGCGGCCGTGCCGAGCTTGGAGCCTTACGCTTTTGCGCGAGTTTTCGTGCTCGCTTATACGGGAGCTTACGGGTGGCGGCGGGGCGGCGGCTGGCAGCGCCTCACGGGCGATCCCAACGGCGGCCAAGGTTTGTCGTTCGACGAGCTTCAGCGCACCCTCTGAGACCCGGAATGGCTTGCCGATCCCAATGGCAAGGCCATGCGGATCGCAGCTGAAATTCTTTCGAATACGGCGAAGGAATAGTCCGCGATTCTGATCGGTCTCCTTCCGCCCTATTGTCACGCCACGCGATAGGGGATAGCCGAAGGCACTATTTCCACTTCGCCCGGATATGGGTAAAACGCCGCGAGGCAATCTTTGGCGAACTGCGCCGCCTTCGCCTTATCGCTCGCCGGCCCAATCATTATTTTCTTCAATGAGCGCGCCGCGGCGTTTTTCCAATCGAATTCCATGTAACGCACCAGAGACGAAGGGCGTTGTCGGTATTTGACGTGGGGTGAGGGCCTGTCGTACCGGAATAGTTGCTGAAAGCGGTATTCGGACTCGTTCTTATAGGCTGGATGCTTAAAGAACATCACTCCGCGAATGATGTTCATCGCGTGATATGTCAACACGTCTCCCATATAAGCGCGTAAAGCATCGCCCCGGACGCCGGTGCTGCGCGGCAGACTAATAAGCGGATCGATGAGGTCGGTGAGCGCCGTTTGAAGGCGAATAAGTTCCAAGTCGCTGTAAGTGACATGAAAGGTCGAGTGCTGCGGGATTGGCTTACCTCTATTTTTGCAAAACGCGTCTTCGATCGGTGCAGTCTCGAACCCTAGCGCAAAGCCTCGTGCATCGTCGGCGTAGGCTCGCCATTGTCCGAGGTCGTCGCCGTTGCTGCTGAAGGAGAGGATAAAGAAATGCGCGGCCTGTTCGATTCCGCCGTCGATATTGAACCGCTCGAATTGGCGCGCAAAGAGTTCTATTTCCGGTCGGCTCGACGTTCTTCGCGATTTGAGTATGTCAATCGCGATTGAGAGCCCGTGCCGCAACTCTGATGGATCGTTAAGCCCAAAGATGTCAGTGAACCACAACTTCCCGCTTTCGATAATACCGCGAAGTCCAGCTTCGTCAGTGTAATGGAATAGCATTTTGGGCGGTGGCGTGGCTTCAACAGAACTGACAAACATTTGGAGGACTTGCGTCGCCTCGCGCTCGTACCGCGTGAGCGCTGCGGCCATGTCAGGAGGGATTCGGGACCTTTTCGCCATGAGACCGGAATCTACTCGAACGCCCCAGAATTCGCCAAAACGAGTTTGGCGCGTCCAGCTGCGCCGGTCGGGCTGTCGTGAACCGAGCCCCTTGGATCCCGTGCCGGGATGGCGGGTCTCGGTAGGGTAGGCGCGGGTCGTCTCTTGCGAGAACAGCCCAGCGCCGCCCCCCGAACCGTGCATGCGCCTTTCAACGCACACGGCTCTCCATTCCGCTTGCCCTCCGATCCGCTTGCCG
>Ga0335081_10001952_pt1 | contig 32605 bp, 25 predicted proteins | sample Lox_Sample_35_FD_206713 | JGI IMG/M metagenome (GOLD analysis project Ga0335081, IMG submission 206713) | Soil microbial communities from Loxahatchee National Wildlife Refuge, Florida, United States - Lox_Sample_3.5 | ecosystem: Environmental > Terrestrial > Soil > Wetlands | place: USA...
AGCCCGATGGCACGATCCCCGACCATGCCAGTGTGGCCCTCGGCCGCCTGCGGCGGGATATTGAGAAGCAGAAGAAGTCAATCCAAGACTCGCTCGAGCGGTTCCTGCGGGCTCATCACGAAGAGGGCGTGTTGCAGGAAGAGTTCGTGGCGATTCGCAACGAGCGCTTCGTTGTGCCGGTGATTGCCGGCCAAAGGCGCAAGATCGATGGCGTCATCCATGGCGCCAGCTCCAGCGGCCACACGCTGTTTGTCGAACCACTCGAAACTATCGATTTAAATAATGAACTGGTGCGTCTCACTGAAGAGGAGATGCGGGAAGTGCACCGCATTCTGCGCGAGCTTACCGAGCGCTTGCGTGGTTATGCGGAGTCCATTCTGAGCACGCTGAACACCATGGGTGAGCTTGAACTGGTATTCGCGAAGGCACGGTTCGCTACTGAGTTCGATTGCGTGCGGCCGCGATTCAGTCCGGAGAGCACACGGCAGCTGGTTTTGAAGGATGCGCGCCATCCGCTATTAGAAGATGTTTTACGGCGCCAGCAAAAACGAACCGTGCCCATCAGCCTGCAACTGGACGCCGCGCGCCGGACACTGTTGATCAGCGGCCCGAACACAGGAGGAAAAACCGTCGCTCTAAAGACCACCGGCTTATTGGCCCTGATGGCGCACGCAGGCCTACCGGTGCCGTGCACGGAAGCCGAGTTTCCAATCTTCGAGCAGGTGCTGGCGGATATCGGCGACTATCAATCCATCGAGCAAAGCCTCAGCACGTTTTCGGCGCACGTCTCGCACATTCGCGAGATGATTCTCGACGTTACGCCGGACTCGCTGGTACTGCTGGATGAAATCGGGTCCGCCACGGACCCGGAAGAAGGCGGCGCACTCGGCGTGGCGGTGGTGGATCACTTCCGGTCGTCTGGCGCTCTCACGTTAGCGTCCACCCACCTGGTGGCGCTCAAAGTCTACGGCGCGAACACCGATGGTGTTCTCAACGCCTCGATGGGCTTCGATGAAGAAACGCTGGAGCCGACGTACAAGCTGCATCTGGGACTGCCCGGCAAATCGGCCGGCCTCGACATCGCGGCGCGCCTGGGAATGCCGGAATCCGTGATGCGGCGCGCGCGTGATTCAATGAGTGACCGGGAACGCGACATAGCGCGGTTTCTGAGCGAGCTGCACCGCCGCGTGGAGGAAGCGACGGCGCGTGAGAAACGCCTCGCCGAGATGCAGGCGGAAGTGGCTGCACGCGAAAAGGAGCTGGCGCGCGAATGGGAGAAGCGAGAATCGGCCAAGCTCAAGGAACTCGAACGGCGATGCGAACTGGTGCTGGCAAAATTCGAATCCACGGCGCAAGAGACAATCGAGCGCCTTGCACAAACGGCCGAGCACAAGAAGGCGGCCGATGTGGCACAGCGCACCGTGGCCAAGGCCAAGCGCGAGTTGCACGAGGAGTTCGAGACGACGGTGCTCGCCACGCAGGATGATGCCCGTCAAGGCGAACTGGGACGGCGGCCCAAAATCGAAGAAGGCGCGCGCGTGCGGTTGCAAGGGGTTCGCGAGCCTGCGCGCGTGCGGCGGATCCTCGGCCCGGGCCGCATCGAGGTGGAAGCCGGATTCATGAAAATGCAAGTCTCAATGGATGATGTGATCGAGGTGTTGCCGCCCGCCGACACGAGAGCCAAGCTACCGAAGAATGTCAGCTTCCGCCCCGCGCCGCAGTTGAATCCTCTGGTACAAGAGATCAATGTGATCGGCGAGCACGCCGAGGAGGCTTGCGAGCGCGTGGAGAAGTTCCTGGACAGCGCCGTCATGGCCACCGCAAGCCGCGTGTGCATCGTGCATGGCCACGGCATGGGCGTGCTGCGAAAAGCCATCTGGAAGCTGCTGGCTTCGAGCCCACACGTCGAAAAGTACTATGAGGCGGCGCAACACGAAGGCGGGGCCGGCGCCACCATCGTCGAGCTAAAGGGCTGAGAGCACCTCGCTGGCGTGCCCTTCCGGCTTGACGCCCGTGAAGATTTTTTCGATCTTGCCATCTTCACCAATGATGAACGTCGTGCGGGCCACGCCGATCACCTTCTTGCCGTACATGTTTTTCTCCTTGAGGACGCCGTAAGCGTCGGCAATCTTTTTGTCGACATCGCACAGCAGCGTAAACGGCAGGCCATGCTTCTCCTTAAAGCGCGACTGCGCGCGCGGCGTATCGGGTGAGATGCCCAGTACCACCGCGTCCTTCTTGTTGAATTGCTTGATGGCGTCACGAAACTCGTGAGCTTCCGTGGTTCAGCCCGGAGTATCGGCGCGCGGAAAAAAATAGAGGACAACCCTCTGGCCCTTGAGCTTGGAGAGCTGAAAGGGTTCGTCGGTGTCGGTCTGGAGCTTGATTTCGGGAGCTTTGTCGCCTTCTTTGAGCATGAACGTAGATTCTATCCCAGTTTCTTTCGCAGCAATTCATTCACGACCGAGGGGTCCGCCTGGCCACGCGACGACTTCATGACTTGCCCGACGAAGAATCCCATGACCGTCGCCTTTCCGCCGCGATACTGCTCGAGTTGCCTTGGATTGGCCGCGATCACCTCGTCGATGATCTTCTCGAGCGCCCCGGTGTCACTGATCTGCTTCAGCCCTTCGCGTTCGATGATGGCGGTCGGGGCATCGCCGGTCGCGGCCATTTTCACGAAGATCTCCTTCGCGAGTTTGCCGCTGATCTCGCCTTTTCCCTTCAGCGCCAGCAATTCTCCGAGATTCTGAGCGCTGACGGGCGATTCCGAAATCTCCTTGCCCTGCGCCTTCAGAGCAGCGGTCAGATCGCCCATCACCCAGTTGGCCGCCTCCTTCGGATTTCCTGAGATCTTCGCGGTTCCCTCGAAGAACTCGCTGACCGCGCGATCAGCAGTCAGCCAATTGGCGTCGTAGTCCGATAGCTTGTAGTCGCTGACGAAGCGGACGCGCTTCTGGGCCGGTAATTCCGGCATCTCGGCCCGCACGCGCTCCCGCCAAGCATCGCTGATACGGAGCGGCACCAGGTCCGGTTCCGGAAAATACCGGTAATCATGTGCGGACTCTTTGCTGCGCATGCCGATCGTCTCGCCGGTGGCCACATCGAACAGACGAGTTTCCTGCACGATTCGCCCTCCAGCCTCGATCACCGCCACCTGTCGTGCGATTTCATAATCCAGCGCCATTTTCACAAACCGGAAGGAATTCAGATTCTTGACTTCGACTTTGGTTCCGAACTTCTCCGCGCCTTTCACGCGCACCGAAACGTTGGCATCGCACCGAAGCTGGCCCTTTTCCATGTCGCAGGCCGAAACCTCGACGAACTGCGTCATTTGTTTCAGCTCGGTGAGAAATGCGTAGGCTTCGTCGGAGCTGCGCATGTCCGGCTCGGTCACGATTTCGATGAGCGGCGTCCCGCACCGGTTCAGATCGACATAGGAATAACGATCCGAATCGCGAAACCCTTCGTGGATGCTCTTGCCCGCGTCGTCTTCCATGTGAACGCGCGTAATGCCGATGCGTTTGCGCGCGCCATCGAGAACCACATCCACCCAGCCGTGCTCGGCGATAGGCTCGTCGTACTGTGAGATCTGATAACCCTTGGGCAGGTCCGGGTAAAAGTAGTTCTTGCGCGCAAAGCGCGATACAGGCCGAAGAGCGCAGTTGAGCGCCATAGCCGCGCGCATCGCCATCTCTACGGCCTCGCGGCTCAGCACGGGCAGTGCGCCGGGGAGACCGAGACAAACGGGACAGACGTTGGTATTGGGTGGCGCGCCAAAACTGATCGGGCACATGCAAAATATCTTGGTCGCTGTGGCCAATTGCACGTGCACTTCCAGGCCGATCACCGGCTCGTATTTGGAGATCACGTCAGGCGGAGCGAGTTCCGCGACAGGAGCAGACATTGCCACTATTATAGGAGAGCGGAGCCATGGAGTTCGGGGATGTATACTGGGAGTTTCTAGCCTTGAACTGCGCCTCTTCTGACATCTCGTCAAAACAAATATGAGTTCTGTCGCTATCGATAGCCACTTGCACAAAGCCATCCGTTTTTATCAGGCGTCCATCGGGAAAAAAGCTGTGATGGCCGTCACCGCGGCGGTCTTGTTCGGCTATGTGATCGGGCACCTCGCGGGCAATATGCAGGTTTATCTGGGCGCTCAGCAAATGGACCGCTATGCCGCATTTCTGCATTCCATGCCGGTGCTGTTGTGGGGAGTGCGAGCGCTGCTGCTGGTTTGCGTCGTGCTGCACATCACGGCGTCGATTCAGCTCACCATCCTCAAGCAGCAAGCGCGGCCCATCGGATATGTAAAGAAAGATGCGGTTGGTTCAGACATAGCGTCCCGCTCCATGATCTGGAGCGGCGCCATGATTGCCGCGTTCGTTGTCTACCACCTTTTGGATCTGACAACAGGGGCCGCGAACACCGCGCAATACCAGGAGCTCCACGCATACGAAAATCTGGTCTACAGCTTCCAGCGTGTTCCCGTTTCGGTTTTCTACATCGTTGCGATGGTATTGCTCGGCATGCATCTCTATCACGGAATCTGGAGTATGTTCCAGACTCTCGGGTTCAGCCACCCGCGCTATACGCCGCTGATCAAGCGCGCGGCCGCCATCGTAGCCATTCTCATCACGGCGGGATTTATCTCCATTCCGATCGCCGTCTTGACGGGCGTGGTGGGTGAGAATCTCTGATGGAACTGGATTCGAAGAGTCCTTCCGGGCCGATCGAGCAACGTTGGGATAGGGCCAAGTTCGAGATGAAACTGGTCAACCCGGCGAACAAGCGGAAGTACAACATTATCGTCGTAGGTTCAGGCCTTGCCGGCGGCTCAGCGGCGGCCACGCTGGGGGAGCTCGGCTACAACGTTCAGTGCTTTTGCTTTCAGGATAGCCCGCGCCGTGCGCACTCCATCGCCGCGCAAGGTGGCATCAACGCGGCGAAGAATTATCAGAACGACGGCGATAGCATCTATCGGCTGTTCTACGACACCGTGAAGGGCGGCGATTTTCGGTCGCGCGAGGCGAACGTTTACCGCCTGGCGCAGATCAGCGTCAACATCATTGATCAATGCGTAGCCCAGGGCGTGCCGTTCGCGCGCGAGTACGGCGGCACGCTGGCCAACCGTTCCTTTGGCGGCGCGCAAGTATCGCGCACGTTTTACGCGCGTGGGCAGACAGGCCAACAGTTGCTGCTCGGCGCTTACCAGGCGCTCGAGCGGCAGGTGGCGGCAGGAAAAGTGAAGATGTTCCCGCGCAGCGAAATGCTGAGCCTGGTTGTGGTGAATGGCAAGGCGCGCGGCATCGTGACGCGCGACCTGATCACCGGCAAAATCGAATCGTACGCCGCAGACGCGGTCGTACTCGCCACCGGCGGATACGGCAACGTCTTCTACCTTTCGACCAACGCACGCGGTTCCAACTGCACGGCCATCTGGCGGGCGTACAAACATGGCGCGGCGTTTGCTAATCCGTGTTTCACCCAGATTCACCCCACCTGCATACCGGTGTCCGGCGACTATCAGTCCAAGCTCACGCTAATGAGCGAGTCGCTGCGGAATGACGGCCGAATCTGGGTGCCGCTCAAAGCGGGCGACAAACGATCTCCTGATCAGATTCCTGAATCCGACCGCGACTACTATCTGGAGCGGCGTTATCCGAGCTTTGGCAATCTGGTACCCCGCGACGTGGCATCGCGCAATGCGAAAGCGGTTTGCGATGACGGGCGCGGCGTCGGCGAGACCGGCCTGGGTGTTTACTTAGATTTTTCGGACGCCATGCAGCGCCTCGGTGTGGATGGTATCCGGGAACGGTACGGCAATTTGTTCGACATGTACGAGCGCATCACCGGCGAGGATCCGTACAAAGTTCCCATGCGCATCTACCCGGCCATCCACTACACGATGGGAGGGCTCTGGGTCGACTACCAACTGATGAGCACCATTCCGGGCTTGTTCGTGATCGGCGAGGCCAACTTCTCCGATCACGGCGCCAATCGCCTGGGGGCAAGCGCCCTTATGCAAGGGCTGGCCGACGGCTATTTCATTCTGCCCTACACCGTGGGCAATTATCTGGCCAGCAACAAACTCGATAAAATCCAAACGGACTACGCCGAGTTCAAGCGTGAGGAGTCCGAAGTCGCGGCGATGACCAACCGGCTTTTGTCCATCAAAGGCAAACGCACTGTAACTTCATTTCATCGCGAACTTGGAAAACTGATGTGGGAGTATTGCGGCATGTCCCGCAACGCTCAAGGCCTTGAGTTCGCTACGGGCAAAATCCGGGAGTTGCACGAAGAGTACTGGCGCAACGTGGATGTGCTCGGCGGCGCAGAGGAATTCAATCAAGCGCTGGAGCACGCCGGCCGCGTGGCCGATTTCCTCGAACTCGCAGAGCTCATTTGTCTTGATGCGAGTCATCGCGCCGAGTCCTGCGGCGGGCACTTCCGCGAGGAATATCAAACACCGGACGGCGAAGCGATGCGCGACGACGAACACTATTCCTACGTAGCCGCCTGGGAATCTCAGGGACTCGGGCAAGCGCCGGCTCTGCACAAGGAGCCTCTGGAATTCGAGTACGTGCATCCTTCGCAACGGAGTTACAAATAGCGATGCGTCTCACGCTTCACATCTGGCGTCAGAAGAGCGCGAACGAGCCGGGCCGCATGGTTCAATACGAAGCCCGGAATGTAAACCCGGACATGTCGTTTCTGGAAATGCTCGACGTGCTGAACGAAGAGCTGACGCTCAATGGTGACGATCCCGTCGCATTTGACAGCGATTGCCGCGAGGGCATTTGTGGTATGTGCGGCTTCATGATCAATGGCGTGGCGCACGGCCCGCGGCGCGGCACGACAGTGTGTCAGCTTCACATGCGCAAGTTTCGGGATGGCGACGTGCTGCATCTGGAGCCGTGGCGCGCGCGCGCGTTTCCAGTGATCAAGGATCTGGCCGTCGACCGGAGCGCCTTCGACCGCATTATCGCTGCGGGCGGCTTCATTTCGGTTCCCGCGGGCAGCGCGCCTGATGGCAATGCCATCCTGGTTCCCAAGCAGAAAGCCGATATTTCAATGGACGCCGCCGCCTGCATCGGTTGTGGCGCCTGCGTGGCGGCTTGCCCAAATGCATCGGCATCCCTCTTTACCGGAGCGAAGATCACCCATCTCGGCGTATTGCCGCAAGGTCAGCCCGAGCGTTACGAACGGGCGATGCGGATGGTAGCGCAGGCCGCGGCGGAGACTTTTGGAAGCTGCACCAACATTGGCGAATGTGAGGCCGTCTGCCCCAAGGAGATCAAGCTCGAGGTGATCGCGCGAATGAACCACGATTTCATCAAGGCGAGTTGGACCAGCCGTGGCGCCCGCGCTTCGCGCGGTGGAGAATAAAGGAACACACATGGATTACACCTACCAAGACATCGCCAAAATGATCGATCACTCGCTGCTAAACCCAACGCTCACTGCCAGCGATCTCGACCAAGGAATCCAGCTTGCGCTGGCGTACGACTGCGCGAGCATTTGCATTCTGCCGTATTACCTGAAGCGCTGCGCCGAGCGGCTGGGCGGCAGCACGGTGAAGGCAAGCACCACCATCGGTTTCCCCCATGGCGGGCACACCACAGCGGTCAAGCTCGCCGAGGCGCGCCAGGCTCTGGCGGACGGCGGCGAAGAGCTCGACATGGTCGTAAACATCAGCAAGGTCCTGAGCGGCGATTGGAGTTACGTTCGCGATGATATCCGCGCCGTCATCGATACCGCGCACGAAGCCGGCGAAAAGGTCAAAGTCATTTTCGAAAACTGCTATTTGAATGATGGCCAGAAGATTCGCCTCTGCGAGATCTGCGGTGAGCTGGGCGCGGATTGGGTCAAGACATCCACGGGCTACGGTACCGGCGGCGCCACGCTGGAGGATCTGCAATTGATGCGCAAAAACTCGCCCCCACGCGTGCAGGTGAAAGCGGCGGGCGGTGTCCGCGATCTCGACATGCTGCTACGCGTGAGAGAGATCGGCGTCACGCGCGTGGGAGCCTCACGCACCGCGCCGATGCTGGATGAGTGCCGCCGCCGGCTGGGACTCGACGTCATACAAGCCGCCGCTAGCGCGATTCCCGCCGGATACTGACGCATCCGCGCGCTGTGCCATACTAATCCGGATGATGAAATTAGGTTTTGTCACCGCCATCTTACCGGAGTTGACGCTTGAGGAGATCGCCGCATTTGCGAAAGACCACAGCTACGAATGTATAGAAGTGATGTGCTGGCCGAAAGGCAAAGCCGACCGCCGCTATGCCGGCGTCACCCACATTGATGTAGTCGGGTTCACAAAGGACGGCGCCGCGCGCGTGCGCGATCAAATGGCTCGTGCGGGTGTGGCCATCAGCGGCCTCGGCTACTATCCCAACCCGCTGGCTCCCGATCCCGCCGAAGCGCGCGTCTACATTGAGCATATTCGCCACGTCATCCAGGCTGCAAAACAGTTGGGGTTGCACGTCGTCAACACCTTCGTTGGCCGCGACTGGACCAAATCTGTCGACCAAAACTGGCCGCGCTTTCTCGACACCTGGCGGCCTCTCATCAAATTCGCGGAAGACGACGGCATCAACATTGGCATCGAGAACTGTCCCATGGCCTTCACGAAGGATGAGTGGCCCGGCGGCAAGAATCTCGCCACCTCACCGAAGATCTGGCGGCGCATGTTCGAAGACATTCCGAGTCCCAATTTCGGTCTGAATTTCGATCCCTCGCATTTCATCTGGCAGCGCATGAATTACTTGAAACCGTTACGCGAGTTCCGCAGCCGCCTATTTCACGTGCACGCGAAAGACGTGCGCCTCGATCAGGACCGTCTCAATGAGGTCGGCATCATGGCCCATCCTAACGATTTCCATACGCCGAAAATCCCCGGCCTAGGCGACGTTAACTGGGGCCGGTTCTTCTCCGTGCTCACCGACACCGGCTACGATGGCGCTGTATGCGTGGAGGTCGAGGATCGCGCATTTGAAGGCTCGCTCGAAAAACGCAAAGCGTCACTCATCCAAAGCGCGCGCTACTTGAGACAATACATCCCATAACCATGGCTAACTACAAACAACTTGAAGAACAGATCACAACACCATTGAACCTGCATCGCCGTCCTGTAGCCGTGGCATTTCGGCAAAACCCGCCGGCGGGCGTCGAGAAGTTTACGGGCACGCAACCCTCCGGGTGCAGTTTCTGGCGCATCGCAGCCGAGGGCCGTGCGTTCTACACGATTCCCAGCGATCATTACAACTGCCCCGTCGGCAGTTATACCCACAACATCGCTCTGCCAGCCGAACGCGCTCCGGAGCTGGAACAGGCGTTGGGCCTGATGGCCGGCGCCGGCTACATTAGGATGGAAGACATTCCGGGCGTTTTCCGGCTTCCGCAGACACCACCGGTGGTCCTCTACGCGCCGCTCGGCGACTCACCCTTTGATCCCGATGTCATTCTGTTCTCCGGCCGCCCAGCCTCCGTGATGCTGCTCGAGGAAGCCGCTTTGCGTGCCGGCCTCGCAGCACAGTTGCCCATGTTCGGACGCCCCACATGCATGGCCATCCCGGCGGCGCTTTCGCAAGGAACGGTCGCCAGCTCCGGATGTACCGGGAACCGTATCTACACAGGCCTGGGCGAAGACGAGCTCTATGTCGTAGTGCCCGGCAGAGATCTGGAACGCCTCGCAAATGAAATTGCCACCATCACCGAGGCCAACGCACAACTCGCCCAATATCATCAGCAACGCCGCGAGTCGCTGACCGCATAAGGCAGCACACGCCCATCACGAACAAAAAACCGGTGGTAACGTTACAGAGCCGCAGAGTTCTCCATGCGAATCGCCACCGATAAAACCGCCGCGGAGCCGCCGGTGCACTCGCCGGGAAAAACCGGCGCAACAAGGCTGAAGTCTTTGGATGCCCTGCGCGGCTTTGACATGTTCTGGATCATCGGTGGCGGCGAGGTTGTGAAGGGGCTTGCCAAGGCTATGGATACACCGGTTCTGAACGCCCTTGTCCCCCAATTGGAGCATGTCCGGTGGCAAGGCTTGCATTGCTGGGACCTCATCTGGCCACTCTTCATGTTCATTGTGGGAGCCGCCATCCCCTTCTCAATTGAGCGGCGGAGAGCCGCCGGCGCGACGAGTCGCACCCTGTTTCTGCACGCGCTCTCACGCTCCGTGATCTTGTTCGCGATTGGCATGGTCACCCAGGGAAACCTGCTGGCGTGGGATCTGTCCGTCTTCCGCCCATGCTACAGCGTGTTGCATGGCATCGCAGCCGGGTATCTGATTGCTGTGATCGTGGTGCTGACGGTGCGCCCGCGTGGCCGTGTGATAGTGCTGGGTGGATTTCTGCTCGCGTATTGGGCGCTGCTGGTTTTCATTCCTGTTCCCGGCGTGGGCCGTGGCGTCTTAACACCAACCGGCAACCTCGCCACTTATGTGGACCAGGCGTTGCTTGGGCGTTTCCATTACGGAGAGAACACGTGGTTCCTCAGCTACCTGGGATTCGCATCATCGGTTCTGTTGGGTGTCTTCGCCGGAGAATGCCTCGCCTCCAACCGGCCCCCGCAATCTAAGATTCTGCTGCTGTCGATTGCGGGCATCGTATGCATCGCCCAAGGCATGCTCTGGAGCATCCAATTTCCGATTATCAAGCTGTTATGGACTAGTTCGTTCGTGCTGGTCTCAGGAGGCATCAGCTTTTTGGCGCTAGCGTTCTTTTACTGGATCATTGATGTACTGGGGTACAAGCGGTGGGCCCTCTTCTTTATCGTGATCGGGATGAACTCGCTCGCTGTCTATGTGGCCACAATGCTTTTCGATTTCCGCCTGATTGCGGATATCTTTGTCGGCAAGTTGCTCCCGCGGCTGGGACGCTGGGACAGCTTCACTGAAGCCATAGTTACTCTGGGTGTGATTTGGTCGCTTTTGTTTTGGATGTACCGCAAGCAGTCTTTTATCAGGCTGTAAACTCTCCGAGTCATCACGCCAGCAGCTTTTGTACGACTTCGCCCTCCACATCTGTCAAGCGAAAATCGCGGCCCTGGAAGCGGTAGGTCAAACGTTTGTGGTCGAGGCCCATCAGATAGAGCGCGGTCGAGTGCAGGTCGTGGACGGAAATCGGATCTTCCGCAATGTTGTAGCCGACATCATCCGTCTTGCCAATCGTCACGCCGGGCTTGATGCCACCGCCGGCCAGCCACATGGTGAACGCGCGAGCGTGATGATCGCGGCCCAGGAATTTCGAGCCGCTGCGCGCTTCATTCATAGGTGTCCGTCCGAATTCCCCGCCCCAGATGACCATGGTCGAGTCGAGCAGACCGCGTTGTTTCAGATCGGCCACGAGAGCCGCGGAGGCGCGGTCGGTATCGCGGCATAGCCGCGCCAGCTTATTTACGATGTCCTCGTTGTTGCTGGCGCCGTGCGTGTCCCAACCACGATGAAACAGTTGCACGAAGCGCACGCCACGCTCCACCAGCCGTCTCGCCAGGAGGCAATTGTTCGCGAACGAAGCTGTACCCGGCGTCGTCCCGTACATTTCATGAATATTGGCGGGCTCTTTCGAAATATCGGCCAGCTCCGGTACGCTGGTCTGCATTTTGAAAGACATCTCGTACGCGGCGATGCGGGAAGCGATTTCCGGATCTCCAACGTCCGCCTGATGCCCCGTGTTCAGAAAGCGAAGCGCATCGAGCGAGCGGCGGCGGGTCTCAGAAGTCACCCCGTCAGGATTGGACAGGAACAGCACGGGATCTCCCGAGCGCCGGAATTCAACCCCCTGGTAATCCGAAGGCAGAAAACCACTGCCCCAGCAGGAACGGCCGCCATCCGGCTGATTTTGGCCGGAGAGCATTACTACGAAACCGGGCAGGTCGGCATTTTCGCTGCCGATGCCATATGTCACCCATGCCCCCATGCTCGGCCGTCCCGCGATTTGGTGGCCGGTGTTCATGAAGATTTGCGCCGGTGCATGATTGAATTGCGTGGTGTGGAGCGACTTGACGATAGCAATGTCGTCCGCGATCTTCGCGAGATGCGGCAGCAGCGCCGAGAGTTCTGCACCGGAGTGGCCGCACTCCGCAAATTGATGCGGCGAACCGAGCAGCTTGGGAACGCCCTTGATAAACGCAAAGCGCTCGCCCTTGATGAGATCCTCGGGGCAGGGTTGGCCGTCGAACTTCGTGAGCGCGGGCTTGTAATCGAAAAGATCGAGCTGCGACGGCCCGCCGGCCATAAAGAGAAAAATCACGTTCTTACATTTCGCCGGGAAATGCGGCCTCTTTGGCGCCATCGCGGTATCGGCGAACAAACTGGGATTCAAGAGTGACGTGAGCGCGGCCGCGCCAATGCCGAATCCCGCTTGGCCGAAGAAGTGCCGCCGCGTAGTCTCGAGTAATCTCCTTTGTTCGTCCGTCATGGATTTGTCACTCTTTCGTAATCGTCTCGTCCAGGTTTAGCAGCACGTTCGCCACCATGGTCCAGGAGGCGGTCGTCGAGTCGCCGCCGATTTTCTTGGCTTCGTCCGTGTGGGCGGCGAACCGCGACTCCTCATCTGCCTGATACTTCGTGAGGTAATCCAGCTCGTTAGGCTTCGCATGGCGGCCCGTGGCCAGCAGATAACCGTAATCGATGCGCGAGCGTGCATCGGAACCGCCTTCTTTCGCCAGGCGCGCAGCCATGGCCTGCGCCGCCTCCCAGAACGCCTCGTCATTCAAGAGGTTCAATGCCTGGAGCGGCGTATTCGTCCGTGTGCGACGCACCGTGCAGACTTCGCGGCTGGGAGCATCGAAGTTGATTTGCGTCGGATACGGCGCACTGCGCCTCGCGAACGTGTAGATGCCGCGGCGATAGCGATCCTCGCCTTGACTTGCCTGATAAACGTCGTCATTGTATGGCATGTCCCAGATGCCCGGTGGCTGCGGTGGAAACACACTAGGACCACCGATTCTGGCGCTCAGCAACCCACTCGCAGCGAGCACCGCATCGCGCACCATCTCGGCCTCCATGCGAAAGCGGGGACCGCGTGCGATCAGCCGATTGTTAGGATCTCTCGCGAACAGATCCGGAGTCACCTTCGACGACTGGCGGTACGCAGTCGAGGTCACGATCAGCCGGTCGATGGCCTTCATACTCCAGTCGCGATCCATGAACTCGGTAGCCAGCCAGTCCAGCAGTTCCGGATGCGACGGTTTCTGCCCCTGGGTGCCGAAATCCTCACTCGTCTCCACGATTCCGTGGCCGAAATACTGTTCCCACATCCGATTCACCGCTACGCGTGCAGTGAGTGGGTTGTCTTTGCTAACGAGCCATCGTGCCAGGCCCAGGCGATTCGGCATCTCGCTATCCGGGAGCGGCGGCAGCACAGCGGGAACGTTGGCATAAACCTTGTCGCCCCTGGCGGAAAAGCCGCCGCGAATCCGGATGAAATCGAAGGGGCGATCAAAACCCGGCCGTTCGCCCATGACCAACGTGCTGGGGATCTCCAGTTTGTTTTTTTCTTCACGGGCTTTCTTCAGTGCATCGCGGGCCGCCTCAAGCGAGGGCGTGACGCTGAGAAAATAATCTCGAAGCTTTTCCTCCTGTTCTTCGCTGCGGCCAGTCTTCCCGAGCAGGGATCGCAGCGAATGGCTGACGTTCACGATGGTGGTGGGATCACTCGCGTCTGTAACGGATAGCCTAAAGCTCCCCACGCTCTGGCAACTGAATTCCGAGTCCTGCACGATCGTCAACCGAACTTTCGATGCTTTCAAGGGCTGTTGCAACACGATGACTAACTGGCGCGGCAGACGCTTGTCTTCACGCGATGCATCCACCATCCAGACTTGACCGCGCTTGGTGTCGAGCGATCGGCTACCCGTGTCGGCAGCAAGTTTCTGCACTGCCACCGGCGCCCAGCCGGAGCCGTCCGGCACCTCCACCTTTATCTGCGTGACGTTGAAATTGCCGTAAGCGTCGCGGCCGGGCCCACCGCGCGGCAGCCTGGCATCCGGCAGCGCTTCCAAGCGAATGCCTGAGCCCGCCCCAGCCGGAAGCGCACACTCGATCACGTACGCTTCGTTGCGCGGCGCCGCGCCGCTGGCAAAGATCCGGCCATCGGATTCCGCGGTAAGTGTGCTTCCTGCTGCACCTGTCATCTTTGTTGGCGTGATCACCCGCCATGCCTGCTCGGCATTCAGCACCGCCTTCTCCCACTCGGCTTGCTGCGCCTTCAGCGCCGGCGTGAGCGTGACAGTCTCGTGCACCAACGCGTTGATGCGCGCTTCGATCGCTTCGCGCAGTTCTTTCTGTTCCGGAGTCGGCATCTCGAGCACCGGCTCGATGTAATAGGTCGAAGTGTCTCCTGTGCCTATCTGTTTCTTCTCACCGTTGTTGAAGAAGGCCATCATCGAATAGAAGTCCTTCTGCGTAAACGGATCGAACTTGTGATTGTGGCACTGCGCGCATCCCAGCGTGCTGCCGAGCCAAACCGTCGCCGTCGTCGCCACGCGATCCACCTGCACTTCGAAGTAAGACTCGTCCTTATCCACGCCGCCTTCTTCGTTGAATTGCGTATTGCGATTGAACCCGGTCGCGATGCGCTGCTCTTCGGTGCCGTTGGGCAGCATGTCTCCGGCGATTTGCTCGATCGTGAACTCGTCGAACGGCATATCTCGGTTGAATGCGTTGATGACCCAGTCCCGATACCTCCAGATGCTGCGGCGATCATCTTTTTCGTAGCCGTTGGAGTCGGCGTAGCGCGCCAGATCCAGCCAGCGGCGTGCCCAGCGTTCCCCGAAGTGGGGTGAGGCGAGCAGGCGGTCTACGTATCGTTCGTAAGCATCGGGCCGCATATCATTCAGAAATGCCGTTAGCTCCGCCGGCGTCGGCGGCAGGCCGATCAGATCCAGCGAAACGCGGCGAGCCAGCGTCTCTTTCGAGGCTTCTGGCGAATAACTCAGCCCCTCCTGCTCCAGCCGCGCCAACAGGAAATTGTCGATGGGATTCCGCACCAGCGCCGCGTGCTGCACGGCCGGGGCTGCCGGCTTCACGGGTTTGACATATGCCCAGTGTTTCGCCGGCGCCTGCTCTCGGGCATCGACACTTGCGGGCCATTCCGCACCGGCATCAATCCAGCGCTTGAGTGTTGCGATCTGCTCAGGCCCGAGTGGTGTCCCATTGAACGGCATCCTGGCTTCCCCGCCCCGCCCCTCGACCCGCGCGATCAGCCTGCTCTTCTCACTCGCGCCCGGCGTAACCACGCGCATTGCCACCGATTTCACATCCAGCCGCAATTGCCCTCTCGCCTGCGCCCCTGTGTGGCAACCGTAGCAGTTGGAGCGCAGAATGGGTGCAACATCGCGCGCGTAATCGACTGCGGCAGGCAGCGAGTCGATCCAGGCGCCGATCAATGCCACCTGATCCGCTGTGAGCGCAGCGCCTAACGGCGGCATGCGCAGTTTTGCGTCTGTCGCCGAGATGCGCTGGTAAAGAAGGCTGCCCCGGCTATTTCCGGGGAGAAGGGCGGAGCCCGAGTTTCCTCCGCGCAGCACGTTTTCCAGACTGTCCAGCTGCAATTGCGCCTGCGGACGATTGTCACTGTGACACGGCATGCATGATTTCACAAGAATAGGCTGGATCTGCGTTTCGAAGTTTGGCTGGCCGGAACCCGGCGGCCGCGCACCAGCCCAAAGCAGGCCGGTTACGGCCGCAACCTGGACAACACCAACTAAGCGTCTGGGCAACTTGAGGAGAAGTCTATCATTTCGGGACTCAATCCACACGCAGGGACTTCACCGGGTCGATGCGAGCCGCTCTCCAGGCCGGGAAGGCAGTTGCTGTGCCCGCGACGGCCCCAACCAGCGCGATCACGGTGAAAAACGTCCCTGGGTCAGTGGCGGCCACGCCGTAAAGCAGACTGGCCAGGAAGCGTGTCACTGCCAGCGCGGCCAGGAGGCCTGCTGCGACCCCGTAAAGAGAGACGCGCAAACCTTGCATCAGAACCATCGCAATAATGCGCCGCCGCGAGGCGCCTATGGCCACGCGCACCCCGATCTCAAACGTCCGCTGGCTGACCCAATATGAGACCAGCCCGTAGATTCCGATGGCGGCCAGCATCATGGCGGCCCCAGCGAAGCTCAGGAACACGCGGATGGTGGAGCGGAAGTCGGAAATCGATCCGGAGACGATCTTGTCAAGCGGCTGTACCGGGCCCACGGGAGCGCTGGGATCCTGTTCTTCTGCGAGGCTGCGAATCTCGTGGGCCAGGTGTGCGGATTCCCCTCTCGTTTTCACCACTAAGGTCATGGCAGCGATGATCTTCCCGTCCTCTCGCGCCGACTGAGTGTACGGCATGTACATCGCGCCAGGGATCCATAGAGGCCGATCTGTACCCAGGCCGTATTGGCGCACATCGCCTACAATTCCGACTACGGTCCTCCATTGCTGCTCCCCTGCGATCCTAATATGCTTTCCGATTGCGTTCTCTCCCGGCCAGAAGTACCTGGCAGTGGACGGAGTGATTAACAGGACACCGGCCGACGTGGCCCCGTCCGCTTCGGTAAACTCCCTGCCCGCCAGCAGCGGGATGTGCAGCATACGGATATAGTCCGGGCTGATTGCGCCTGCCCAAAACAACGGAGCCGGATGATCGGCCAACTTCGGATGCCGTTCCACGTCGATGGGAAGGCTAGGCTGGGGACCGTCTAACGGGAGCACGTTCACAACAGCGGCATCCTCGACGCCCGAGATTTCGCGTGCGCTGCTGAGAAGTCGCTCATACAACGCGACGCACGCCGCACGCTCCCTGCACGCGGACTGGTTCGGGCTGATGCGTACCGTAAGAATATGCTCCGGCTGAAAACCGGGGTGCGTTTCAGCAAGCGTCAATAAACTGCGCATCAGCAGCCCCGCGCTCACCACCAGCACCACCGTCAGCGCCACTTCCGCTCCAATCAGGCAGCTTCTCAGCCGGCTCCAGACGCTCCCGGTGGATCGCTGGCTGCCCGTCCGAATCGATTGGGCCAAGTCGATCTGCGACGCACTCAGCGCCGGTGCAATTCCGAATGCGACCCCGGTTAAGAGAGCGAGCGCCGCCACGGCGCCGCCCACCTGCCAGTCAATCGACGCTTGCGCCAGACCGGGTGTCGCCGCTGGCAGCACGGACTTGAACACGGAAAGCGCGCTCATTCCCAAGAGAACTCCCATGCCGCCGCCCACTGTCGCCAATAAAACGCTCTCCGTCAGCAACTGTCGTACGATCCGCAGGCGTCCCGCTCCCAACGCCACGCGCAACGCGATCTCTTTCCTCCGCGTGGTGGCGCGGGACAGGAGCAGACTTGCGACGTTCGCGCACGCAATCAGCAGCACTACACCCACCGAAGTAAGCAGGATGATCAATTTGCCCCGAATATCGCCGACTAAATCCGTTTGCAGCAAGATGGCTGCGGCATCCGCGTTCCAATCGCGCGCCATCGGATAGGGGAAAGTTGCTCGAAACTGCGTCACCAATGCCCGGATCTCGGCCTGCGCCTTTTGCAGCGTGGCTCCGGGACGAAGGCGGCACACCAGCGGCACAAACTCGGTCCCCCAGTATTCGAGAAAATTCGAGGAATCCAGCCGCAACGGCACCCAGGCATCTACTTTCGCCGACGGAAAACTGAAGCCCGGCGGCATGACGCCGACAATCTCGCGATTGATGCCGTTCAGCGCGATCACGCGGCCGACCACCGTGGGATCGCCGCCGAACTGGTTCTTCCAGACAGCATCGCTGATCATCATCACGCTGTCGCGGCCTGGCGAATCTTCTCCCGGTTCAAACACCCGGCCGCGCGCCGGCGCCGCTCCCAACACGGCAAACAAATTCGCCGAGACTGCGCTGGTGAACACGCGGATTGCCTCTCCCTGTCCCGTCAGGTTGAACTCCGAGCCCACACTCACCGCCGCGACATCCATCGCCCGGCTCCGCTGCTGGAACACCGGCACGGCCGCGCGCGGGTAAATGCCCGTGACGCGCATCAGCCGGCCGGGATCGCGGTAGGGTAGCGGCCGCACCAGTAATGTGTCAACCAGGCTGAACATCGCCGCGTTCCCGCCAATGCCGATCGCCAGCGACAGCACTGCGATAACCGTAAAGCCCGGCGTCCGCACAAACATCCGCGCCGCATAGCGCAAATCTTGCATCAGCCTTTCCAGCCGTATGAAACCCCACATGTCCCGGCATTCCTCTTTCGCGATAGCGATGTTGCCCATCTCCCGGCTGCTCAGCTCGCGCGCGTCCTGCGGCGACAGACCCGCACGCGCATGCTCGGCCTGCTTCAGGGAACGATGACATTCGATCTCCTCGGCCAAATCGCGCTCGAGTCGCGTGCGGCGCCAACGAAACGTGAGCCGGCGCCATCCGCGAGCCAGGAAGGTCGGAACAGACGGGGTCATGCCATGTCCAGCACTTTCTGAATCGCGCCGATCATGCGCGTGAACTCCTCACGCTCGGCCGCCAACTGCTTCCGCCCGGCCGCTGTCAGCGTGTAATATCGTGCGCGCCGGTTGTTCTCGGAGGCGCCCCACTCCGCCCTCACCCACCCATTCAGCAACAATCGTTGGAGCGCCGGGTAAAGCGAACTCTCGCCCACCTGGAGCACGTCCTCGGAAACCTGCTGCAGCCGCTGCGCGATTCCGTACCCATGCATCGGTCCCGAAGTCAAGGTTCTCAGAACGAGCAGGTCCAAAGTCCCTGGCAGCAGTTCCACGGAACTCGGTTTCCTTCCCATCGTCTATCGATGGAAGTATCACTCGTTTGGCGCCTCTTGTCAAGCGGGACCAATACGACTCCCTATCCGTTCAGTCTGTCGAACTATCCATTCAGATAGTCCCAGCGCGCGACCATGCCGTCCACCTCCGCGCAAATGTCTTTTACACCCAATGGATTCTGCAGCAACTGACGAGTGGCACCCTGCTTGCCTTCGCAAGTCGTGAGTGTGGGAGGAGAGGAACAATGAACGCCAAAGTGGCAAGTCAGGTCAACGAAACAATGGACGCGGCGATACTGTGGCGGGCCCGCTCCGATCTGTCCCCCGCTTCAACGCCACGCGAGCGCTTGCACCTGAATATCCAACGGCTGCGTTCTCTCGACCGGCGGCTCTCAGGCGATTCACGGCAGCAACCGGAGCTGCTCACAGCCATCGAGCTGATTGGTTTCAAGATCCGCCACTTGGCCCGCCAGATTCAGCAGGACGAACAAGTCAGTACCGGCTCGCCTTCCTGAAGACTCTCATTCCCGGCACAATCACTGCGCCAGCTTGTCCAGCACTAATGCCAAAGCCTCCGCGGACGCCGGCGTAGGCTCGTGACAGAACTTCTTCCGCGCTTGCCGCAACTGTTCCGCCAGCTCCAAGTCATCGTCAGCGGCTTCACTTTCTCTGCCCGCTCGGACTCTCGATTTAAGCGCTCCACTGGCTTCGGCAGTTACTGTCCGGATGGCTTCGGGCGGAGTAGGTCCCGCGCATCGATTCAAATCTTCCAGCGCAAGCTCCACGAGTTTCGCACTCCTTCGGTACCGCTCAGAGGCGCGGATTCCCCGCCTCGTCGGATCCAGTGCGAGTATCTCGTTGGTCAGATCGAGCCGTTTCTGGATCTGCGCGTTGTCCGGCTTCAGGCGCGCCGCTAACGAGAACTCCGCCTGCGCGCTTCGGAAGTCTCTTCCGGCGAATTGAGCTTCGGCCAACCCGGCACATGCGTCCGCATTTTGGGGATCCTGGCGTAGGATTTGCCGAAAAATCTCGGCTGCGCGCGCCGGCGAGCCCGACAAGATGAAAAGCCGCGCGATGCGCATGCGGGTCTGGATATCAGGTGGTGCTTCATCCTGAAGCGGGAGCAGCTCCGCTAGCAGCTCTCGCTTGGAATCGTTCTTCACCAGCAGGTCGATCAACTCGAAGCGTACGCTCACGCGATTCGCCGTCGTATCCTTCGGCCATCGTCCATAAATCGCCGTGTGGTAATAAGTGATCGCTTCAGCGGTTCTACCCTCCTTTGCCAGGACACGCGCCATCAAGAAGTTGATCATGCCGTCGGTAGGATCGCGCGCCAGCATCTCCGTGAGCAGCGTTTTGGCATCCGTAAGTTTATTGGCCGCCAACAGCCCTTGTGCGAGCGCCAGTTGGGCTTCCATGTCGCCTGGAGCGGCGGCCAGCGCCGCCCGAAATCGCTCAATACCTTCCAGGAAGCGTCCGTCTTTCGCCAGCCGCTGGCCTTCCGCGAGAAGACGCGCCGCTTGCGCCTGGCTTTCCGCATGCTCCATCCGCGCGAGGAACGTGTCGATCACAAAAAGACCAGCGGCGGATACAAATACCAGCGCGAACGTTCCCAGCAACGACGGATTGGCCGGAGACCTGGCGGGTTCGCTCATCTAGTTTTCCGGCTCCGCCGGTCTGGCAATTCCGTAAGCATGGAGAATGTTGTCTAGCGTCACCACGCCGATCAACTCGCGCAGATTGCCCCGGCTCACCACCGGCAACATGTCGAGCCCCGCCGCACCCATGCGCGTCAGAGCGGGACTCAAGGGCTGATCCGGATGCACATGTGGAAACTCGACCGCGGTGGGAAGGTGCCGACCCGGACTTTCACCCAGAATATCCGCCAGTTTCTTGTCTGCCAGCCCGCGCGCAATTGCCCCTTCGAGCTTCGCCCTCGTGATCATGCCCCACAATCCACCCCCGTCGGCCACCGGTGCGGCACTCAGCTTCAGGTGTCGCATCTCCTCCGCCGCCGCGGCAATTTCCGCATCCGGTGGGAACACAACCGGCGCGGGACGCATCGCCTGATCGACCCGGATTTTCCCGAACGTCGAACGCGACTGCGCACTTGGCAGATGCACCCCATCCTGGTGCGCGAGCGCATCATAAATCGGCTCTTTCTGCAGTTTGTATGAAATGAAGAACGCGATCATGTTGGAGATCATCAGCGGCACGATGATGGTGTAATCACGCGTGACTTCAAAAATCATGATCACTGAGGTCATCGGGGTGCGGACGATGCCGGCGAAAGCCGTTCCCATCCCGACCAGCGCATAAGCGCCTGGTTCCGCTGTGTAAGCCGGAAACAAAGCATGCGCCACGCTGCCCACGGCTCCGCCAATCATCGCCCCGATGAACAAGCTCGGACCGAAGATGCCGCCCGCATTCCCCGATCCGTAACACAGCGCCGTCGCTATGATCTTCAGCACCGCCAGAATCACGAGTAGCTGGACGACCAGATTGCCGTGGAGCGCCCGCTCCACCACGTCGTAACCCACGCCCAATACCTCGGGCACAAAATATCCCAGAATTCCCACACCCAGCCCGCCTGCAACCGGCTGGAACCACACCGTCCACTTAGGAAACCGCAGAAACCGCGCACGAATGCCGAGGAGCAACTTGACGAAACACACCGATCCCAGCCCGCCTACCACCCCTAGCGCAGCGTAGATCCCAAACTCCACCGGATGCACCAGTTGGTATCCGGACACGTGAAAGAGCGGATCATCCCCAAGCACCAGATGCAACACCATCCACGAAGTGGCTGATGCGAGCACCACCGAGCCCAGCACGGGCGCGTTCAAGTCACCCACAATCTCTTCCAGCGAAAACAGCACCGCGGCGATTGGCGTGTTGAAGGCGGCCGCGAGCGCGGCCGAACATCCCACCGGAACCAGCGATCTCACCTGCTCTTTGCTGAGGCCCAGCCGCCGCGCGATCACACTTGCGAGGCCCGCGCCCACCTGCACCGAAGGCCCCTCGCGTCCCAGCGCGATGCCAGTCGCCAATGACGCCGAGCAGCAGAAGAACTTTCCCAGCACTGTCCGAAACCTGATGTAACCGTCGGTCACGAACAGCGCGAACTTCGTTTGCGGAATTCCGCTGCCGCGCGCGTACGGGAAATAGCGATACAGGAGGTAACCGGTGCCCAGTGAGCCGAACGTGGGTACCAGGATGCGCCGCCAACCCGATCCTCCAGCCGGATACATACGCGCCGCAAGTCTGCCCGTGAGGAGGATGAACGCAACCACCACCAGGCCCACCAGCCCGCCGAGCACCAGGCTAAGCACATAGGTGAGCTGATTCTCGCGCTGCCGGAGATCGTCGAACCATTTGAGAGCTTTTGATTTCCAACCCGTCCCGCTTTCATCCTGCATGGCGTGCCGCTCGCGATGAGCTCATTTTGTCAGGATAACCCCCGCGCCCGCCCCACGGCATCCAGCGTCATGCGACGACAGTGTCGGCGCCGGGCACTCCCGGCCTTCTCGATGACGACGCGAGGTGACTCACAAGGCGGGAATTCTGAAGTGGATCAATAACAGGATGAGGGCTTCTTCTTGCTACGGCCAAGCTCGCGGCGTCTACCGAAACAGCATCGCCGCCATGTATCCGAGCATCGCTCCAAGGCCCGAGCCAACGATCACGTCGCTTAGGTAGTGCATGCCCAGAACCACACGTGATGCGGCCACGCTCGCCGCGCAAAACAACAGAACCGGCAGCGCGGCTGGATAGAACGTGCCGAGCGACAGGGCCATAGCGAACGCCGTGATGGAGTGGCCCGATGGGAACGAGAACTGGTCTGGTGGCAACACGGTCGCCCAACAGTGCGGCTCGATCGCGCATGGCCGCTTCCGGCCCACCGTTCGCTTGAGTACTTTGAAGGCGCAAATGCCGCTCGCCACCGCCGCCGCTGCCGCCCCCAGCGCCTGGTGACTCGAGGAATCATTCGACGCGAACACCGCCAGCGCGCAACACCACCACAGCCAGCCGTCGCCGGCGCGCGTTGCCGCCAGCATCCACACGCGAAACCAGCGCGGCGGGCGCCAGCGATTCAGCCGCTGCATAAGAAAGCGATCCGGTCTCGAGAGGTTCGACGCCGCCCGCAAGAGGTTCATAGGCCCGCCTCATTGGCGCACGCCGGGCCGTACGCGGACGTGCGCGGCCGGCAGGTGCGCGGAGCCCAGCGCGATACGAACGCGAACTCCCGCACACAATTCGCCAGTATTACCACTGGCACCAGCGCTGTCAGCGGCACCAGGGAGAGCGTCCAGGGGTTCTCGCGCATCATGGCCGCACTGAGCGACCACACCGCTCGGGTCAGCTTCCAATAGCCGCCCGACTCTCCGACGAGCATGGCCTGCCCCGCGCGCAGCCCTTCCAGAAATTCCTTCTTCGTGCGTGCTCCTGCAACCCGCGTGTAAGTGCGCCCGAGCGATGCCACCGTGTGCGCGTCGCTGCCGCCGATGACCGCTTTGCCCCAACTCTCCGCCAACTCGCCGGCGCGGCGATTGTTCAGCTCCGGAATCTGCCCGTTGAGAGCCTCCATTCCTGGAAAGTGGCGCGCGAACAAAGCGAAGTCAGCCTCGGTCCGCCGCCCGGTCAGACTCGAGTAAACGTGATTGATGGTAAAGAAAAGCTGCTGCTCGCTCAGATAAGCGCAGAGGCTAGGCAGGTCCTTGCGGCGCCGCTGAATTTCCGTGTGATGCCATTCCTGTATGTCGTAGACTCCGATGTGCATTTCCGTGCCATCGGGCGAAATAGCGGTGACCTCCTCGCTGAGGAAGAAGTCCGGATGCCGCCGCAACTCTTCAACGGCGTCGATCGAATCGTGATCCGTAACCGTTACCAGATCCATGCCCCGCTGCTTCAGAATCTCATAGAGCGGCTGCGGAGCGGTGTAGCTTTCGCGACATACGCGGTCTAGTACGGGCACCGTGCACATACCGGAGTGGCGCGTATGGACGTGCAGATCGCATCGCATACTCCCTTCTTACAGGAGCTTGTGTTTCAGCTTCATTACGTCTTGAAGACATTCTTAACAAAAATTGTTTTAAACACTCAGGGGTTAGTGTGCACCTGTTAACAATAGGACCGTAAACTCAGGTTAATAATTGGGTTCCAGGTGGTGCCGAACATCTACTCCCTTCACCAGGAATAGCGTATCCTCGGCGATATTGGTGGCATGGTCGGCGATGCGCTCCAGGTGCCGGGCCACCAGAATGAGGTCGAGTGCCTGCTGGATCGACTCGGGGTCCTCCTGCATGAACGAGATTAGCTCGGAGTGGATCGAGTCCCGCAGCCGGTCCACCGTGTCATCGGAAAGTAACACGCTGCGCGCCAGTTCCGGCTCCCGTCTTACAAAAGCATCCAGGCTCTTGCGGACCATGGATTCAACCGTGCGCGCCATTTGCGGAATATCGATGAGCGGCTTGACGGGTGGACGATTCATCAGCGCGATGGCGCGCTCCACGATGTTCACCGCCAGGTCCCCCATGCGCTCGAGGTCCGTGTTGATTTTGATCGCGGCCGTCAGAAAACGCAGGTCTTTCGCCATGGGCTGCTGCAGGGCCAGAAGCCTAACGGCGAGGTCGTCAATCTCGATTTCCAGGTGATTGATGCGGTCCTCGTTTCCGAGAACCTGATGGGCTATCGCTTCACTGCGCTCCATGAGCGCGCGCACGCTATTGTGGATGGCCGACTCCACCAGCGTCCCCATCTCCAGGAGCCGTCCCTGCAGGTCTTCCAGCTCTTCAATAAAATGGCGCACTAAGTTGTCCTCGATTGCCGTCCGGCCGACTTGCTGTTCCTTATACGCCGCGCGCAGGACCAACCGCCCGCCGGAAATCGACCCCTTTTGCAAGGAATATCACATCTTCGGCGATATTGGTGGCGTGGTCGGCGATGCGCTCCAGATTGCGCGCCACAAAAATGAGGTCCACCGCCGCGGGAACCGAGGCCGGATCGCGCTGCATGAAATCTACCAGCTCGGTGTAAACCTTGTCCCGCAACGCATCTACTTCATCGTCCGCGGGACAAACGGTCTGCGCCAGGTCCGCGTCCACCTTGACGAACGCATCCAGGCTCTTCAGCACCATGTCTTCGACCAGCGACGCCATCTTGGGGATGTCCTCGAGCGGCTTTACCGGCGGCCGGTTGATCAGAGCAACGGCGCGCTCCGCGATGTTCACGGCCAGATCCCCCATTCTCTCGAGATCCGTGTTGATCTTCAGGGTTGCCGTCAGAAAGCGCAAGTCCCGCGCTACAGGCTGATTCAGCGCGAGCACGCGAGTCGTTTTCGCATCCACCTCCACCTGCATCTGGTTGATGGTCGGCTCGTCTCGCATGACCGCTTTGGCCAGTTCTTTGTCGCGGTCCACCAACGATTGAACACTCCGCCGGATCGAAGACTCGACCAGCGATCCCATGCGTAGCAGCAGTTCGTTCAGTTCATCCAGCTCGAGGCTGAAGTGGCGCAGTGCCATGGCTGTTTATCCGAACCGCCCGGTGATGTAATCCTCGGTCTCTTTGGCCGCCGGATTCTTGAAAATCACCTCGGTCTGGTCAAATTCGATCAGTTTGCCCAACAGAAAAAAGCCGGTGTTGTCGGCGACGCGCGCCGCCTGCTGCATGTTGTGAGTGACGATCACGATCGTGCAATCATCCTTCAGCGTGAATAACAGGTCTTCGATTTTTGCCGTGGCAATCGGATCCAGCGCCGAACAGGGCTCGTCAAGAAGCAGTACTTCCGGATCGACAGCCAGGGCCCGCGCGATGCACAGCCGCTGCTGCTGCCCCCCGGAGAGCGCATGCGCCGATTCTTGAAGCTTGTCCTTCACTTCATCCCAAAGCGCCGCGCGTCGCAAGCTCTTTTCCACGACGTCGCGAACCGAGGTTCCCCGCGCCATCCCGTTTACGCGAACGCCATACGCCACGTTGTCGAAGATGGACTTCGGAAAGGGATTCGGTCTCTGGAAGACCATCCCCACGCGCCGGCGGAGATTGGTGACATCCAGCGCCAGAACATCTTCGCCATCCAGTGTAATCCGGCCGTCAATGCGCGTATGGCGTATGGTTTCGCTGATTCGGTTTAAAGTCCGTAAAAAGGTGGACTTACCACAACCCGACGGACCAATCAGGGCCGTGATCTTGTTGGCGTAAAAACCCAGCGAGATCTCGTGCAAGGCCTTGTAGCTGCCGTAATGGAAGCTCAGACGCTCGGTGGACAGTTTAATGGTTTCAGCCTGTTTCGGCGCCGGACCGGAAGAAGTCAAAGGCTCTTGGTTGATTGACCCCACGATGGTTTCAGACTCCGGTGCGGTACTCATTGTCACAGACCCTCATTGTTATCATCCCGCAGCATGCGAGGTTCGTGCCAGCACCATCCTGGCCACGATGTTCACCAGCAGAACGACGGCGAGCAGGACGAAGCCGGCCGCCCAGGCCTGGCGGTGCCAGTCGTCGTACGGAGAGATCGCATACTTGTACACCATCTCCGGCAAAGCCGAGGTAGGCTTGTTCCAGCCCGGGCTCCAGAACGTGTTCCCAAGGCTGGTGAACAGCAACGGGGCCGTCTCCCCGGCCACCCGGGCCAGATCCAGCATCATGCCGGAGAAAATCCCTTTAATCGCAGCTGGGATCACTACCGTGGCGATGGTCCGGGCCTTGCTGGCGCCGAGCGCCATGCCCCCTTCGCGCAGGCTCTGCGGCACACCCCGCAGGAACTCCTCCGTGGTGCGCAGCGCGATCGGCACCATCATTATTCCCAGTGCGAAGCCGCCGGCCAGGGTAGAGAAATGATGCATGGGTGCGACCACGATTCCATACGCGAAGATCCCGATCACAATGGAGGGCACGCCGTTCAGCAGGTCCGTCATGTACCGGACCATGGAGGGAAACAGTCCGGTTCCAAACTCGGCCAGATAGACGCCGCCCAGAAATCCGAACGGTACTCCAATTAAGGTGGCCAGCAACAGCAACTTGCCGCTACCCACGATGGCGTTGGCCATTCCACCACCGGACTCTCCCACCGGAACCGGCAGCTTGGTAAAGAAGTTCCAGGTCAAGTAGCGTGCGCCATTCCAGAACAGATATCCGAGGACTGTCAGCAGAATTCCGATGATCACGACGGTGCACACCCCTGTCAGGCTAAGCATCACGGCATTCACGATCCTGCGCCGTCGCTGCAGCATGTTACTTGGCCACCCGGGCCCCGGTCGTGAGGATCAAAAGCCGGGCCAACCCATTGATGATGATCGTGATCGCGAACAGCACGAGACCCAGTTCCACCAGGGCGGAGATGTGGAGGTCGCTCGTCGCTTCGGTAAACTCGTTGGCGATCACCGCTGCGATGGAATAGCCGGGGGCCAGCAAAGAGGTTTGCACCTTGGGCGTATTCCCAACAACCATGGTGACTGCCATGGTCTCTCCCAGAGCCCGTGCCAGCGCCAGAAAGATCGATCCGAAAATGCCTCTTTTCGCGAAGGGCACGACCACCTGCCAGGTGGTTTCCCACTTGGTCGCGCCCAGCGACAGAGCCGCTTCCCGTTGATCCACTGGTACGGCCAAAAGTACTTCGCGCGACACCGAAATAATGAACGGTACGATCATCACGGAGAGCACAACGCTGGCGGAAAACAGGCTTACGCCGTAGAAAGTCCCGCTGAAAATGGGCAAGAAGCCCAAAACGCCTTTGATTGCGGGCACTACCGCTGATTCCAGTATCGGGACCAAAAGGAATCTACCCAGCAGCCCGTAGATAACACTGGGCACTGCGGCTAACAGCTCGATCAGGAACGTGAGAAGGTCCGAGATTCTGGGAAGGGCCATCTCGGCAAGAAAAATAGCCGCTCCCAGACCGATCGGAACCGAAATCAGTAGCGAAAGCAGGGACGTCACCACCGTCCCGAACATGAAAGGGACGGCCCCGAAATTTTCCTGCACTGGATCCCAGGTGCTCGTAAGGATGAAATTCCAGCCGAACTTGTGGCGAGACAAGGCTGATCCCAACCAGAGTTGGTAAACGAGCAGGCAGGTGACCAGGAAGATGCTGGCCGCGCAAACCAGGGTCAAAGCATACGCGAGCTGGTCGCCAGCCCGGAGCTTATCCGCAAGCGCGCTCACACGCGAACGAGGCAGAGCTGTGGAGGCGGCGCTCATCTACGAAGGCTCACTGAGTTTGAAGGTCTTATTCTACACCCCGTCAGGATTTGGCGTGGATCTTGGAAATCGCCTTTTCCTCTTTGGACACAACGGCCTTGGGCAGAGGCGCATACTCGAGCGCTTCTGTCATCTTCTGGCCAGGCCCTAACATCCAATGCAAGAAACCGGTGATGGCGTCGCGCTTCTGTTTGTCTGCGATCTCTTCGGGAACCAGCAGCCAGGTGAAACTGGCGATGGGATAAGCGTTCTTTCCCGGCGGGTTGGTGATGGAGACCCGGAAGTCGTCAGGCATCTCGGCGCCAGCTGCCGCCGCCGTCACCGAAGCCAGAGACGCCTGGACGAAAGCTCCGGAGCTGTTGCGCACGCGGCCGAAGGACATCTTATTCTGCGCGGCATAAATCAGTTCCACATAACCGATCGAGTTCGCGGACTGCTTGACCTGGCCGGCAACTCCTTCGTTGCCCTTGCCGCCGAGTCCCACCGGCCAATTGACGGAGGTGCCTTTGCCGACTTTGGTCTGCCATTCCGAGCTCACTTTGGACAGGTAATCCACCCAAACATACGTAGTCCCGCTTCCATCCGACCGGTGAACTACTATTATGTCTGTGCCGGGCAGCTTCACCTTTGGGTTGGCTTTAGCGATTTCCGGGTCATTCCACTTCGTAATTTTCCCCAGGAAAATCCCGGCCAATGCCTCGGGGGTGAAGTTCAAGTCGGTTGCCACTCCCGGGATGTTGTAAACCGGGACATCAGCCCCCAGCACCGTCGGGAAATGCAACACGCCGCAACCCCGCTTGTCGTGAAATGCCTTTAGCTGCTCTTCCGTCATAGGACCATCGGTGGCGCCGAAATCCACCGTCCCTTCCGTCACCTGCCGGATACCGCCTCCCGATCCGATGGATTGGTAGTTGATCTCAAGGCTGGGGTGCAGCTTGTGGTACTCATCGAACCATTTGGAGTACATGGGGTACGGGAATGTGGCGCCCGCCCCGGTGAGCGACATCTGTCCAAACGCCGGCAGAGCCAAAATGGCGAGCGCGGCGGCAATCGTCACAAAAGTTCGCATTCTAGTCATTGGTGGAATCTCCATTGTTCCGCGTTGAGTGGTTGCAACATTACGGCCTCCAACTTAGGGATCGTTTCGGCGGCTACTTGATGCCGCTGGCTGGAGCCGAGCCAGGCAGGGTGTAGCGGAGGTTCACGAAGCCCATGGACAGACTGGCGTTGGATGGCGCAGGGGAAATGGCAAGCCATGGATTCCGCTGCAAATACGAGTATTGAAACATGAGGTTCAAAGCGCCCCACTTCGCGTCTTTCGCCAGCGTAGTGTTGCTGCCAAACGTAATTTCCTGAATGGCACGATTCTGACCGTCGCTGGCGATGGGTCCATACCCGATCGTCTTTCCGGTGGCGTCGACGGCCAGGTTCTTCCCGATGTAAACGCCGCCATAATATGCATAAAACATGGTCTTTCGGGCAGTCGCCTCGAACCCGGTTACGGTCGATGCGGAATGCACCAACGACAGGTTGCCGTCGGCTCCGATGATAAAGTCGGGCGCCTGGCCGAAAATGTAGCGTCCAGCGCCGTCGCTCCAGAAATTATTGGTGAAGACACGGAAGCCTTTGAACAGGTCGAAATTGAGATTGACCGCCAGCCCACCGCCGGCTTTGGTGTTGGTCTGGAACGGCGGGGTGCTGGCCGGATTGGAAATCTTGTTCGTGATCTCGACACCCGCAATTTCGAAGTGGAATTTGTTCGACGGATCTACAGCCAGCTTGGCAATGATGTCCGGATGCAGGGCAGCGGCCGAAATCACGCTGCTGCCATTATTGACCTGGCCCCCCAAAATGCCCGCTAGCGCTGCCGGGGCTACGATCGCGCTGCCGCCATTGCCGCCGCCGACATAAGGCTCCGAGTTTTCCAACGCCACCGCGAAGGCCGCCTTATCGTTCAAGTGAAACGTGCCACGGAAGCCTGGAATGCGGCCCCACACCAAGCCCGCCTGGTAATTCACGTCTATGTCTTGCGAATAGAAGATGTCGCCAGGCAACGGTGAGATGCCTTTCCGGCCGGGCGTGAGCAAGCTCCACGACTGGCCGGCCAGGAAGTCAAATTTACCCATTCTGACGTCCACCCAATACAGCCGCAGGCGGAACACATAAGGGTTGCTGCTGACGGCGAGACCGCCGTTGGGAGGATTTCCGAGCTGACCCAAAAAGTCAGATTCCCAGTAGCCGAGGACCTTGGTGTCGCCAAACGCGCCGTCGAAACGCGCTCCGATCCGCGAGTTCTGAATACTCAACCGTGTTTCCGTCAGGCTCCCCGCTTGCACGTTCGAGTACGGGATGCTACCGAAGTTGGTACCAATTCCGGATCCAGGATTGGTCGACCGCGAGACCGCCGTCATATCCATAAACCCGACCGGTGTAATGGTGGCGGTTCCAATGTGGATTTGCAATGGTGCGGCAACATTATCCCCACCCTGCGAGTTGGGCGCAGGGACCGGCGGCAAGGCTGCTGGCGCGGCCGGAGGCAGAACCGGCGTTGTGCTGGCCACTTCGCCAAGTGTACGGACGCCAGGCGCAACGGCTGGCGCAGCTGCGGGTGGCGCAGTCTGCGCAACAGGCACTGGGCGGTTGGCTTCAATCAGTTTTCTCTGCTCTGCCAGAGCCTGGCGCAACTCCTGGATCTGCTGTTGCTGTTCGGCAAGCTGGGATTTCAGTTGATTGATTTCCTGGTTCTCGCCAGCAGGCTGGCTTGCCGGCCCGTCTGCCGCCATCGATTGAAACGCAAAGGCTGCTGCAAGAAACAGAATCTGGTTCGTTCGGTGAAATGTTTTATTGTTCATATTTGTGTCCTACGTGGGCAAGCGCGTGCCTAGGCCCCAGCCCGAGGGCGATGGAGATTAGCATTTTCAAAAGCTGAAGGGGCAGCATACCCCGTCAGAGTTAGCCTTTGATGAAACAATGGTTACAAAACGGTTAATTCAGATCGCTGCGGGGCAAAGTGATACTAAAAGTAGTACCTTTCCCGAGTTCGCTTTCCACCGTGACGCGACCATTCATGCGCTCGAGTACGTGCTTGACGATGGAAAGTCCAAGTCCGGTGCCGCCAACGGCACGAGAACGGGCTTTGTCGACGCGATAAAACCGTTCGAAAATGCGTGACAGATCTTCGGAGGGAATCCCGATACCGGTGTCGGCAACAGTAATGCGAACCAACCTGTCCGGAAGACCGATGACTTCAATGCGCACTTCTCCTGCCGGGCGATTGAACTTGATGGCGTTGTCAATGAGGTTGACGAGAGCCTGCTCGAGCCGGATGCGCGAACCCGACACGGTGGCGTCTTCCACGCGGTCGCTGATGAGCGTCACGCCGCGCACGCGCGCCTCGGATTCCACCGTGCGCAGCGCGCTTTCCAGGACGTTGCGCACCGAAAATTGCTCGGGTTCGGCAGGTTCCCCTCGGCCGGACTCCAATTCGGATAGGACGAGTAGATCGGAAGCAATATTGTTGAGCCGCGCGGCTTGCGCCTTGATGATTTCCACGAAGTTGCGATTGTTCTCCGGATCCTCCAGGGCGCCTTCAAGCAGCGTTTCGGCGTAACCTCGGATGGCCGCGAGCGGCGTGCGCAGCTCGTGGGAGACATTGGCGACAAAATCCTTGCGAACGCGCTCCAGGCGCTCGAGGTCGGTGATGTCGTGCAGCACCGCAATGGCGCCCCAACGCGACGAAACGGACAATGGCGCGGCCTGCACTTCGAACGAGTGGCCGTTGGCCGCGGGCAGCAAGAGGCGCTGCTTGACCGGTGTTTCCGACACCAGCACCTGCGACAACATGTCCAACAGGCCGGCGTCGCGGACGACCTCGAGCAACGGAGCGCGTTGCGGCACAGGTACGGGAATGCCGGCGACCCGCGCAAAGGACTCGTTGCAAAATGTGATGCGCATCTGCTGATCGACCGCGAGCACGCCCTCCACCATACTGGAGAGGATGGCTTCGCGCCGGGCCGATTCCAGGCTCAGCCGGTCGAGCGAATCCCGCAGTTGCGCAGCCATGCGGTTAAGAGATCGTGCCAGGGCGCCTAACTCGTCATCGCCGTCAGGCGGGAGATCGCGGAGCGCGCGAGTCTCAACCAGACGTTCGGCGAAAGACTGCAGATGGCGGATGCGGCCCGTGAAACGGCGTGAGAAAAGATACGCGATGACCATAGCCAGGCCGAGGGCGGCGAGCGATGTTCCAAACAAGAGCCAGCGCACCGCGCCCACGGCGGCGTCACGCTCCTGCAAGGGTACCGCGAGACGCAGAAGGAAACCTGGCGCGCCCTGGCCGGGGACGGCCATGGCGACGTAGTAGTAGTCGCGATCCAACGAAGGGCTGCGGCGAATGGAGAAGCCGGCGGTGCGGCCGCGGGCCTGCACGATTTCCGGAAGACCCGCGAGACTCTCGGGCGTCTCCACGGTGCGCTCGGAGTCGGCGACAACGGCGTTGAGCGCGTCGGCAACGGTGACGCGCGCCTGCGCACGAGTGGATACCTCTTTGGCCCAGCTTTCCAGTTGCGCGGCCGGAACCGTGGAAACTTCACCCGCAAGGATGCGGGCCTCGGCGGTGAGGCGTTGCTCGACGTTGCGTGTTTCACGGCCGGCAATGTAAGTA
>Ga0335081_10001953_pt1 | contig 32603 bp, 36 predicted proteins | sample Lox_Sample_35_FD_206713 | JGI IMG/M metagenome (GOLD analysis project Ga0335081, IMG submission 206713) | Soil microbial communities from Loxahatchee National Wildlife Refuge, Florida, United States - Lox_Sample_3.5 | ecosystem: Environmental > Terrestrial > Soil > Wetlands | place: USA...
TGTTGACCGCTGAAATCGAGTTTGCTAATGTTAATCATGGCAAGTCTCCTTTCGGTGTATTTTCTGTCTGTCCTGACGTAAATATACCTTAAGTCAGACTTGCCTTTTAATCATAAGGTCTAAAGCAAACAATTTTCCATTCTTTGAAACTACATAAAGTTACAAGCTGAATCATTCAGCGAATACCTATAAAATAACCCCACCGGAGTCGTTGACAATGTCCCTGATCAGGAATATAGTCGTTCGGAAATCCGGGAATGGCGTGGCACAATCATTTCCAAACTCGTCAATACAAGATTACGGACTTGTCGGGGCGGTTTCCGTCCCATAAAACATTGGTTAATCCTACTAAATAAAAAAGCTGATTTCTTAATCTCGTGGAAAATAGATACTAATTTTATTACTAAGGTGACGTATGAAAAAAGAAATCACATTTATTTTCGCTATGTTCGTTGTCGACGTTTTAGCAGGAATCGCAATCACTATGATATTGATATTCATCGCCGTACCACAATTCACACAGTATCAGCTCACTTTGGCTGAAAAAGCAGACTAGGATCGGATTGTATCATACGGCAATATCATGATGGGCTCAGCGTCATGGATACTCCTTATAGCTGTCTCGTCAGTAATAGTGACCATCCTCAGACTTCTATTTCTGAGAGTATTGAATCCGCAAAGCGTGATGGCTTTGAAAAAATGGAGATCAGTTGCGGGTGCCAAGCTTCTGGTAGTGTTCTTATTATCTTTGGCATGGTTATATCTTCTTGTGAACGAGTCCGGATCAGTTTACATAACACAAAGGGATATATCGAAATCGATTCAATTCGGCATTTATGTAATCGGGGCGGCCGGTCTGTGGTTGATCGCCAGCGAACAAGGCTGGGCCGGCGACTTTTCATCCTGGCGGATGTCGCATGATGCCAAACCAATACGGATTTTACTCCTCGGTGCAGCAACCGGGGATCTGATCTTTGCCATTACTTATTTATCTGATATCGCTACCGAAAAATATTTTATCCTTGTCCGTGAAGTCTTGGGGGGCTCTGGAGAACCCTCGTTTCTCGGATTTAAGTATCTGGCGCTTGGCTTGTCAATCCAAATTAGTCTGGAATTATTACTTATTGCTGGTTTTGCAGTCGCTCTAGCGCCAGTGCAGCGCGATGCAACTGAAATTCGGCATCGTCTAGTAAAGCCGACCGTAGCACTTGCTGTGATACTTGCATTATTGATCGCAGCATATTCGTATGCAGGAAAGAAATACGATCTCGACAAACCGGATATTGCTAGTGCAGTTGGTATATCCAGCAAGGCAAAAAACAGTAAAACGGTTCTTATTTTTAATCCCTCAAAAGAGTTGCCGGTGACTATCCAGGAATGGCCGCTGCAAACGACAGCGTCAAGTTTGGCCGTGGGTGGCACTATCGAACTAACGAACGATAATCCGCAGAAAGTCGAGTCTTACCTGAACGCACATCCCGGCGGCACTATTTTTACCTATGCAGCGCGAAACATTTTAATGACTGGATATTATGCGCTCTGGGATATACAGGAGGGACTGGCTTGGCAGGTCAAGGCGGCCGAGTCGCAGCTTCTCCCTGTCTTCTACTTCTTGCGCGGTTCTCCTCGATGAGTGTAACACTCGAGAACCTGAAACTTCTGGAGTCATATAGCGATGACACAAAATGGTTTCATTCCGGCAGGTCGGCTCGCTCACTTTCGTTAGCGTATCACCATTTTGACAAGCCCGCGCAAGCGAGAGCATGGTTCCAAAAGGCAAAAAGTTTAGGAGCAGAAATAACGGATACCAAATATCTCGATGTTCCCACAGTTACTCGGGGCACTCTCAAAGGGAAAATTCTTTTAAACGAGAAGCCACTGTCGGATGTTAAGGTCGGACTACTAAGCCACCAGACAACATCAAACCGCGTCGAATCATACACACTGACAGATTTTTCTCTTGCAAGAAGCCTCCAAGATGCAGTTAGAACAAAGACTGACGGAAGCTTTGCTTTTACCGAACTCGGCAATGGTAAATATCTTATTGCCATAATGACAGAAAAGAACACGATCCCGTTCGATATCAAGCCGGGGCAGATCAATGTCAGCAACGTACCGGGGTTGGTACAGATAGGGCCTGTTGCGAATCGAGATTTAGGGATTATTAAAATAGTGACTGATCGCAAATAGGGCGCACTAGTCGGTACGTCGGGTAGAACGCAGTGAAACCCGACAAATCGAAGGGGTCGGGATTCGTATCGCTCTTCCTGACCTACGAACTTTAATGACCCACGGCAGGCCGGTTTCTTTTAACAGCTAATTAAGGTATGCTGGAAGGAATCACTACATTGCAAGAAGTTCAAATCTATGCTGATGGAGCTTGCAAGCGCAATCCCGGACCCGGAGGATACGGAGCTGTTCTCCGTTCTAACGGTCAGGAAAAGATCCTTTCCGGCGGATTTCGCCTGACCACAAACAACCGCATGGAGATGCTGGGCGTGATCGCGGCGCTCGAAAGCCTTTCCAACGCCTCTACTGTCACCATTACCAGCGATTCAAAATACGTTGTTGATGCGGTAAGCAAAGGCTGGGCCCGCAAGTGGAGAGGCAACAACTGGAAGAAGAGTGACGGCCAAAAGGCACTCAACCAGGACCTCTGGATCAGGTTGTTAAATCTCTGCGAAAGTCACCATGTAAAATTTGTATGGGTCCGTGGTCATGACGGGCACCCGGAGAACGAGCGCTGCGACCAGATGGCGACTACTGCGGCTGCCAAAGAAAACCTGCCCGTGGATGAGGGATATGAACTGATCGCTCTTTCCGCCGATCTTCGCTTACTCTAACATCTTCTATGCGCAATGCTGTGAAAGATAATGTTTAGGCTTCTTTCTGCAAAAAAGCAAGCAGAAAGAAGCCTAAACATTAGGCCAGTTGAATTTTAAGATCCTTCCCCAACGCCCTAGCTGCTCTTTCAAGGGTCTGCAGAGTAACCGATACATTTGAGGGATCAAGCAACCTGTCTAAGGCGGATCGACTTGTTCGCATTCTTACAGTCAATTCCGACTTGGTCATTTTCGCTTTCTTCATTTCTAATTCAATCTGATAAGCTATGGCTCTCTTGATTGCAACAGCTTCCGCGCCTGATCGGAGCCCTTCTTTTTCAAGAAAATCATCAAAGCTACTGCCTCTATGCACGTTTTTCATTTAGCACCTCTTCTATATTTGCTGAGGCGGGCTAAAGCCGTCTCGAGTTCATGTTTGGGTATTTTCTGTGATTTTTTTATGAAGCCGTGTAATAAGACCATATAATTGCCGTCAACTGTAAAGAGAATTCGAGCGATGCCATCCGTCAATTTTGTACGCACTTCCCACAAATTTGCATCGATTTTCTCGATCAGCGGCATCCCCAATGGCCAGCCGATTTGCGCTGTTTTAATATCTTCGCCGATGATCTTCTTATAATCGCGAGGAAGGTCTTTTAACCATTCACGGACCGGTTCATTGCCGGTCTCGGAACGATAAAAGATAACATTCAGCACAAAGGTAATATTAACCATGTGTTATCTATTGTACCATTTTTGGTACAGCTGTCAAGAGTTAATTACTTTTGCACTTGTTTCTTAAGATCATAGGCTATTCTTATAACGAGAAATGCACACACTTCAAATAGGATAAAAGCATGCGTCAAATAATGCGCTATTACAAACTTCAAACCTACTATCTCGTAATTTCAAAAAATGGAAACAGTCAAGGATTTCTGATTGAAGTATGCATAAAGGTGGAAATTTATTAAACGTGCGGTCCGGCTTTATGAGCAAGAGCTGGAGGAACCTTTCGGCTCCCCCTTGTTTGGATTATTCGTAAAGCGTTGGGTCAGGTTGGTGTATGGCGGCATCACTCTACGAATCTCCGATGTTGCAATACATTCGGTGCTCGTTGGGGATATAAGACCCATTACATACCATGCCCTATACAAGTATAGATATATATTGTATTGCTTTGTACTTGGTTATTGTTACTGTTTGTACCATCGGGACACGTTGTATTGCTAAAGGTTACACCTCCGCCAACGGAGGCATTGATGGCGCCGGTCAGGATGGTGCCAGTCAGGTTGGCGCTGGTCAGGGTGGTTCGATGGTTTTAACAACGAATAATTAACGACCGTTCGATGTCGTTATTTTTACGAATCGTTTACGGTATGATAAGACAAAGGCAACTCGTCAATTGAAATAAGCCAGATAAGCGGTTTAGAGAACCGCAGCTCTACGTTGATAATTAAAAGACTTCTGGCAAATTACGTCACATATCAGTAGCAAAAGAGTAGCAATTTTGAAAATAAAAAGACCGATACAATCCTGTATCGGCCGTAACTAATTGATTTTATGGTGCCCCTGGGGTGACTCGAACACCCGGCACGCGGTTTAGGAAACTTCCGCTCCCGTTTTTCCGCCAAATGATCAAATCACGAAGCATCTCAAGTAGTTGTAATCAATAGAATCCAATTGATCAGAAATTGATAGACGTTCACGAGCGTATACGGATCGTGACGGAAATTTATGTATTTATGCACCTATTATGCACCTGACACGGAGATCCGCCAAGATGGTATTTTGTTTTGATCCTGACGGTAGGAATCTCTGTATTCAGTGGCGTGGTATAAGTGGGAACCTCCATGACCAGTGGTAAAAACATTTTACCTGATTGGCACGTGGAGGTCATTCGGAAAAGGAATATTGATATGGGGCTGAGATTCATTGATGAGCACAGCATAATTTTTTATGGAGGTTCTGTATCCAAAAAGGAGGGCTTCAAGGAGCTTGAAAACGTATCTGATGTTATTGATGATCAGAGTGAAATAAGGTTCATTAAGCGTTTATTCAAGGCAGTAGGCGACCGGGCAGGCCCCGATGTTGCTTACCGTCCTAATTTCAAAAAAACAATCGGGTTGACAAGCATTTAAGCCGATCGGTCTAATTCTAAGAAAGATGATCAAAAAAGCTTATGGGAAGACGCGGGAGGGATTGTGGGACGCAATAATATAAGGGCAAGCGAGATACGTCAGTGGTGCTTTTGTCCGCGACAATGGTATCTCTTCAGGACCACGGGTAGAAAGGTTATGACTGCCGCAAGCATGAGAGGAATTGATTTCCACCTAAAGGAGTCGCATAAGGTGGAAGCAGTACAAAGAACGCAGTGGTTTTTTACTGCAACACTGATCATGGGAGGAGTGGCATGCATTATCTGGTTTTTATCATAATGTTATTTGCGTTTGTTTTTGGGGTGAGTCTCAGGAGACAGAAAAAACGCGCAAATATCAAGGGATGGGTTAAAACGGTGGACCTAAACGGTAAAAGCAAGCATGTTTATAGGGATGAAAGGTCCCAAATATCGTGCAAGCCAGACGTAGTGCAGCGCAATAAAGTCATAGAATATAAATCGGCTACAATAAACGGTAAGGCGAGGTGGGTGGACCTTTTGCAGCTTGCGCTAGAACTATTGACCACTGGAAAAAAGGAAGGCGAGCTCCGTTATTCCAATAAAAGTTTCACTTTTCAGAAAGATGATTCAGAGATCAAGGCCGCAACGAGAAATGCACTCAAGATCGCTGATCGAATGAAGTGGCACCTCTTGTCAGGCATAGCCCCAAAGGCGACTCCGAGCCCTAAGCGCTGCGCAAAATGCGTATTTATGAAAGTATGTCCTGAAGCTGTCCGTTAGGACTAGAAAAGGCAGTAAACATTATGGATGAGAAAAAATATAAACAGATATATTACGTCGAACCTGTTGATGATTCGCCTCGCGGCGTCGAGGAGCTGAAATTCATCCTCGAAGCTCTCCTCGCTGAGCTGAATTCTTTTCAAACCGAGGCAGAACTGAAACAATACCTGGAGGAGTATTTAGCGCGGCCAAAATTGGAACGGGATCGCGAAACAAGAGCAATCGTTGAAGACGCTAAAATGCGATTTAAAGGAAAGAAGGATTCCTGACTATAGACAGATAGCGTTTCACCAGGCTTTGGGGGTCGGCTTCCAGCAACATTTCCATCGATCTGATCGGAAAAGGGCTATACCATTCAGCCCCAAGGAAGCCGGCCCATTTTTTTTGAGTATCGGAGAACACATGGTCAATCGATTGATGACGACAACACATTCTTAATCATGTTATTGCCCTATTCTATTCCTTCCGCTAGAACAACAGCTCCCCTTCCCCGTCCTTTTAATCGGGAATAGATTGAATGCTCCACTCAGAATTAAAGTGTCAATCAGAGATTCCACCCCCTGCCCTATGCCGGTTTATCCCGGCGCTTTCGCAGAATTCATTTTCATCATTTGCATTTTGTGATAAGTTTTCTGTCGGCAACTCCTTCCTGAACTGTGCACTCGCACAGAATTACCAGGAGTGTAATTTTCATCCAAAATCATTCACATAAGTTCTATTCCTTCGAGTCCAGTTTGGGGAGCCAAGAACGACAGAAATAGACTGACTCGTACAGCATTAATTCGAGTTGTAAGTTTGCATGTTGGGTAATGTATTTATAGCTTAGTGACTTCTAAAATCGTTTGGAAAGGTTAAGACATCGACCAACCTAATCAATGTACAATAAATAAACGTGATTATCCCCTTGACAAAGTTATGGAAGGGTGAGTATATCATGAGTAATACTTGGAACTCCATAGCCCAACAATCATTAGAAACAATATATTCTATAAGCAATCATGGTATAAAATTGGTTAATTATGATTGAAGCTTATATTGATGAAAGCGGCACACATGATGAATCACCAATCGTGAGCGTGGCTTGCTATGCTGGAACGCCCGAACAATGGGCTTCTTTTATCAAAGATTGGTGCTCTGTCTTGAAAAAATCAGGACTCCCATATTTTCACGCAAAAGATTCTGCTTGTGACCCTTTAAGACCCCATTTAGTTGAACTTATACAAAAAATTGGGTTAAGAGGTATGGTCTGTGTTTTAGAAAAATCTATATATGAAAATTATGCAAATGATCAATTACGCACTCATTTAGGTGATGCATGTTCTGCGTGTACTTTTTGGTGTGTTATAGGGGTTTGTAATTGGGCAATAAAAAATCATAAAGGCAATGTTGGTTTTTTTATTGAAGCTGGTCAATCCAATGATGACTATATTGAAAATGTTTTAAAAAAATACATGGCAGAAGAGAATAACCTCAACATAAGTTCTGTTTCTTTAGAAAAGAAAGATTTTCCTCCTCTCACAACGGCTGATTTCCTATCTCACATATATGGCGTAAATGATGTATGGCGAAAAAGTATAGATGCTATAGGAAATCATTTTGTAGCAATTATGACTAAAGAACAACTAGAATATCAATCAAAACTAATCAAGAACGCGATTAACAAGCAACGCGATATACGACATGCTTTAAAGAGACAAGAAAAATCAATAAAATAAGGTATAGTTCTTTTTAGAAGCTCGTTTGCAGCACACGGTCCATCATATTGAACTCATCCCGGTTATTGAACTGGAATGCAAATTCATCGAGATAAAGCGGGAGATACTTTTCAGCAACTTTAAGTTTTAAATGGATATCCTTGAGAGCAATAATAAATTGAATGAGTTGGCCACCTTGGCAGCAAGCCACAAACTGATACCATTTTTAGGGGCAGGATCATCTATAAAACATCTTTCTACTGACTGGGATTCTTTGGGACAAGAATTAGCACATGATATTGGAATTGCATACACAAATAATATAGAAGTGGCTGAAAATTACGAAAAGGTACGAGGGAAAAAGAATTTTTGTGAATTCTTGAAGAAAAAACTTATTGTTGATCAATATTCTGAAGATAAGGATATAGCCCCTCTTATTATTATCAGTCTTGGAGTGGGTTTAGTTTATACAACGAATCAAGATAACGTATGGGATCTTTGTGCACAAAAATATGGTAGGCCTTTTAAGAAAATTGTGACATTAGCGGATCTTGGAAATTCACGTCCTGGAGATTTATTATTCATTAAATATCACGGAGATCTTGACGTTCCTGAATCAGTAATATTCACAAACACCTCTTATGATCAGCGAATTGCGGACATAGATCATTTTTTAAATATTCGCATGCGATCGGACCTCTTAGCAAAGAATTTTCTTTTTGTTGGCTATAGCTTTAGAGACCCTAATATAATAAAGGTTTTCGAAGAAATAAATGCTGCGTTTAGAGGTGCCCTCCCATCTTCCTTTTTGATAGCCTACCGATACTCGCCCGAGATGGAAGAATTAAATAAGAAATACGGCATTATCATTATTGATCCCGTAAAAGAATTAGGTGGTGCCTTCAGCATTGAGCAATCATTTGAAATGTTTATGTCTGCGCTCTGCCGAAGAACTTCATCGTTAAAATTATCGTCGGAAATTAATGAAATGTTCCGTCCGTCTGTCCCGCCCAGTCATCCAATTGTGACTAAATACGAAATTGAAGGTGTCGAAGATAGAATACGAAAAGCACCAACAGGAGAAGCTCTATTATTTTTTAGGGGGACGTTTGATGCAGTCTCAATTCCTGAACCTTTTCAAGAGAAAGTGTACAATTTATTTTTAACTCTAGCACAGAAATGTATTAACAGAGAATTATCTGATCAACTGCGAGGCGCGGCTTTTAACCTTAATTTAGAGCTGAAATATGGCATAGAAGTCCTGGCCGCGGTAACAGCAACGGCACAATTTCGAGGGCGGGAGCAAGGTGTTCTCGATTTATTCTTGCCCGTCGTAAAACGTGTTCATGACAAATTAAGACCCTTTTGTACCGCTCGGGCAATAGAGTTGTTACGAAATTGGAGCGTGACAATTGATGACACTTTCAGACGACATGTCACAAACTGGCTCGAAGGCTACAATGAACTTCCAGCAAATGCAATTACGTACATTAAGTCACAGGTCGATTATGCTTGGGCTGGAAAGACTCCCCTTGAGCATCCCTTTTCTTATTGGACCCGATTAGGCCACAAGACAACGTTCGGAACAAGAAAGTCATTTCACGATATTCAAAAAGACCTGCTGAGTCTTTTGCCGAAAGACTTATGCAAACCGTACGAAGAATAAAATCTACAAGACGTTCAACGCCAACCGCTACGCTGCGTGTGAACTCGTCGTTCATAGGCAAGATACAAATAGCATTCTGATAATCATATAAAGGGCACCTCCGAGCATATCAAAATCTAATGATTGTGATATGCTCTTGGGAAAGATCCCCATCTTACCCAGGAGGTGCTTTATGAGATTGTACTTACTATGCCGAGCTCGGCATAGCGTGTACTATGTCGAGTTCCGGACTATGCCGAGTACTATGGAGATATCCCTTGTAAATCGCCGTTTTTTAATCTTTCACTCGGCATAGTTTATGGTATCTCCTCCTAATAATATTCTCTTCCCCAACGCTTGCCGTGGTTCCCGAAGTCCGAAAAGGGTCCGTTTCCTGCTGACTCAATAAGTCTGAACCGCTGAGCAAACCTGTTCATCTCTGAAAACAAAACGAATAACATCCCATGTCCATCACCATGGAATTGCTTCGAGCCAGCGTCAATCGCTCGTTGATCACTCTTTAATTGGATTACGAATCCATTGAGACTACATATATTTACTTCGATGCCAACCTGTTCCGCAAAGAGGATTCTCTTGCACAGATCACACCGCCTAATGTGAAAGTGGCTTGCTACAGACCTGATGATAAGCACCTACATTTTCTTCAAGCTCTATAGTCCACGAACTATGCCGAGTGAAAAGATTAAAAATGATGATTTACATGGGATATTTATATCCAACTCGACATAGTCCGGAGCTCGACATAGTACTTAGGAATCGATCTACATTCAAGTAATAGTTATTTGGGAATCATCGATGAAACCGGCAAGAGAGTATTCAAGAGAAAATTGCCGAATGATCCCGAGATGATTCTCGCTGCTCTTTTGCCGTACAAGAATGACACTGCCGGCATCGTCGTGGAGTCGACGTACAACTGGTACTGGCTGGTTGATCTTCTCATGGCGGAGGGATATACGCTGCATCTTGCCAATCCAACCGCGATACAGAAGTACTCGGGACTGAAATACGCCGATGACCAGCATGATGCATTTTGGCTAGCAGAAATGCTGCGACTGCATATCCTTCCGGAGGGTTACATTTATCCAAAGGAAGACCGGCCTATTCGAGACTTGCTCCGGAAACGCAGCCACTTGGTGAAGCTTCGAACTTCGCTGGTGATCAGTCTTCAAAATATCATCACTCGCAATAATGGGGTCAGAATCAAAGGTGAACTGTTAAAAGCATTGACCACAGATCATGCTGCTCCGTTTCTCGAGGCCAATGAAGATCTTGCTTTGGCGGGAAAGGTTAGCAAAGCTTCCATAGACTTTCTTACGCGCCAGATCAAAGCCATTGAAGCCAATATTGAGGGGAAAGTAGCACTTCGGGAGCCGTATGCTCAGCTGGTTACAATCCATGGCGTGGGCAAGATTCTGGGATTAACCATCATGCTTGAGACGGGGCCCATCAGCCGCTTTGACAAGGCGGGCAATTATGTTTCCTACTGCCGGAAGGTTTCAAGCAAATGGATCAGTAATGATAAGGGGAAAGGCAAAGGGAACAGAAAGAACGGCAATAAATATCTAGCCTGGGCCTTTTCTGAGGCGGCGGAACTGGCGCGGCGCTATTATCCAGAGGCCCGGGCGTTTTATAATCGGAAGTTGAAGCATACGAATGTCGCGATAGCGCACGGAGCACTTGCCCACAAGCTGGCGCGTGCAGCCTATTATATTATGAGAGATCAAGTGCCATTTATGCCCGAAAAATTGTTTGCATCGTAATTCAGGCTGGTTGGGACGGTGAACCTAATTCTATGCTGGCGAACCCAATATTCTGATTGGTAATCCGTCCCACCCCATTATACAGTTATCAGCATCTTTGCTGCCCATGTTGTGAGCCACTCTATGCTGGCTAACAACCACAAAATCTGAGAATACTTCTTGGACACAGCATGGAACCGATAGTTTTCTGGTCCGCCAAAAGGCGGAAGGGGTCAATGGATAACGTTTCACCAATGATCTTAATCCTGATGGGTGCATGGTGCAGTGAAGAACTGACATCAAAATCGAATGAAACTCCGGCAATGGCAGGGATGTTGTTAACTTGAAAAAAACATCGACGAGAAAATTACATTTTCTCGTCAACGAGATAGCTTTTTCCCTTGACAGGTGCCCTTTAAATGGGTGCATAGAAATTTAGTCAACACGACTACAAGATTGTAGGTGGAGTTCGCATTTTTAAAAAATCGCAACCCTCGTTGACTACATCCTGAAGTTTTTGTTGTTTCCATTATTTGAAACACATCAATTTTCATCTCGTAACTGTTAACACCTACCTGTGAAATTACCCATTCGATACACCCTATCGACACACCCTATCGGCACCATTGACATCTATGTGAATCAGGCATATATTTGTGAGCAAATAAAGAAAAAAAGATGAATAGAATTGTCAAATCTTACGCGAGTAGTTGATCCCCTGATTATTCGCACAGCTTTATACATTTCTAGCATTACAGCTCTTGCAGTGATCGAGCAGATGGGCACAAATGTTATTACCGTAAGCTAATGTCAGACGAAAAACCAAAGTTATCATTTCATAATCTTGCAGAAAGACATCGCGGCATTACTCCCGCAGTTGGTGAATCTTATGCCGAAGCTGCCCGTGTTTGTCTTGATCGTCACCACGCATCTCCTGTCGATTTTAACGTTGATAATGCCGGAACAACAAATGTTACTGTCGTTGAGTGGATACCTACTAACGAAAAAATCAAGGACGCCTGGGCAAATGAAATCGACACAACAGAGGCTGGCGCATATGCATGTGCGCTGGCTGCTGTTGAATTGACAAATGGCATGGTTGCTATGCGACGCGCTGAAACAAGAACGGGAGCGGACTACTATATTGCCCCCCCAAATGTTGATTTAGAGGACCTTGAAAACTGTTACAGGTTAGAGGTTTCTGGCGTGGACAAGGGAGCGGCTTCTATAATCCATCAACGCCTTCGTGCCAAACTTGAACAAGCAAAAGCGGGCAGCAGTAATCTCCCGGCGATAGCAAGCGTTGTGGGATTCCGTGAACGGTTGGTGTTGCTGCAACAGTTGATATCTGATAAAAAATGACTTGGGCCGAATATCATACGCTGAGTGAAACCCTTGCGGGTCAGGCTGAGGCAGCTCTGCGCCGTGGCGATAAAGAACGTGCGTTGGCGTTTTACTCAGAGGCTGCAGAGGTGGAATCTCGTGCTCTTGATTTTCTCGATGATTCAAAACGGCGAACAATCGGGATTTCCGCCGTAAGTGCTTGTGCGCTTTGGTACAAGTCAGGGCAATATGCAAAAGCCCAGCAGGTTGCTTATCAGTGGCTAAGTAAAGGGACGCTGCCAGAATTTGCAGAGGAGCAACTACAGGGGTTGCTCCAATCTATCTGGAATGAAACAGTTCGGCAAAAAGCCGGCTTTCAATTTGTACCTGGGCAGGTAATCGTTTCTGTCAAGGGAGGGGAGGTTGTCGCCGGCGGAGCACCATTAGATCTCATTGTAGAGAAGGTGCAGACCATTCAGTCGCTTTATTTTAGAACAGCAGAATATCTTGACGGTATGCCGCACAGAAAGCACGGCGGACCGAGTGCTGAAATTCGGGGTATGTGTCGTCCATGGCTTTTTCAAACTGTTCCAGGAAGTTATCAATTTGCTGTGGCGGTGCAGGAGCCGGCTCAACAAACAATGTTTCCGTTGGGGAAGCCAAAAGCACGCGAAGTTGCTTCTCGATTTTTGGAGATTCTGAAAGCAAGTGTAGAGGACCCCGATAACTCGTTACGGGAAATAGTTCCTGACGTTGCTTATCGTAACACTTTTCTAAAACTTGCAAGAAATTTAGCGCCTACGGGCAAGAGCTTTCAGGCAATGGAGATACGATCTGCAGAAGATTCGGAACCTATTACTTTAGACCCTGGATCTAGAAAAAGTATACGTGAATCAATAAAGCGTCAAATGCCGCAGAAACAAGAAACGTCCGATTTGAAAACAGAAACACTAACAGGTACTTTGCGGGCAGTTCATTTGGATGAAGATTGGTTAGAAGTTACTGTGGAGGATAAACACATTCGTGTGGAACACGTGGGTGAAACGATTGACGATATTATCGGACCAATGGTTAATCGTCCGGTTATTGTTCAATCTGTCACGGACTCTAAGGGTCAGCACTTCTTTCGTGATATAGAACCTGCGGAGTGAGATAAAATGTAATTGCTGTCCGACGCCTATCGGAATCTGCAAAAATGAAGATAGCTACTATGCTACTCCCGTATTGCCTACTGCATAATTGAGATAACATTAGGACGTGAAACTACATATATACACTATCCCTGGCTGCCCAATAAACGAATGGAGCCGGCACGACAGCCGTCTCATTCAATCGCGTCACAGAAGCACGCGCAGCTCATTGGTAGCGTTAAGTTTATGTGCAAACTACAATCGGTTCTGTGATATTATCGTCTGACCGAAATTGCACAGTAGTAAATGAATAACTTTTCTGTAAAAAAGAGGGTAAAATGGGAATTCCGTATTTGAAGAACCTGCCTTGGTCGCGATGGACGCGTGACGAGCGCTATTTCTGCTCAATCCTCTACTCACAGACACACCATAATCCCGCTGAGTTTGCTTCGTGGCTCATCAGAGCCTCCACGCTTGACTTGGAGCCGGCCGGTAACTGGGACCTTGGCTACGAGGTGTGTTTCTACCGTGATTTCCTTTGGCAGTTGGGTGGCTCAGCCAAGCACAACGATTTGCCCACAAAGCGAACGTTCGACCTATGTCTGTTCGGAGAGCGTGCGCTCATCGTAATCGAGGCCAAAGTGAGTGAGGCGTTCGACGCAGCGCAGAATCAAGACTTCGGGCGCGATAAGGAACGCATCAAATCTTTACCTGGTCTTGGGGATCTGGAAGTACGCGTGGTTGCTCTCGCTTCGTCAACGTACTTCGCCAATGCGCAGGTCTACGGACATCCAGGTACGCTTGACATATTTGATGGTCGTGTCTCGTGGTCCCAGATCGCACAGAAGTACCCCGACGTGTTGCTTGATCAGGCGGATCGGCTGTATAAACTGAAGCCAGGTGCGTTTCTGTAAGTGCCTGACTAACAATTCGTCCAACCAGGACGGACAATGTACACTCGTTAACTCGAACGTTTGCAAGAGGAATATTAAATGGCACGACAGAAAACAAGTCCACTTGAAGATCTTATCTTAGTGGTCAGTAAACTCCCCTGGTGGATCGGCGTCCTACTGGCACTTGTGTCGTACTTGGTGTTGCATATCATTGCCTCCCGACCAGCTTTGACAATTTCGAATCCAGGGCAGATGGGTGTTGCCGCAGTAAGAAGTCTCATGTCAGCATTGGCCATGTTTGGGCAATACATCCTTCCCCTTATTTTCGGCACTGCAGCGCTCGTATCGGTTATAAACTCGATCAAGCAGAAAAAGCTTTATGACAGAGTGGAGTCACGCTTCGATGTCGCTGCCTTCAATGAGATGAGCTGGGATGATTTCGAGAGACTGGTTGGCGAGTACTACGAACGTAACGGCTTTCAGGTAACACGGGAAGGCAGCAATGGCCCCGATGGTGGTGTGGACTTAGTGCTATGTAAGAATGGTGAAACACATCTGGTGCAGTGCAAACAATGGAAGGCATATAAGGTCGGGGTGCAGCCGGTTCGAGAGTTCTACGGAGTAATGGCGGCGCGCGGTGCAGCTGGCGGGTACTTTGTCACCTCCGGCGTATACACCGAAGCGGCTCAGGAATTTGTGCGGGGTCTCAATGTCGATTTGATTGACGGGAGCAAGCTCAGGAATATGATTGACACAGCGCGAAAGAAGCCTTCAGCGTTAACTATCAAAGACGAATCACGACAGGCGACCATTATCCGTGTCTGTCCAAAATGTGGCGCGGAGATGAAAAAACGTGTCGGACGTCTAGGCAGCACTGCTGGTAAGGAATTTTGGGGGTGCATCGCCTTTCCAAAATGTAACGGCACTCGACCGCTGGAAGATTCCGTCAGCGCTGGGATTGCACTTACAGTATCACAGAAATCGGCCGCGTCAGTGCCAGAAAAAAAGAATTAACCTTATTGTAGTACAGAGCTGGTTCTTCGACAGTTCCGCACTGCCAGCATTTCTATGGCTGTATTCATATCAAGAAAGGATGGCCAGTAGAGCAGGCGTGTTATGAGGATGCGTTTTTCTAACTAGCGGATAAACACCGACTTCGCTTCGCTCCGCAGTCTATCCGTGAAACCGTTTAAAGAATGATGATTTTCCTCCATTGCCCATATTCGTCGTTCGTGGGGAGCCGTACCTATCGACAACGGGGCACATTTCCTTGGAAAGTAGCCTCTCCCGATTGATCACGTAATGCTCCCTGTACCATTAATTATATTATAAAGTTTTTACGTCAATAGCAACTTCCTGTACACCATAGTAGTTGCGGTTCTTGGAAATTGTATGTTTTATGCAGTAATTCGCCGCAGCCTACCCATATAGTACTCATCGAAATCCCGGTCGAAATCGTTGACATTTGCAAATATTTATCATACTCTAGCTCATCGGGAGAACACCATTGAGACGTTTTCCCATTTCGCCGAAAAATTCTCCCAATAGATATTTTATTTGAATACCCAAATTAAACTCTACAGTTGTTGAGGATTATACATGCCAGAAGTAAAGGTAAAACGTATTGCCGACCTCCTTCAAGCGCATAATTTGAAAAATCCCGAACTCCGTTGCTTAGAAGCGAATGCCAGCAGATATTCTGTTCTCATGCTTCAGCCCCAGGGAGAAATAGAATATAGTGAGAATTTTGTTCGCAATAAACATCACGAAAGAGCAGAAAGTGAATATTGGCAATTTCTTGCGCTTGGTCGAAGCAAAGCAAGTGATCTTGTAATTACGCCAGAGTATTCATGTCCTTGGAGTATTATTGAACACTTGATTCGGGATGACAAAATGCCCTCCATCGGCAAGTTATGGGTTATTGGTTGTGAAAGCATTACTCCGGAGCAGCTAAATGGCCTTAGAACGAATGTTCAAGAGCAATGTAAGTTTATTTACGATGATAATTTTGACAGATCGGCTGGGCAGCGATTCTTAGATCCAGTGTGCTTTTTATTTCGCACGCATAACACAATAACAAATTCTGAGATCAATGTAGCTATTATCCAATTTAAAACCGCACCAATGGGTGATGGCACTATGCGTTTTGAAACGGATAATCTAATTAGAGGAACATGGTTTTATAAATTCAAAAATACCTCTATCAATTCTATTTCTTTAATCTGTTTGATTTGTTCTGATTCTTTAGCCTACTCAGCCGACCGGAATCATTGCCTTGGCATTGAGTTCCAGAACGACGATCCATCAATAGTTTTGCATTTGCAACTGAATAAGGAACCTAGGAACGATCGATACGCAGAATACCGGAGATTTTGTCTGCAGCGTAACCATAAGGACATCATCTGTCTTAACTGGGCGCAAAACATAAAGCTGTGTGATGCCGACGGTAATGGTCATACGATAGATTGGGAAAATGCTTCAGCATCAGCTATTTACTCAAAGTCTTGGTCGAGGAATCTCTCGGAAGATGCCATTCACGCAATTCAGCTCAAGGGCTTTTATTTAACTTATTGGGACACCACAAGGGCGTTTGCCGGTTTCCTGAATTTTGACCCTCATGTATTTCTGCTTGCCATTACTAAAGTCAGTCAGACGAACGATGATCTCGCCGTACAAAGTCCAGCGCTTCCAAATGTGCTTTCCGTGTTTTCGTGGAATCAAGAAAACGCAGTTTTCGACGAAATAGAAGAGGTTGATGGTGGTGCCACGACTGCTTTTGGTGCTGCCGGCATCAATCTTGGATCATTAGGTAACCTGTTGAGCACGCCGCTCTCTCTTGAAAAACTGTTATTGTTATCGTGCGGGGAAGTGCGTGAAAATAGAGCTATATGGCCTAGTGTACAGTCTATGGCCAGCGTCCGACTCGGCAATGATGAAAGCATTCGTAGGCTGACATTTGTACAAGATAACTGCTCCGATGCAACGGAGTTTCGTCGAAGACTATTAGACCGTTTTAGAGTGTTCGACGGTTTGCGATTGAATGCAGATCGGTTTCCAAGACGCTTAGAAAAATTTAAAAATAATCAGTTGGTCTACAATAACGATACTGTTTGTTCCAATCTTAAAACCATGGACGGGACCGAAGAACTTGCCGTTGCTTTATATATTGGAGATCAAGCTCATGAAAACACTCTTAACGAATTACGTGCTTGGCTAGACTATAGGCTTAGAGAACAAAAGAGTAGAGGTCTTCCTGTGGATCCTGCAAACCTTGTAATTTGGTATATTCGAGTCACTGGTGGCGTATCAGAGGTAATTATTTTCCCCGAAGATACCCCGCAATTAATAAATGATGGCGGCCAGGATGCGCCAGTTTCCTTTACGCGATCTAATTAATATTGGATGACGTTATGCAAACAGAAGCAATACAATCGAAGTTGAGAAAAGCTTTTGATCGTTGCCAGCTAGTCGAGAACAATCTACTTCTCTGTGAGAAGCAGTATAAAGGAACGCCGTTGGCAATTTATTATTTCGATGCAAGCAATGAGATTCCAATGGACGAGAGAAGTCTGTATGACTATCAGGATAAAAATCTCGCAAAGCGTTATTTTGAAACAGCAAAGTCACTGCAGTGGAATCATTATCTTGTTTTTTTGGTAGAGAATGAATTTATCGATAAAGACTTTATACGTTTAAAGACGATCATTGAAGGGGATAAGAACTTCACGCGTAAGTTCCTTCTTCATGAGAAAGAGCTTGACGCGTTTATCAAACCGAGAGAATGGCAGTCACACAAGACCGAAAAACCTGATGTTATCGTAAATGTGTGGCTTGACATTCTAGACAAGAACGGTTTGAGCAATATTTACTCTGAAAAACCAAGAAAGCATGTTGTAGATGGGATTCTTGCTGATTGGCGAATTATAGCTGAGCAAAGCAATCGTGATGTATCGAAATCTCATAAATTGGCTGGTAAAACAACACCTTTAAATGCGATAAAGTTTATTGAGAAACTTCAAAAACAGCATTATCGACAGTTTCCACCGCAAAATCAATTTGATTTTGGTTTGGTGAACCTTATTAATGGTGCAAATGGAACCGGGAAAACGAGTCTACTTGAAGCAATTGAATACTTTCATTGCGGGCAGAATCGAAGAAGTGTGAATCGAGAGACCACACTCCGACCTAAAATAACCGTGCAGTTCAAGGGCGAGAAATCTTATACAACCATCAATAATTCCCCAATCGAGCGACGGAAAAGAGATCTCGAATGGTTCGGCACTTACGGGCGTCGTACTGATGATTTAAATAGCAACTTCAATCGCTATATCTTTTTTAATTCTGATGCAAGTTATTTCCTAGAACACTCCGAAGAAAATGCAGACATCACCACTGCTTTGGTAAGACTGGCTCTTGGTGAAGATGTAAACAAATTTTGGGGTCAAATAAACGAGTATGCTACGGAATTTCGTAAGCGCCTTCCAGGGCTAAGCGAAAGAAGCAGACTCCTGAGGGATAGATTTTCTGAAATTGATAAATTGTTATCGCAACTGAAGAAGCCAACAGTAGTATTAGATGTATTGTTCGAACGCTTGGTTAAAGCTTTAAATGAATCTAAGATCAAGAAAATTCCGAAAAATCCAGTTGAGGTATCTTCGTCTTTTGTGGATTCCATTCTTGATCTTGAAGGGTTTACGAGAGCGGTCTATCATCTCAATTGGATTGACACCTTGACTATCGAGAACATTTATAAAAATAAGGATTTTCACGAGAAAGCCATAAAAGAGTTCGAGGATATTGCCAAGGAAGAGAATAAGATTCAGATAGCAGAAATTCAGACAAAGCAAGACCGTGAAGAAGCTAATAACCGCAAAGATATTCTGAAGCGTATTAAAAGATATGTTACTGCGAATTGGGAATCTAAGTGGAAGGAAGAGCAGGAACTTGAACAAATCGTGAGCGAAACGCAATTGATTTCGACTAGTCTCGATGCGGTTGATTTGAAGAAGCTACCAGACGAATATAGCCATTTTTCCATTTCCGGTGCTTTTCGTCATCTAGCACAAAAGTTGTCTCGTAGTGAAACGGAGCTAACGACGAAAGAAGAAGAATTAAGCAAAGTGCAAACTACATTCTCAGAGATTAAACAAACTGTTGTTGAAATTCAAACTCTTGGAATGCACTACCTCAAGAATGCACCTCATGCGACTGATTGTCCACTTTGTGGGACGCGTTTTTCTGAAACTGAATTAAAGCGTCGACTGTCAAAATTGGCCGATCTGGAATCTATCGATGAAAAAAAGGCAAAGGAAATCGTTGCCGATGTGGCAGCGATCAAAAAAATAATCAGAGAATTAAAGCAACTGAAGGCAATGTTGCAACGTCTAGAAGAACTGGCTGTCAAACTTAATCTCCCCAAAAGTACTTTGATTAGTGAGTTGTTGGAGCAAGCGAAAATAAAAGTTCAGACGCTTGACAACCTTCAAAGCCAATTAAAAACTTTGAGATCTTTCTTTAAGCGACTTAAAGATGACAATTATAGTGAGGATGAATATAGAGAGCTTCAAGACGAAATTTATGGCTATCTTGGCAAGCCAAAGCGCGATGATCGAGCTCTAGATTTGAAATGGCTTCAGTTTGAACAATCGCAAGTTGAACAGGCGCTGGTGGATGTCACAACTAAAATGGAAAGCAATTCTAATGGCAGAAAACAGCTGTTAAGACGGATTAAAGAGTTGGTCAGAAGTCTTGGCAAACCGGCTGCGTCAGTCGATGAAGCACTAACAGTCGTAAAAGAAAGACTCATATTGATAAATGTTTGTCTCGAGCAATACCGTCGAGCGATCAACTACATGCAGATTGAAAGAGCGGATTCGCTTAATAAAATATTACGAGGCATTGGTGCATTAACTGATTTGGTAAAAGATTTTGCTAACGTCAAAGAAAGCGAAAAACTACGAAACTCTCAGCTAGAGCAGGCTACCGCAGATCTTCAACAAATAGAGAAGGAACGTAGTGAAGTTGATGGACGACTTGCTTGCTGCAAAAGCGTTAATTCTGTCTTAGAAAAGATTATAAAAAAACACAGTATAGAAAGCGTGGTCCAGGAATTTATTTCCACAAATCAGGAGCGGATTAGCGAAATATTCTCTTCAATCCACGCCCCACGTGAGTTTGCGGGAGTTGAACATTTGAGGAACGAAAAGGATCTCGGCGGAGAGCTCCGATTAGTGAAAATAAATAATGGAAGCGAGAGTTATGTTTCAGTTTCCGAAATTAGTGCTGGACAGCGCGCAGCACTGGCACTGTCAATATTCCTTTGTCTCAACGAGAAGCTAGAGAATGCGCCACCGTTAATGCTTTTTGATGATCCTGTAGCACATGTAGATGATATGAACGCTTTATCGTTCTTAGATTTTTTAAGAGATATTGTATTAAGTAATACTCGGCAGATATTTTTTTCTACCGCAGACGATAAACTGGCGGCATTGTTTGAGCGTAAGTTTGATTTTCTTGGTAGCGAATTTAAACGGTTTCCCTTATCTCGGTAGACTTCGGAAATGACGGGGCGGTTTCCGTACTATCAAACACTGGCGATCAACTTGTGTTTGAAGATCATCATTTTAACTTGAGAAAAACTTATGCCAAAGAAGACAATATCAAAACAAAAACGGGATCAGGGTACGACTAACGTAAACGAAAAGGTCTGTTTTGTTATTTCTCCAATTGGGAAAGAAGGAACCGCGGCATATTCGGAGTTTAAAGAAGTTTTGGACTTTATAATAAAACCTGCATTCGAAGAAGCAGAGCCAAAATATTCAGTCATTAGGGCCGATGCAATAAATCGGTCAGGTTCCTTTATTAAAGACATTCTTGAAAGTATTTATTCGGCACATGTCGTCGTTGCAGACCTCACCGGCCAAAATCCAAATGTCTTTTATGAACTGGGTGTTCGGCATTGTATTCGCCCTCGTACAATTCTGATTGCACGTAATGTTGATGATATTCCTTCGGACTTAAGAGAGTATAGAACAATTATTTATGATACTTCTGCAAAAGGAGCCGCCGCCTTCAAGAAAAAAATTAAAGAGTTTCTCGCCGAAATACAAAATAATTCTGAACGTCCAGACAATCCCGTTCTTGATCGACTCGGCAATATTGTTGAAAATAAGCTTTCCCAGGTCGAAGCTGAGAGGGACTCTTTAAAAATTGAATTGTCTAAGCTATTGAGTGGAAAAGTGACTGCTAAGCCGAGCATGACAGCCTCTGTCAGTGTTAGGACACGATTCAATCGAATTCTTGAGTTAAAAAACGCAGAACGGCAAGGAGTGCTTGGCGGTCACTTTTCGACCGGCGAGAAAAAATATGAGCTTCCACGTGACCAGGGAAATTTTGAATTGTTTTTCTTGCTCAATGGGACTTCTATTAATGGATATTGGTATGTGTCAATTCGAGATAAAACTGTCAATCTAGATGAAGAGCTATCTGACATTCGAGTATTGATTGATAAATGTTCAAAAGGGCAGAATGTTAATTGTGATTTTATTATTGTCACCGGCTCTGATATAACTGAGAAAAAGCAGTATCAGTTGAAGTTTAAGAAAATAACTGAATTTATACCGAAAGATAGTAGGAGTTTATTTAAACTATACCTGTTGGACCCATCTGAATTATCAGCTTGGGAACAGGATTTCGGATTAAAAATATAAACTTGTCATTCGAGAGGATCGGGCAACGATCGCCCGTCCTTCAACTCTTTGTTGGCGTTGAGAGGATTATTGTCCATGGGAAATTTACCAGAATACCTATTCGCTACAGTTTCGGCAGGTCTGGGCGCTTTTTTGGGCGCTTATTTAAAAAAATATGGTGAAGAAACGGCATTAAAGGATAGTTTTGAAGATTTTAAAAAACGTCTGCAACAAACTACTTCACTGACTGAAGAAATAAAGTCAAAAATCGGTATTGATTCAATTGAACACCAGATTAAGTACAGTAGACTTCACGAAAAAAGAATCGCGGTGATAGAGAAACTCTATCAACTTATAGTGACAATGGAGCAAACTGGAAGGTCGTTCGTATATTCTGCAGGTCCAACTCAACAACCTAGCGAGGAATTTAAAAAAGCTAGTGCTGCTATCGAAGAGTTTATAAACTATTCAAAACTTAATCAGTTCTGGGTGGATAAAGAACTTTTTGATGAGATTGAAAAAGTCGCGCTGAGAATTGACAAGATTGTTCATGAATCAATGTTTAATTGTAATATTAACCCTCAAGACACAGTGAAGTTTTCAGAAGCAATGGCGAAGAACAGATTGGCTGTAGATGAAATTACAAAGGAAATACCAAAAGCTAAGGAAAATATTATTAACAGTATTAGGCATGTGCTTGACCCAACAATAACAAAAAAGATAATTTAACTCGTATGCAAATCCTGCAACATTCATTTATAGCATTCGCATCAACATCACCTTGACAACGAGTCCAACCTGCGCGTCCACAGCGACGCGCCCTTCGGTGAGTTTTGCGCGCGTTCATGTGTAAGTTCCGACCAGTATTTGATGATAGTTTCGACTGTCTGAAATTACAGAATCGTAGGTGAAGTCGAGTTTCATATAATATTAGCGAACGTACAAAATTCATTTTGTATCATTGCATTTTGTAATAAAGTTTTCTGTCAACAGCTACATCCTAACCAACGCATGTTGCAATTTCCTGAATATGTTGGTTGCGGGGAATAAAACTATCAAAATCGGGTTTCCCCGCTGCTACTTACAACCTTCTCTTTTGGATCAGAGCGTTACACGCGAGATTATTTTCCGTAAACCTCACGGCTTATGCATTGAGCAAGACGCAAGGTTAGCCTTTAAAATCGTTGGCATTATCATTCGCAAAAAATAAGGCTCAATCCATCATTTACTCTTTCATTTCTTCGATTGCAAGATCGTCCCTGATATCTATACAACCGATGACACTTTGCGCCGCCGGACATCCAACTATGTATGAGGAAAATGCCTCTCTTGCTTCAGCGGATTTCCCTACCGGCACTTTGAGATAGTACTTTACCCTAATCTTCGTGATTTTCAGAATGCCATTTACGTTCTCAATGTCTCCTTCAACATCGGCCGAATAAAGCTCTTCGGAAGTTCGTATTTTCTTTCCGGCCAGCACCGCGGCCAGTGTTCCCATCATTCAGCCGGCTGTTGCAGCCACAATATGGTCGAGCGTGGCTGCGTGCTCTTCCTCAGGTTCGACTTTGTAAAATTTTTTGATTCCACCATGCACGCCATAATAAATTGGTTCGTTAAATCCCTCGATCACAGCTTTGCGAGTGGGCCCCTTTTCCCGAACTATCCTTATGCGGGATGTGTGAATGACTTCTCCCATAGTTCCCTCCTTAATAGTGCCAGAACGGTGACATACGTTACCGATCACAATTATATCATTACTAAAGGAAGAGTTTCGGGGAAGCACTTTTTTGGCGTGCATTTGACGTGTTCGATGCGCTATCCTCGAAATTTTTTGGGATAGTGAAATTAATATACCGTCTTACCCAATTTCCACTCACGTGCGAAGAAATCCGAAGTCAACGTCACGAGAACTGCAACGACTTCTGGGGGAGTGTCATCTAAAATTCCTTTGACTTCTTTCACAGCTTCCCCGATACACCGGTTCGTTGTGTGCACTGCGCTGACTGCAGCGACAAGCTGATCTTGCAGAGCGATCAGCTGCTCCTTTGTGCAATCTGTATTCCCAAAAATTGTTCCCCATTGGTGGCTACCTCCCCCCCTTGTGGAAAGGAGTATATCATGCCATGGTTACATTTCTGTATATTTTTGATTAATACACCAGACGAAAACCGAGTACTTTTATCGTACGAGACGTATTCAGCTATTCCTCCTTGTCAAAAGTGTTCCAAAGTGCTCGGTAACACATTTGGTCGCGCTTGCAACTCGTCGTTCATCTGCACCCATTTAAAGATACAACCAGCATTCCGCATAGAAATTTTGTCAACACGACTGCAAGCTAGTAGGTGAAGTCGAGTTTCATATACTATTAGCGAATGTGCAGAATTCATTTTGTATCATGTATCATAGCATTTTGTGATAAAGTTTTCTGTCAGCAGCTTCCTGTATCATTGGAGTTTCGATTCGGCGCAACAGTGCATTTATCATTTTGTATTCGATAGCGGCATACCCCGAAAATACCCCATTTTTACTCTTCCCTTTCACTCGATCTTCCCTTATACTTTTAAGGGTGTAGTCTTTGAGGAGCTGCAATCATGAAGAATTTAATGCGAGCAGTGATAATGATTTCAATCCTTAGTTTTCCGCTTCTGGGCATTGCGGAAGCACAATCCGGCAAAGTTGTAACAATCGGCAATGGTACAAACTATGTAGATTTTACGGGTAATGGAAAGCCCGGTCTAGTGGTCATGGGGCACAGGGATAATTTTAATGCACACAGTTTTGATGTCGTTTCGTTCTACTTATTTTCTGATCCTAAGGACGGGAGTCTGCCGGTATGGAACATCATCCCAGTAATGAAAAAGGAGAAAGAGCAGCTTGAGGTTATTGTAAGCGGAGGTGCCGATTGTATTTTGCATGACTTCCGCCTACTGTCAGATTCCGGTATGACTCCAGCCGCACTGATTCTCGCAGACAGAGAATTGGGAAGCAGCTACGCCGATTTAGAATCAGTTACATTTACTTACTTTTACTTGGAAAAGAACTCTGAGGGCATTCCTGGTTCTCCGCTATTCTCGTTTAAGCAATCGCGAGTTGTAAAAAGCAAGGCGAAGTACTGTGACGTTGGCGAAGCATATCAAAAAGAACTTGGCATTGGCACTTATAAACCCTAACCCGGACAAGCCGGAACCAACAGGTTTTATAAAAACCATGATACAATGAGGCTCTACTCATTGTAGTCATGGAGGTTACTATGATGATTCCTGAACGCTACCAAGATAAAATATCCGGTACGCTATCCTGCTATGACCGCATGATCATGCAGGGCACGCTGCCCGGCTGGTGCTTCGATAAGGGGATGACGGCATTCCTCTATGCCCGACAGATCAAGATTTTCGATTATGCCCAGTTCGCCAAAGCGCTTCAGGAAAAAGTCCGGGAGAACGCTGAGCGCCTCGCGAATGAGAGCGGAATTGACATCGAGTTCATCCGTAAGCTGGGTGCGTTCCGTAAAGAGGCCCGGATCAAAGAAATCATCAGAGCGCGTGGTGAGCAACCCAGCCTTGTGCATATCTTCTCGGCCATGGAAGCCTGCACCAGCTACAAACCCTGGCACGATAAAAACACCGGCAAGACCTTTCTCAAGTATGATTCCGGAAAGTGTCTCCACTATTACTTCTACTTCATCGACAAGACGTTCGGCCTGTGCTACCTTCGCGTTCCCACCTGGGCGCCGTTTCGGCTCCAGTTCTATATGAACGGCCACAACTGGCTGGCGGCGAAATTGGCAAAAAAGAAAATCCCCTATGTTCTTCGGGAAAACGCGTTTCTCTCTATCGATAATTTCCCCAAGGCCCAGGAGCTTTCCGACAGCATCAAGGTCTCGGATTTACACCGAGCCCTGGATGGCTTCGCCCACAAATACTGCCCGGTCGGGAAAGAGTACGGCCTTACCTACCACTGGAGCACTATGCAGGTGGAATATGCCACCGACATCGTTTTCAAGAAGCAATCGGACCTGCACACGTTATATGAGCAAATCGTTCGAACCGCCATTCACTCCGTGAAACCGGAGAATATCGCGACCTTTCTGGGTCGAAAGCTCCACGGCAATTATCAAGGCAAAATGGGCAACAACTTCAACACCCGAATTCAGGGAACACGGATCAAGCACCATATGGGCGCTTCATCCATCAAGATGTACGACAAGTTCGGCAGCATCCTCCGGATCGAGACCACGACCAACGACGTCTCGGAGTTCAAGCACTACCGGGAAGTCCAGTCGCGGATCGGAGATCCCGTCCACAAGAACGCACCCATGAAGAAGAACATCTACAGCCTGTTTGACCTTGCGGCGATCTTCAAGGCCTCGAACCGCCGCTATCTTGAGTTCATCTCCACGTTCGACGACCAAAGCGCGGGAATCAAGAACCTCGATAAAATCTCAAAGACCGTGGAAACCGACGACCGTTCTTACAAAGGCTTCAATCTCTTCAGCGACGATGATCTCAAACTGTTCGAAGTCCTCGCCCGCGGCGAGTTCAACATCAACGGACTTCAGAACAAATCACTGCGAAAACAACTGCCATCCGTGACGAGCAGTACCATGACGAGAATCCTGAAGCGACTTCACGTTCATGGCATCATTCGTAAAGTCGGGAAAACGTACAAGTACTATGTCTCAAGGCTTGGCAAGGCTGTTATCGCTGCGGGATTGACCATCCGAAATATGTCTGTAATCCCGCAATTGGCGCATGTTTGATGCATATTCAGCAAAAAGTTCTAACCATTTTGAGAAGCTTTTGATTCTTTAGTTACTAAGAAATCATCCATCCACCATTCATCATATTTCAATTGTTTGTCTTCAGATATTTCGTATATCCACTTCTTTGCTTCTAAGTGGTTGTCTAACCAGCCACGTATGTCTTTGTAAATTCTAAAGAGTAAATCTACTTTAACCTGATTTCTGAATTTATTTAACTGACTCCACGCTACTATAAGCAGCCCTAGAGTTAATAATGCAGTTACTATCCCTGAATATTTTTCTAAACAATCCATAATTTATCTTTTATTATTTCCCCAAATTCCCGCTCAAATAAGGCAACACTATGTCATTCAGAATATGCCTACCGACAAAATCAGCATTCATCTCAAGCTGGCGCATCAAGGAAACAGGATCATCCCAATTGAACCCACTCTCTGTAAGCAGGTCTTTATCTACAATTCCATCCACAGCAAGAATGGGTAGGTTGCCCCAAAATTCAAAATCCAAATATAGGGAGGCTAAGTTAGCCCACAAAAAAACTTCCCGCTTTTGAGAAAGCCCCGCAGTCTTAAGTTCGGTCAAAATCATTATGATTTTTCCCACATGAGGTTTTGCTTTATCAAGACAATATTCTTTGCTATTCATAGCATTCAATGCTCGTTTTGTAAAATGACCAGATTTCATCTCATCATAATATTCAGTTTTAAGCCACCGTTTTTCATCAGGCGACAAAGTAGGAAGTTGAGCATTTAACTTGTTGAAACTGGCAAGCTGTTCTTGTGCTTCCTGCTGCCTTCCCAATCGGGTCTCTGATAGACCTGGTTTATAACCTTGAATTATCCATGCTTTGGCTTCGTCGGAAATCATCAAAACCACAATTACGATAATGAAGCAAATTATTTTTTTTGGCATTTGTTTCTCCTTTGCTTCTTTCTGTTGCCCTATTCTCTGAAGTTTCTTACTCCTCCATATATGGTTTTATAAGTTTCCAAAACTCAAGTACGCTCTTGCAGTTTTTATCACCCACAGAACACATTATCTTGCTTTTTTCATCACTCGCCAAAGCAAAACCATAATAAGTGGCATATTCTTTATTTTCATCAACATCGAACAATGACTCCATAAACATTAGTTTGCCATCTTTTTCCGTATGCTCATCCGAGCAAGTTTCCTTCATGTCGATAAAACAAATATTAAGTTTAGTGTTGTAATGATTAGTGTAACTCCTGTCTGTTCCACCGCATAAATTAAAGCGTTTGGTATACTCTGCTGCACTCTTCCCACATTCTTTCCGTAACTCATAAATCTGTTTTCGGTCAAGCTTCTGGTCAGCGGCAAAAGAAAGATTGGTAGATAGGACAAGAATTCCGATCATACATAATCTTTTATATTTCATCTGATGCCCCTATCGGGAGTGTCCGGCCGTTCGGGAGCTACCTATTGCCTGGAAATAAATTCAGCTCACAAGCATATTATTTGCACAATATTTGTTCTTGCCTTATGAAGTATGCTCGTCATTTTATTTACTTTTCTTTGTTTTACAAACAATATCAAAGAGACTCTCTCCAACTGATCCTGGTACTATCGCTATTTTCCCCGATGGGGATAAATATGATTCCGTTATTTTTTCATCACTATCGTAATTAATTCCCGATAATATTTTCATTTCGGCGTTTACACAATCAAATTGGTATAGCATTAATGAATGAGAAAAATTCTTTGTTTGTTCATAGGATTTTATGTCGTCATAATTGTTTATTACTGGTTCTGATCGCTCCCACACACGAACGTCTTTTTTTGATCTTCTTTGTATCTTAGCGCTATTGAATAAAAAAATTTCATCGTGTCCCGATCCACTTGAGTCTGAAAAATATTTCCAATCAGGGCCTCTCTTTTCTGTGCCTTCAATTACATACGAAGCAACACATAATTCTTTACACTTTGCGAAATCAAAAGAGTATCCAGAATCTAAACACTTTTTGCAACCATCAGTAGCAGCTTGACGAACTTCATCGGGTAAGTGTGCTAACTTAGGTGAGGTAAGTTTGTAAAATAGATATATATTTGATGCGCCCAATAACATAAATTGGTCGCAATATGCTAATCGATAGTACATGTTGATAAGTTGCTCGCTGTCAAAAGTAGACGGTACTGATGTTAATGCGCCCCAAGCGTTTTGAAAATTATGGTAAATAGAGCCTAGATAATGAGCGGGTACAGAGAGATAAAATATTGCATACTTTTGCATGTCGCCGTACATGTATACGGTATCGATAGCTCTCTCGACTAAACTGTATCTTCGTTTATATTTACTCTCAAGCACTTTTTTATTTGCTTTACTGACAAACAAATCAGAGAATATGCCTCCACTCGAAAATTCTTCACCGCCTAATGATTGACGAATACACTTACCTTCTTTTCCCGTCTCACCATCTCCTATCTTTTTACAACTTTCCAATACTTTTATTGTTCTATCATAAAAAACTTTATCGTCTTTTGCCTTTGTGGCTTGGTACGAGAAGTTGGCAGCTTCTGCTTCAAGACGATCTGCAATTCCCTCAGCGCTAGGCTGTGTGCTTGTTTCTGTGCTAGAAACAGTACTTGTAGAAGATAATCTTTCGTCGGCATGGCATATAATGGGAGTAAAGATGAGAATAAAAAAAACTAACATTTTTTTACACAAGGACTTCTCCTTTGAAGGTTTATTGCCACTTCCTACCAGGTCATATTATGCTTTCTCTCAAAACCCGTCAAGGGCTCTTCTGCTCCATGGAAAAAGCCCCCCGTCGCCCAGGGGCCCGGATCTCTTATTTGTTTTCCAAATGAAACATATTCGTTTCTACCCTAAAAATACCCATTCGTCACCATTGACATCCATTTGAATCAAGCCTATATTCTTAATTGATACATTTATATATGCAATTCATTGCTGCCCTATCCAGGAGGCACTCCATGGGTATTTGTAAGTATTGCTCAAAGCCGGCGGGACTCTTCAGAGACAGACACAAGGAATGCGAAGAGAAATTCCTAGAAGAGAAAAGAAGGAAGGAAGTAAAGGCAGAGTCAGACAAAAAAGAAATCATATCAGTAGCAGAAGCAGTGGCATTGGGAAAATGCACGATTGAAGAATTAAAAACCAAGTTGATGTCAATATCAGAGTCCTTTGATGAATTTAACCGTAAACGCTTCCTGATAGAGGCATGGGAACGCGCTGCCAATCATTGCCTCGAAGAGAGTATCCTATCCAAAGAAGAAGAATCTAGTCTGATGGCATTTCTGAATGCTTTTTCGATGAAACAGGATGATGCTGACCACGAGGGAGCATATACTAAGCTTGCACAAGCTGCCATTCTCAGGGATCTGATGGAGGGAAAGGTCCCACAGAGAATGACTGTGCAAGGTTCTCTACCGTTCATTTTCAAGAAAGATGAAAAACTCGTCTGGTTGTTTAAGGGCGTCAAATATTTTGAACCAAAGACGACGCGATCATTTGTTGGCGGGTCTCACGGTGTGAGTATCCGAATAGCTAGGGGAATATATTACCGAGTTGGTGCATTTAAAGGGCATCCTGTTGAAACAACACAGACTATGCAATTGGATACAGGCATGCTTGGAATAACTGACCAACATATATATTTTGCAGGCGGAGCTATAAGTTTTCGAGTACCCTATGGGAAAATTGTAACGGTGACTCCTCATTCAGACGGCATCAGCATACAGCGTGATGCAGCAAATGCCAAGCCTCAGTCATTTATTGTCGGTGATGGATGGTTTATTAATAATCTCGTGGCAAATCTCTCCAAACTTTAATCAGAGCACTCTTCAACCTAGGGATTCCCCTTTCCCGTCCGTCCTTGACCATCGCTGCAGCTGCCGGTACGCCTACGAAATCCTCGGGACAGCGCACCCAGCGAGCCTAAAACTGCCGTCATTCAATAAAGATTACTATTTACTTTATGCTCAATTATCTGTAGTATTATTTCATGAATGATCCCAAAAAATTATACTTTTATTCTGTTCCCGTTGTAAGCTTTGCCTTGGTCGCGGGTCTTGTTGCTGCACCGGGTGATTCGAAGAAAAAGGACACGATGTGTGTGATCCAGTCGGTAGTAATGAATTTTGATTCTTCGCAGAAGCATGTTCATACTCATAGCGAGCAGTATCCTGGAAATACGCCTGAACAGGTCCGAGTAACCCAATCATCGACCACTTCGACCACTACAACCAGTACAACCACTACGACAACACCGGGTCCGGTCAGACCTGTCTAATTCTCCGTCGGCTGCCGGTGCTTTCTCTCATACCGCTGGAGCAAAACCCATAAGTAGTAATCTAACAATCTTGTAAAAATAACTTACACACTTGTAATACCTCTTGACTTTGCAAGTCATATCGGTTACATTGCGCCCAGTAACGCAAGCCTAAATACAAGTGATTTTAATGATGGGGGTGCTTAAAATGCGAACAAGATTCACTACTTCGGCTAAAATTGCGGAAACCATGATCTCAGCCATAGACCAAAAGATTGCTGAATGTAAAGATAAGATTAATGAATACAATGACTTAATATCACAACTTCAGGTTGAAAAGCGGAGATATTCACACTTGCAAGAAGAGAGGGTGCAAACCGTAACAAGCTCGATTATGCAGTCTCGGCGGGCATTATTATTTGAAAAACCAGTAGTACGGAGCAAAAAGGAACGCATTATTATGGCCATTGAGCGAATGCCTGAAACTTTTGACAGCGAACAGTTGCTCAATGAGATAAATCGTGATGGAGATGGAGAGATTACGAAGGAAAACTTTGCTCCTGATTTTTCACGGTTAAAAGGCGAAGTCTATAAAAAAGTCGGAGAAAAAGATGGACGCGGTCTTTATGAGAAAATCGTGAAAAAGTAAAGTGGGGTGATGTGAATGAGAAGAAGAACACTCGCCACTGCGGACGGCGAAAAGGAAGTTAAATTGACAGAGCCTCAATGAATGTCTCTCCGCCAAGATTGATCATTCAGTGAGGCTCCCGCCAGTTTTCGGTAGCCCCTGTTAGTTTAATGATAGAATCGGCGTCCAAAAACGCATTATTCTAACGGGGGCTCTTTTGTCTTATTTATAACATTGATTGACATTAATGTCAATTCAAAAAATATGGAGAACCAAAAAATGAGCACCAAAATGAAATGGCTAACTCATGAGCTTACAGTTTATCCACATGATGGTACGACATGGCACAATGTTGCGGGAATCTACATTTTTGCTGGGGTAAATCGGCAGAATCTATGGGATCCTTTATACATTGGGCAATGCGGCAGTTTTCAAGACAGAATTCCATCGCACGAGATATGGGATGAGGCACAGTCTCTTGGGGCAACCCATGTTCATGCGATGGTGGTGTCGAAGCAGGCAGATCGTGACAAGATTGAGAAGGAATTGATCCAGGCTTATCAACCGCCTTTGAACACTCAACTGAAGTAATGTTTTTCATTTTGACACCTCCTAAGTAGATTGCTTGCAAAAAAAAATAAAGGGGGCTTACGCCGATGCGGATTGCGTAAGCCCCCTTTCTATCCGCCGAAAGTCTGGTTTGGTTTGTGAAATGCATAATCGCCATAGCATTTGACAGTCCACAGCTGCTTACTGCAGTTACGATAACGGAAGTAGTTCTGCCAGCCTCGGGCTACACTGTTGAGATTCTTGATGACCTGCTGGAGGGGAACGATAAGGTACGCTTCTTGGTGTCGTAGCAGCCAGTTAATGATACCAAGGATTTGAGAAAATAGGGTGACACTCCAATGTTAGGTTAATGGGAGGAGTGTCATCATGAAACCCGTAAAGAGTATACAGAAGAACGGTAAAAAAGGGAAGTTCTCGAAGCGAAGCAAGCGTTATGGAACCGATTTCAAGCTTCAAGTAGTTAAGAAGTTCCTTGAGGAGAGCGTTCCTGTTTCGGTGATCCGGCAGGAATGCGGGTTGAGCGGCGAGACGGTGGGACGCTG
>Ga0335081_10001954_pt1 | contig 32602 bp, 27 predicted proteins | sample Lox_Sample_35_FD_206713 | JGI IMG/M metagenome (GOLD analysis project Ga0335081, IMG submission 206713) | Soil microbial communities from Loxahatchee National Wildlife Refuge, Florida, United States - Lox_Sample_3.5 | ecosystem: Environmental > Terrestrial > Soil > Wetlands | place: USA...
GACGAGAATGGCGCCGAGGGTGATGGCGATGAGTAAGACTAGTTGTCTGCTATTCGGATAAGTAGCGGAAGGGCTCAGCGTTTCAGGTTTCAAGGTTTCGGGTTTCAGGCTGTCCAACGCCGCGATTGTCACGCGCCTTTCGCCGCCGGGGTGGTGCCGGCACCGCGGAGATAATATCCCATGTCAAGCTTGCGTCCCTGCGGATTGAAACGGCCGAAGCGGGCCACGCCCATCTTCTGCAGGGCAAACTGAAGGGTGGTGGCGATCACGCCGAGGCCGTAGGTGACGCTGCGACGGAAGTTGATGGAAGAGGCTTCCTCAAAATACTTGGTCGGACAGGATACTTCGCCGATCCGGAAGCCGAAGTAGACACACTGCGCGAGCATCTGATTGTCGAAGACGAAATCGTCGGAGTTCTCGAGCAGCGGAAGATCGGTGAGCACCTTGCGGCTGAAGGCGCGGTAACCGGTGTGATATTCCGAAAGCTTCACGCGCAGAAAGAGGTTCTCGAAGGCGGTGAGGAAGCGGTTGAAGACATATTTGTACAACGGCATGCCGCCGCGGAGGGCGGTGCCTCCGATGATGCGCGAACCGAGGACCACGTCGTAAACTTCGTAGGCGACCATGCTCGCCATGGCTGTAACCAGCAACGGGGTGTATTGGTAGTCGGGATGGACCATGATGACGACGTCGGCGCCCTCCGCCAGGGCTTCGCGATAGCAGGTCTGCTGATTGCGACCGTAGCCGTAATTCTTGTCGTGCACAAAGACGCGCAACCCGAGTTGCCGAGCGACTTCTACGGTGCGGTCGGAGCTGTAGTCATCGACGAGGATGCGAATGTCGACCAGTTCGGGGAGCTCGCGGATGGTGTCCGGGAGCGTTTTTTCCGCATTGTAAGCGGGCAAGACCACCGCGATTCGCTTGCCGTTGATCATGAAGTTGTGGGCGATCCGCGCGAGCGGGGTCCGTACGCGGTTTCGCCTGCTGCTCACTATAAACTAAGGCTCGTGGCGGTGTAAGCTGCGCTCTTGGAGACGATCTCCGGTAGTTGCCTATAATCGAATTCGCCAGAGTGGTGGGATGGCCGTCGCCGGTCGTTCATTTTGGGTATCGCGGTTCACGTTTTCGAAGGGAAGGGCCAGGTTCAGAGTGGCGAAAGCAGAGGAAGCGTCCAGGAGGTCCCAGACGCTGGCCGCACATGCCGCCTTCGTGCCGACCGGCGTGATGACGGTGCTGCTAGGTCCGTTGCTGCCGACGCTGGCGGCGCAATGGGGGCTGAATGACACGCAGTCGGGATATCTCTTCGCCGCGCAGTTTGCGGGGTCGCTGGTTGGCGTCTCGGTCTCGGGCGCGCTGGTGAGGCGCTTCGGATACGGGCTCTCGATGGTGGCGGGGCTCGTGATCATGTCTGCGGGCGTGGTCATGATGCCGCTGAGCCCGTGGCATGTGGGACTGGCGCTGGTGCTGGCCTACGGTTTTGGGCTGGGACTGGTTATTCCGGCGGCGAACCTTCTGGTTGCGGAGGTACATCCTGAAGGCCGGGGTGCGGCGTTGAACCTGCTGAATTTTTCCTGGAGTGTGGGCGCGGTGTCGTGCCCTTTTCTGGTAGGAGCCTTTATCCGGACTCATCACATTGCGCTTCTCATGTACCTGCTGGCGGCAGTGATGCTTCTGTTATCGATTGCGATCGCGAGCATGCGATTTCCCACGAGGATGAACGAGGGCGCTGAGAACGAGGTTGCGGCGAGCCGCGTGCCGTGGCGAAATCGATACATCGTGATCCTGGTATTGCTCTTCTATCTTTATGTCGGGGCGGAGAACGCCGTCGGCGGCTGGGTGGCATCGTATGCCAAGCGGATGATCGCGCATCCGGGACAATTCTGGGTGATGGTGCCGTCTTTCTTCTACGGTGCGTTGCTGGTGGGACGCGGGTTGGCGTCGGTAATCTTGCGTCGCATGGAGGAGCTTACGCTGGCGCGCGCCGGGTTACTGGCGAGCACTCTCGGGATGGTGGCCCTGCTTACCTCGGGCAGTATGACGGGGGTTGTTCTGAGCGTGACCGTGGTCGGGCTCGGATTCGCGGCGGTCTATCCGATCACGATCTCCATGCTCTCGCACAAGTTCGGATCGGGGGCATCGGCGGTGGGATCGCTCATGTTCTCCGTGGCGAACGTGGGCGGGGCGAGTTTGCCGTGGCTGGTCGGATACGGTTCCACTCGCTTTGATAGTTTGAAAGTGGGCTTGGCGGTTCCTCTGGTCGCAGGAATTCTCATGCTGGTGCTCTATTCCGGAGACTGGAAGCTGGGCGTGGTTGAGGCAACAGCTGCGGCGGCATAGGACGCGCTCAGTTCGGTTATTGGTAAACTGGTTATGAGAGTTGTGGTGGGGAGAATGGAAAGTGCGCCCCGCGAGTTTCCTTCCCGGATAGCGCCAAGGGATCATGTCGACTGAACGAACATTGTTTGAAAAAGTTTGGGACGCGCACGTGGTGGTGGAGCCTCCCGAACGAGCGCCATTGCTTTACATCGACCTGCACCTGGTGCATGAGGTCACATCACCGCAGGCGTTTGAGGGTTTGCGAGCGGCAGGCAGGCCGGTGAGACAACCCCAGCGGACTGTGGCGACGGTGGATCACAACATTCCGACAGCTCCGCGCGGAACCCCGATTACGGATCCGATCGCCGCGAAGCAGATTGAGGCGCTCCAGAAGAACTGCAAGGAATTTGGAGTTCCGCTGTTCGATATGGACTCGCCGGACCAGGGGATTGTGCACGTGATTGGCCCTGAGCTGGGGCTGACGCGGCCCGGCATGACGATTGTGTGCGGCGACAGCCATACCAGCACGCACGGGGCGTTTGGGGCGCTGGCCTTCGGGATAGGAACGTCGGAAGTAGAGCACGTGCTGGCGACGCAATGCCTGCCTCAACGCAAACCGAAAAGTATGCGAATCGAGGTAAGAGGCAAGCTGCTGCAAGGAGTGACTGCGAAAGATCTGGCGCTGGGGATCATCGGGAAGATCGGCACAGACGGGGCGACCGGGCACGTGGTGGAATACGCCGGTGATGCGGTCCGCGGGCTGTCGATGGAAGGGCGGATGACGCTGTGCAACATGACGATCGAAGCAGGGGCGCGCGCGGGGATGGTCGCGCCGGATGAGACGACCTTCGCGTACGTAAAGGGAAGGCGGTTCGCGCCGAGTGGAGATGCTTGGGAGAAGTCCGTGGAGGCATGGCGGACGCTTGCGTCCGATGAGGGCGCACGCTATGACGACATGGTGGAGATTGACGCTGCCGCGCTGGCCCCGTTTGTGACCTGGGGAACGAATCCCGGCATGGTAGTCCCGGTAACGGGGAGTGTGCCGGAACTAAGCAGCATGGCGGACGAGAGCGAACGGCGCATGGCGGAACACGCGCTAAGGTACATGGGACTCGAACCCGGCAAGCGGATCGAGGAGATTCCGGTGGACCGGGTGTTCATCGGGTCGTGTACGAATTCGCGGCTGGAGGATCTGCGGGCAGCGGCAAAAGTAGCGAGAGGATATCACGTCAACCCGAAAGTTCGCGCGATGGTGGTGCCGGGATCGCAGACGGTGAAACATGCCGCCGAGCAGGAAGGTCTGCACAGGATTTTTGTCGAGGCGGGATTTGAGTGGCGGGAGTCAGGATGCTCGATGTGTCTGGGCATGAATCCCGACATCCTGCAGCCGGGCGAGCGCTGCGCTTCGACCAGCAACCGGAATTTTGAAGGCCGCCAGGGACGCGGGGGCCGAACCCACCTGGTGAGTCCGATGATGGCAGCGGCAGCAGCCATCGCCGGGCACTTCACCGACATCCGCAACTGGAGATTCAACTAAGGATCGAGCAGAGGTAAACCGGCTCGGGATGACAACTATGAAACCGTTTCGTGTACACCAAGGTCGGGTTGCGCCGCTGGATCGGCAGAACGTGGACACCGACCAGATTATTCCCAAGCAGTTCCTGAAGAGGATTGAGCGCACTGGCTTTGGCGAGTTCGTGTTCCACGACTGGCGGCAAACGCGGAGTGGACAAAAAGACCCCGATTTCGTGTTGCATAAACAACGCTACGAAGGTGCAAGCATCCTGGTGGCGGGGAAAAACTTTGGCTGCGGGTCGTCGCGCGAGCACGCGGTGTGGGCGCTGGCCGACTTCGGATTTCGAGCGGTGATTGCACCGTCGTTTGCCGACATTTTCGCAAACAACAGCGCCAAGAACGGATTCCTCACAGTTCCGCTCCGTGAGGAAGAAGTGGGCAGAATTATGCAGAGGGCGCAGGACGAGGTCGGTTATCAAGTCACGATCGACCTGGAACTGAAACGCGTACACGACGAGCATGGACTCTCGGCCCCGTTTGAGATGGACGAATTTACCCGCCACTGCTTGCTGTATGGACTGGACGATATCGGACTGACGCTGCAACATGAAGCGGAGATCGCGGCGTACGAAAAGAAGCTTGCAGTGCCATCTTCAAGCGGGCTCGGGTGATGCAGCGCCTGAAAGTTAAAACCCGAAAAAAGCGCGAGATCGTGGATATCACCGAGAGGCTGGAAGTGGCCTTAGCGAAAGATTACTTGGGCAAGACTGGAATCTGTCATGTGACCGTCCTGCACACAACGGCCGCGCTCACCACCGCCGATCTCGATCCCGGAACTGATCTGGACATGCTGGATGCCTTCGAGCACCTGATCCCGAGATTGCATTACCGGCATCCCCACGACCCGGAGCATGTTCCGGACCACATTTTGTCGGCGTTGATCGGGACTTCGGTCGCAGTGCCGGTAGAGCACGGCACGCCTGTGCTGGGAACCTGGCAACGAGTCGTGCTGGTCGAACTCGACGGCCCGCGGGAGCGTGAGATCGTAGTGGCGCTTACACCTGAGCATTAACTTTCCCTTAATGAAACTGGGCCATGACTGCGCCAAGCGGCAGGTCACTGAGCTGCGAATGCGCCAAGTTATCGGTGCGATAATGTTGGCTTATCTTCGGATTTCCAGGGAGAACCCGCATGGGCAAGTTTGTGCTCGGCCTGATCATCGGGCTGGTGGCAGTTCCAGTTGCGATCTATTTTTATTTCGTGATGGGGAGCGCGCCGGTAGCGACCTCGAGCCAACCGATGCTCTTTGAGAAGATGCTCGCACACAAGGCCCTGAACGCCAGGATCCAAAAGGAGATGCCGAGCACCGTTCCGATCAGTGCCGATGCGGCCGCCTATGCCGCGGGGGCGCAAGTCTATCGGGAGAATTGCGCGGTGTGCCACGGGTTGCCGGGGCAACCGGATTCCAATATTTCCAAGGGCATGTTTCCTTATCCCCCGCAGTTATTCAAGGGGCACGGTGTGACGGATGATCCTGCCGGCGAAACCTATTGGAAGGTGGCGAACGGTATCCGTCTGACCGGCATGCCGGGATTTAAGTCGACTCTGACGGATGCCCAGATTTGGCAGGTGAGCGTTCTGCTGGCGAATACGGACAAACTGCCGCAACCGGTGAAAGATGGGTTGGAAGTGAGCAAGTCGCCCTGAGCTTTCCCGTTGATCCTCGTAGACCAGTCTTTCGCGGCTCTCAGCATGACAATTCTTGACGAGAATGGCGGCCGCCCCGGGCTGAAGCTGTCTTCCCTTCCGCGCTTCCGCACTCTATATTCTTCAAGAACTCTAACGCTTCAAGGATGGTCACTATGGCTTTGGTTCGAGTTCTACTGCCGGTGGTCTGCGTTCTTGCCGTCGTGGTCATTACCGCATCTGCCCAGGACCGCTCGCACGCACGATCTATGGTGATCACAACCTACGGCATCGTGGCCGCCAGCCACGTGCAGGCCTCGCAGGCTGGCGCGCAGGTGTTGGCGCGCGGAGGAACGGCGGTAGACGCGGCAATCGCAGCCAACGCGGTGCTGGGCGTTACCGAGCCGATGATGAACGGCATAGGCGGCGATCTCTTTGCGATTTACTGGGATGCAAAGACCGGCAAGCTCTACGGACTAAATTCGAGCGGCTGGGCGCCGCAGGGACTGACGGTGGAACACCTGCGGGCGCGCGACGTGACACGGATGCCGTATCAAGGCATCGATGCAGTTACGGTCCCGGGCGCGGTCGCGGGCTGGAATGCGCTGCACGAGCGGTTTGGCAAAGCTCCCTGGAAGGATCTGTTTCAGCCAGCGATTTTTTATGCTGACAAGGGATACCCGGTCCCGGAGTTGATCTCAGCATTCTGGGCGGAAGCACCACAGATCTTCGCAAAAGATCCGGAAGGTCAGCATGTGTACCTGCTGAACGGCCAGCCTCCAGCGGTGGGGCAAATCTTCCGGAATCCTGATCTGGCGAAGGCGCTGCGTGCGATTGCCGAGACGGGCGCGAGCGCGTTCTATCGTGGCGAGGTCGCGAAGGCGATCCTGAGCACTTCGCAGGCGTCCGGAGGGACGATGGCAGCGGACGACCTGGCCCACTTTTCTCCGGAGTGGGTGGAACCGATTTCGGTGAAATATCGAGACTGGACGGTGTATGAGCTTCCGCCGAACGGCCAGGGGATGGCCGCGCTCGAGATGCTGAACATCATGGAGACATCGCCGGCGTCTCCCGATGGGCCGCTGAGCGTCGCGGAATTGCACAAGAAGATCGAAGCGATGAAGCTTGCCTATGCGGACCTGGCCCGATATAACGCCGATCCGCGATTCGCCAAGGTGCCGGTGAAGGGGCTGCTCTCGAAAGAGTATGCGAAAGAGCGAGCGAAGCTGAGTGACCCCAACAAGGCGAACTGCGAGCCGATGGCGGGCGAGCCGCCCACGAGCGAGACCACTTATCTCACCGCGATTGATCGCGAGGGCAACATCGTCTCGCTGATCCAGAGCAACTACGCGGAGTTTGGGTCGGGGATCACGGTTAAGGGCATGGGATTCGTTTTGCAAAACCGGGGAGCACTCTTTTCTTTAGATCCGTCTTCGCCAAATGTGCTGGCCCCACGGAAGCGGCCCTTCCACACCATCATTCCTGCGTTCATGGAGCGGGGAGATCAGCACATCGGATTCGGAATCATGGGCGGAGCGAACCAGCCCCTGGCGCACGCGCAATTCGTCTCGAATATTGCCGACTATGGAATGAACATTCAGGCGGCCTTGGAGAACGCGAGATTCACGGTAAGCCCGAAGCGGGGATGCAACATCGTGATCGAATCGCGCGTGAAGCCGGAGGTTCGCGAAAAGCTGACCGCGATGGGACATCAACTGCAGGTGGAGCGCGAGTATTCGACGGCCATGGGCCGTGGGCAAGCGGTCATGAACGACCTCAAGACCAAGGTCCACTACGGAGCATCCGACGCTCGAACCGATGGATCGGCGGAGCCGGAGCCGCCTCCGATTGCGTGGTAGCTTGCAGATCTAGTCTTCCGGGGGCGTTGTAAGTGCGCTCGCACTCTGAACCCCGGACGCAATTTCGGGAATGATGCCCAACTCGCGATAGATGGGCCGTATCGCATCGCGAATCGCAGGCAGATTCAACGCGAAACCAGCCGCTGCAACGATGCAGACCGCGCCGGTGAAGATCACTGTTCTTGGAGCGCCGATCTTGGCCGCCATCGTGCCGGCCAGCAAGCTTCCAAACGGAGCCATTCCCAGGAAAGCCATCGAATAGAGGCTCATCACACGGCCACGCTTATCTTCCTCCACGATGGTCTGCAGGATGGTGTTGCTGGCTGCCATCTGCTCCATCATCGCGCCACCCACGATCAGCATAAGGACGAGCGAGAGCCAGAGGACATGGGAGACTCCGAGCGCGATCAGTCCAGCTCCAAATATCCCGGCGGCGATTGGAACGACGCGGCCAAGACCGCGGACTGATTTTCGCGCCGCCAGGGTCATCGCGCCGACGAGCGCACCTATGCCGGAGGCTCCCATGAGAAATCCAAGAGTGTGCGGGCCACCATGCAAAACGTTTTTGGCGAAGATGGGCAGCAGAACCGTGTAGGGCATACCGATCAGGCTGACCGTTCCCAGGAGCAGCAGGATGGAACGAATAGGAACGGACCTGAAGGCGTATCGCCAGCCTTCCTTGAGTTCGTGGATGATGGCTTTTCGCTGTTTGGCTGGAGGACGAACCAGATTCGTCATGGCCAGCAGCGAGGCGATCACCGCAAGATAGCTGATGCCGTCGATCAGGAAGCAATACCCTTCGCCCGAAACCGCAATGATCACGCCGGCGATCGACGGACCCAGAAGCCGCGCGGCGTTGACCATAGAGGAATTTAAGGCAATGGCGTTGCCCAGGTCTTCGCGATTTTCTACCATTTGCACGACGAAGGCCTGCCGGGCGGGCATATCAAATGTGTTGATGAGACCCTGGGCGATGCTGAGCCAGATGATGTGAGTAACGTTGATCACGCCGCCCAAGGCCAATCCCGCGAGCGCGAAAGACTGGAGCGTGGAGAGGATTTGAGTCACGACCAGAGTGCGGTGACGGTCCCAGCGATCGACCCAGACCCCGGCAAAGGGGCCCAGAAAAAAGGTTGGGATTTGTCCGGCAAAGCCGACGATTCCGAGTAAGAATGCGGAGCCGGTGAGTCGATAGACCAGCCAACTGGTGGCGACACGGGTCATCCAGGTGCCGATCAGGGACACGGTTTGACCGGTGAAAAAGAGGCGATAGTTGCGATACTTCAGGGCTCGCAGGATGAAACGCCAGGATTGCGTCGGTGACTTGGCGGGCTTGCCAGAGGCTTCTACGCCGTCAGTGCGCTGGTTCGTGTTAGCCATTCAGGATTTGAGAGGCCTCGGACTGGGCGCGCACCGTCAGTATCGTCCAGGGCGCACTCCAAGAACCCACTATAGATGCGGAAGCGGGTGTTGTGGTCGGTGGAGTTGTATTTTCTGTCTTTCGCTCAGGACAACAGTTCTACCAATGATCTGCGCGCATCAAGACGCTCCCGAACAGCAGTATCACAAGACCGATGGACGCGATTTATTGACCACCCGCAGGCACTGGGGGCGATTTGTCTTCGCGAACGAACAACGCTAGCCGCGGGAAGCGGAATTGGCCGGCCGCGTCATCGATGACGTTCACCTGGCAAGTGTAGAACCCCGGAGTCAACTGAGTAAGCGGCACGTCGAGTTGGAATACTGCCGCGTGGCGGTCGGGAGCGTTCAATTGCTCGCTCTCTACGACCGGCGTTTCGTAGGCCTTCGTGTTTCCCCGGAAGAACGAGACGTTGGTCAGTAGGCGAATACGCGACTTGCTGCTTTGCTGCGGATTGGCGGAAACATTGGCGCTGTCCCGCGCCGGATCGTAGACCTCGTAATAGAAATACAGGTGCTGGCCGCTGGAGAAAACGTGGGTCACGTTGGGGATCACTTCTGATCCATCGCGCACCAGCGGATTGTCGGTCTTTTTCTTGCCTGCAGGCTGGAGTTGGCTGGCCAGCACAACCGAGCTTAGTTTCACGGGAATTCCCTTGAGATCAGGGACGGTGAGATCGGTTTCAAAAGAGCCGAGCCGGCCCGTCTGATTCTCGCGGACTACGAACTTCAGGTGATAGTTCCCCGCGGGAAGAATGAACCCGCTGTTGTACTGCACGTTCTTGCGCTGCACCAGCTGCGAAGTGTTCAGAGAGAGCTTGACCGTATCCCGCATCCGGCCTACAGGTCGCTTGTTCGAGTCAAAGACAACGCCGAGGACATCCAGAGTGGCTCGGTCTTCGTCTTTGTTACGGGTAAAGGGAATCTGGGAGCCCGGAACGACGACAGAGACAGGCACGTAGAAGCGATTATCGCTGGTGCGGAAATAGCCGGCGGACAGATACACGGGCAGATCGGTGGTGGGCAGATCGGAGGCGAGCTCCTGTTCCAGCTGCTGCTCGCGATCTTCTTTCGTAGAGTGCTGGAAGTCGGCGGGAGCATAGTAGCCGCGGCGGAAATCGACTTTGACGTCGGTCCGGTTGAGACGCACGGTGATCCGGCGATAGCGCCCGTCACGCGCCGGATTGTTGCTGTGATAGCCGAGGATGTAATAAGTAGAAGTATCCTGCTGAACGCCGGTGAAGACACGGCTGAAATCGTTGGAGTCGAGGAAGGCGCGACCCCCGGTGTCTCCGGACAGGGTGACGAGGGTTTCCTGGGTAGTGAAGTTGGAATTGTAGGCGCTGCGCATGGCGGCTCCGGAAAATGGCGATGTGCCCCGGAGACTGGCGTTCTGCGCTTCGCCGCCCGGAACGATGGCCTGCAGCCCGCGAATGTCCATGGCGTAGATGGAGAGGTTGGCCCGATTGGCGGCGTTGATGGCGGCACGTAGTTCCGCTTGATTCTCAATTCCGGTGCGGTCCATCCCGCTGGAGAAGTAGATTAGAGACTTTTTCTGATCGATGCCCCCCAACTGACCGGCCACGGAGCGCAATGCTTCCAGACGCCGGTCGGTGTTAAAGACGTTGTATTCGGTGTCGTCGGCCGTGAACGAGTTGCCCGTGTCGGCGGTGCCTTCGGTCGTGCCTGTGGTTCCCTCTTCGAACCCCTGTCCCCCGCCAAGATTGAGCGATTCCAGAGTCTTCTTCAGAGTCGCGCGATCTGAGGTGAAATCCTGGTTCACGGTCAGCGAGCTGCCCAGCGAAACCACCGAGACCAGGTCTGCGGGCGCCATCTGTTTGTCCACGTAGTTCAGTGCGGCGGTGACGGAGCGGTCGATTTCGTCGGGCTCCATGCCCGAGAGGTCGAAGAACATGACGATGAGGCGGCGATCCTTGAAGGGTGGGACTCCAGCTGCGACGCCGGGAGAGACTGAGGTTGAAGGCTGAGGCGCCGCGCTCAGGAGTTTGCCCTCGGCAACGGCGGCTGACGCGACCGCATCGGTATTCTCGAGGTCGAAAGAGACCACTTGCTGGGGTTTGTTGTCTTCCAACACCTTGAAATCCTCACGCTTCAGATTGCGGACAGGATTGCCGTTCTTGTCGTGTACCGTCACGTTGACGAGCACAAGTTCAGTTTGTGCTTTGAAAACGTATCCACTGGGAATCGCCTGGGGGTAAAGAGAAGAAGGAACAATGGCCGTCAAAATAAGGGCGATGACCCGACTGACGACGCCTGCGCGAGATGGAGTGGAAGCCATAGTGCCTCACTAAAAACGAAAACGTGCGGTGAGCAGCACGCTGCGCATGGCACTCACCGAAATGACACGGCCAAAAGTGGGCGAGTTCACCACGGTGTCGATCGTGCCATATTGCGGAGTATTGAAAATATTGGAAAACTGCGCCCGGAATTCCAGCTCCCGCGATTCTTTCATAGGGAACATCTTGGTGAACGCCATGTCGAAAACGTGCGTGCCTGGGCCCTCAATGCTGTTGCGGCGCGCGTTGCCAAACTGACCTGCGGGAGGAGCGACGAAGGCCCCCGTGTTGAACCACTCGGAAATCGAGGGATTGGGCAGGGCGGCGGGCTGCCCCGTCAGATCCGGTCGGAGCGTGCCGTTGGAGCCGCGGTTCACGTCGACGAAGCTACCGAGCACGCGAGGGGTAAAAGGGAGGCCGCTGGCGATCGTCCAATCGCCATTCCATTGCCAATCTCCGAAGACAGCTCGCAGAATACCCGGATTGGTGAGCCAGAGCCGATCGTGTCCAAACGGCAGTTCCCACAGATAGTCGGCGGTAAGTTTGTGACGCTGGTCAAAGCTGGAGAGTCCGCGCTCGGCGGCCAGATTGAATGCGTCCTGAGCGATGTTGGTTGCGCCGCTGGTTGCGGCCGTGCCGCCTCCTCCTCCGCCGCCCCCGCCCGGCCCGCCCGCGCCAGAACTTAATCCGACGCCGTTGCCGATGTTCGAAGTGTTGTCGATCGACTTCGAATAAGTGTAGGTTCCACCGATCGACATGCCATGCTGCAGGCGCTTGCGAAGACGCACGGTGCCGGCATGTGCGACGGAGGCTCCGAGAGAACTCTCCCAATTAAAGGGTTGAACGCCGGCGATACGAATACCCGTGGCATCGCGGTTAGGATCGTCCAGCAGATCGAGCCGCGTGCCCTTCGTACCCGTGTAGTCGAGGTTCAGGATCAGGGTGGGCAGGATTTCCTCTTGCACATCAGCATTCCATATCTGCAAGTAGCCAAGACGATAATTGGGATCGACCGCGTAGTTGTTGGTGATGCCGGTGGGCGTCTGGACAAAGCCTTTTTGCAATGTCAGCTGGCCGGGCGTGGATTGGATATTGGTCTCCGCAAATGCGAAAGGAGGTTGAAATGCCAGCTGCTGGACGATCCCCTGATAGGCGCCGGTGTTGTAGTTGATACCGTAGCCGGCGCGGAAGACGGTTTTGGGAAGTACCTTCCAGGCAAGGCCCACGCGAGGAGCAAAGTTGTTACGATCCGGTCGAAGCAGAGTGGCGGGGAGCGAACCGGCGAAGGGACCCGGGGTTCCCGGTGTAGTCACGGCAACCGCGGGGGCTCCGAGAGCAGGATTGATGACGCCCGGAGAGAGATCGAGGTTCGCGATGCGATTATCGATCTCAGTGAATGGGGAAACGTACTCGTAGCGCACGCCGAGATTGAAGGTCAGATTGCCACGAACGCGCCACTCGTCCTGCGCAAAAAGATCCCACGAATTCCCGCGGAAATGGTAGTTGTTGGCGCCGAAGTTGACTGAAGTCTGCTGGGGCAAGCCAAGCAGAAAATCGGCAAGGTCGAAGCCGGTATTCGCAACCGTGGAGCCGCCCGCAGTTGCGGCGGTATTAAGCCCGGTAAAAATGAAGCTGCCCCGGGCATTGCTGTCGGTTTCCGTATTGAGCTGAATACGACGGAAGTCACCGCCCCATCGCCAAGTGTGCTTGGCATGGGTCCAGATCATGGAATCGGAAAACGTCCAGGTCTGATTGCGAGTGAGCGCGGGGTTGATGTCCTGCAGGCTGCCGAAGTTCGTGAATGACAGGTTGGGCAGGCCCCAATCAAAAGGATTCTGGGAGACTCCCGTGATGCCAACAGAGCTGGTAATGTCCTGGGAGAAGGCGTAGAGGTTGCGGGTGGAAACGCGATTGCGGTTGTAGTCGACGCGAAAGACGTTGGTCAGTTTGCCGATGCTGCGAATATAGCTGACAGGCACGTCAAAGCTGCGCACAGAGCTGTTGCCGCCGACGCTGGGAAAGGGATTGGTCACGTTGGCGCCGGTGCTGTGGTAATGAAAACCTAAGGTCAGGTTGTTCTGCGGTCCACGTCGCCCCCGACGCTGACCGATGCTCGAACTGCCAAGGGCGTGCATCAGGCGAATGTTGAGATCGTCCAGGTCGCTGTTGGTCGCCGTGACGAAGTGAAAATTCTGTGTATCGCCCGGCAGGTTGGGCAGCGGGATGAAAGAAAGCAATCCAGAAGCCGCGGGGTTGATGGCGGTTTGAGGAATTACATTTCCCGCGAAAGCGTTGCGGGTCGCGGGATTGAAGATACATCCTTTAACCGGCGTCAGGTTGCAATTGGTTCCCGCGGGTATCAAAGCGGAGAAGTTGCCGCTGCGCTCCGCCCGCGTGGGGACCGTGGAGAAATAGTCGTAAGGATTGTCGGACCGCGAGCCGTTGTAATTCGCGAAGAAGAAGGTCTTCGAGCCACCTTGGTAGATCTTGGGAATGTTCAACGGGCCGCCGATGGAGGCGCCGAAGCGCTGCTGCAAGTAGCTGGGCTTGGTGGTGGGCAAGCCGGTCAAGGAATAGGGCGCCGCGTTGAGGGCGGAGTCGCCCACCGAGTAATACAGGCTGCCGTGCGGGCGATTGATGTCGAAGCGACCGCGTCTCCCTCCAAAGCTACCACCACCACCGGCGGGAGCCCCCCCGCCGCGGCCGCCTCCAAAGCCACCGCCGGGCCCGCCAAAGCCGCCGCCCTGACCGCCGAAACCGAACTGTTCGCGTGCATCACGGATGCGCTGCCCGAGTTCGTCACTACTCATGGCAGACATCATCCCGGACGTGCCGCCCGAGAAAGCAATGGACTCGGTGGCTGAATCCTGAGCGACACCAGGAATGGGCATGCCCGAGGGAACAACCTGATTGGCGTTACTCGAGGACTCACCGGAGGTTTCCCCTTGTATCACCGCAAGGCTCTGAAAGCCGCGATTGCCCCCGCCAATGGACGGCCGTGGCTGCGTGCGGGCTGCCTGCTGAGCTCGTGACTGTAGAACAAGGGTAAGGTCGGCACGGCTGCCGGCGCCGGTGACGGACACTTCGCGCGTCCCGGGAGCGAAGGCCGCCATCTCGACGCGGATGGTGTAGCTGCCCTGGGCGGGAACTTGGAGAGCATAGTTGCCGTCAAGATCGGTCCAGGCCACCGCCTTCTGCGTCGTCGCCAAGTTGGTGGCGGTCACGGTCGCGCCGGGAATGGGTACGTTTCCCGATTTCACGACGCCCTGAATGATGAATGTCTGCAACGCAGGGGATGAATCTTGCGCCCCAGCGGGAGCGGATTGTGGCGGCCCCTGAGGACCCGAGGTGGATAGCGGCGCCATTTGCGCTTGCAAAGCCACTGGGTACATCACGAGAAAAGTCAGTAGAAAGAAGGTGGCCAGCAGGACTTTCCCCACAGCCACTGCCAGACGTTTCCAGTCGCCGAAAAACGCGCACTTCAAGAACAGGATTTTGGGATGAACCGTCAAGTGTGGAAGCCCCGCCCCTGCATTCAAATGTATCGTAAGGAAAATCAGTCTGACGCGGCGCTCTTCCCGCCCGCATTTAATTCAACACCGCGTGGCGATGGCTTCAGGTAAAGATTGCGTCAATGAGGGTAAAGTTTCGTAAATATTGTCAGGATTGGATTTATGAATGTTAGTAACGCCTATTCTTCGCCCCCCTGCGGCAGAAGTGCGGTACTGCCCTGTGACATCACGCTGCAAGCAAGCAAGAGAGGCTTGACTCTCAACCAGTCGACCCGGCAATGCCGGCGAAGGAAGTGCGCCCGGCGTTCCGCAAGCTCAGAAGTTGTAGACGAGGCTGACTCCCGGCTCGGCGACGTGGCCGTATGCCCCGGTGGAGTAGGTGGGAAGGCTGAAGTCGGGGGCTTTGTAAAGCAGCCCGCGGTATTGAAATCTCAAGGCGAAGCCGGCGGTGAGTCTAAAGTCGGTTCCGACGCCGTACAGTAGCGCCACCTTATTCTGGGTTTCCGAGCCGATTCCCGTGCTGTTCAAGCTGTTGCCGGTGGGAATGAAGATCATGATGCCCGCGCCGCCCAACACAAACGGGCTCAAGCGGGCACCCTTGCGCATGCCGTAAACGTAGGCGGCGGTCGCTTCGTGCACGGTGGAGTTAATGCCGAAAGCGGTCTGAAAGCCGGTCGAATCGGTGAGTAGATAATTTTGCGTGTTCTTGAAGAATTCGTAGTTTAGCTCGAAGGAACTGTGACCGCCGAAAGCGTAGCGGTAAGTCCCCAGGTATCCGATGACCTTCGTGGGTTTCTGCGAGACGGTTTGGGCATCCGAGGTGCCGTCGGACTCTTTGCTGAAGTTGTATGTCGCACCAAGCGCTATCTGTGAGTGACTGAGTATCTGGGCTGCGGCGGCTGGAGTCAGTGAGATGAGAGCAGCCAAAAGGACGCCGACCTTCTTCAACATGAGCCTCCTCGATCGGTTAACAGGAAACGCGCACCACTAACTTAAACTCCCGCGCGCAAATGGGCAAACTTCTACTTGCTGCATGAGATGCGCCCGCAAGACGGGGCACCGTAAAGATTGCGTAAACTTCTATAAAGCTTTGTAAATCACACCGGCTTGTCGCCGCCGAGGTCAGTCCATACGGGAGTTCTCGGGAGGTCCGTTGCTATCGTGGCCACGCTGGTTCTATAGTCGAAGCCTACGTCGCGAGGTTCTTCTCATGCTGAGAATGATTCTGCACTGGATACTGAGTGCGCTGGCAATATGGATCGTGTCAAGAGTGGTTCCAGGATTCATCGTGACGGGAGCCACAGCGGCGCTGATCGCGGCGATCGTGATTGGGTTGGTCAATGCGACGATCGGCCTGGTCATCAAGATTGTTACCTTTCCCCTCACCGTGCTCACGCTCGGGCTCTTCTGGTTCATCGTGAATGCAGCCATGATTGAACTCGCGTCCGCCTTCGTTCCCGGATTTCACGTACAAAGCTTCGCCTCCGCCTTCTGGGGCGGAATTGTGCTGAGCCTGGTGAACATGTTGCTGAAGTGGCTGGTCATGCCGACCCGGGAAGCACGTTAGACCGCGGCTGTGACGCGAAAGGCGCATGCTCAACGATCGTTGGGGAGAGATGTCGCCAGGAACGGGAATCGAACTCAGAGATCGCACGCCACCCGGAACCCGTAATCGGCGTATTGAAACTGCGGCGGGATGCTGGAGCGGGCTGCACAGCGTGCAACTTTAATGTGATGGCGCCAGGAGCCGCCGCGAGAGGAGCGCCGTTCGCCGTGCTCCGGCCCGCGCGGATTGCGCTCGGGCGAAGTCGCATAATACCCGGGCGCGTACCAGTCGCTGCACCATTCGTGGACATTTTCACAAACATCGAAGAGTCCGAACGGATTCGGGGCGTAACGAGCCACGGGCTCTGGCCCATTCTTCCAGCGAGCATCGTAGTCGGGTAAGGTTCGGGGGGCCGCGTCTCCCCAGGGAAAACGATCCCCTTCCCTTCCTCCGCGAGCAGCACGTTCCCATTCTGCTTCGGTCGGGAGCCGAAAGCGGCGCTCCGAGCTAGCGCTGAGCCATTCACAGTAGCTCACGGCTTCAAACCAGGAGACGGCTACGACCGGCTGTTCCGGCTGATTGAAGTGTGGATCATTCCAGAACGGTGGTGTAGCGCTGGCAGTGGCGGCGAGGAATTCTGCATAGTTGCGATTCGTGACTTGACGAGCAGCGAGACCAAAGGCATCGATCCAGACACGATGAACGGGGCGCTCGTTGTCCTGCCCGACATCGGAGCCCATGAGGAACCAGCCTTCCGGAATTGTGACAATCGCTGTCGCGTTGGCCTGCCCGGAGGACGGAAGAGGATGGGGCCGTTGGGTCGACATGTTGGGCACGTGCATGCCTCGCAGATCTAAGGATAGCGCAAGCGGGTCACGGGGGGCCTAGAGGCCGCGCAGGGTTGCGACGACTCGGCGAATGTCGTTCTCCTGGAAGAGACGAATTGCGGCAATTCCAGCAGCCCCGGCGTCGAAGCACGCACGTGCATTCTCCATAGTCACGCCACCCAGCGCAAGGACTGGAATCCGATGTTGGCAGGCCTGGCGGAGAGCGCCAAGGCCGGCTGGGCGGGCTTCGGGAAGGTCTCTCTTCTCGAAGATGGGCGCGAAGAGCGCGAAGTTGGCTCCTTCAGCGGCCGCCTGGGCAACCTCGGCTGGACAGTGGCAGGAGATGCCGATGACGAACTCTTGGGCTTCATGTCTCGCGTTTCGACCGCGCGCGAGAGACGCTACGCGGTGGGCGATGGTCGGCGAGACATCGTCCGCGCGGAGGTGGGCGCCATCGGCGTCGGCGGCAAGCGCGATGTCGGTACGAGAGTTGATGAGAAGCCTGGTTTCGAGTATCGGGTTTCGAGTTTCTGCTGACCAGTTCCGAGTACCGAGTACTGAGTTGCGAGTTGCGAGAGTCTGCTCGCGAATACCATTCAAGGCCTGAGCGGCGAGTTGCTCAAGATCACGAGTGCTCAGATCTTTTTCACGAAGTTGGATGTAGTCGATGCCCCAGCGGGCGGCTTCCGCGATCTTGTCGAGCAAGCGGCGCCTTCGGGAAGTTTCGTCGCCCGGGAACTGAGTGCGGTCGGTGATATAGCAGAGGAGAACAGGACGAGACATCGTCGCGATTCTCGCAGGGCCGTACTGCGTAGGTCAAAATGACGAGGAATCCTCGAAAGGCTTTTTGACACCCAGTGCTAAAAGGCACGCGCGGCCCTAAGGGTTCGTCTTGGCGATTTCGGGGACGTGCTCGCCGACGTGCCGGGGAGGCGGCCCGAGGTGGTACCGGGTCAAGCCCTCGCGAAGATATTCGAAGCCCTCCTCGGGAGAATCAGCCATCTTGAACAGATCCACGTCGTCGGGCGAGATGGTTCCAGCGTCGGCCATGGCCTGGAAGTTGATCACCTTCTTCCAGTACTCGCTGCCATAGATAACGACGATGATTTTCTTGGCCAGCTTCTGGGTCTGGGCCAAGGTCAGAATTTCGAATAACTCGTCCATGGTGCCGAAGCCGCCGGGGAAAATCACCAGCGCTTTAGCCAGATAGGCGAACCAGAACTTACGCATGAAAAAGTAGTGGAACTCAAAATTTAAGGAGGGGGTGATGTAGGGATTGGGGCTCTGCTCGAAGGGCAGATGAATATTCAGCCCGATGGTCTTCCCCCCGGCCTCATAGGCTCCGAGATTGGCGGCTTCCATGATGCCGGGGCCGCCGCCGGTTGTAACCACGAAACGGCGCCGGCGGGCGGGAATCTGCACGGACCACTGCGTGAGCAGATAGGCAAGCCGGCGAGCGTCTTCGTAGTAGCGCGCCATGTCGAGACCGGCCATGGCTCGCTTCAGCAACGCCTCCTGACCCGGGCCGCTCCCGGCGTTTTTCTCGACACCCGACAGCGTCGTCTGCGCGTCAGCGCGGCTATGGAAACGGGCGGAGCCGAAGAACACGACCGTGTCCTGGATTTGCTCACGGCGGAAACGCGAGAGCGGTTCAGCGTATTCCGAGAGAATGCGGAGAATGCGGCCGTCGGCACTGGCGAGAAAGCTGTCGTTCTCGTAGGCAAGCGGCGCGGCTTTGGGTTTTTCATCAGGCATGATGTCGTTCTATCTTTCCGAATGATATGCGTCAGCTGGAGCCGAGGAATATCGAGCTCATGGCAGAAAGCTATTTTCAACCAGACCGGGGATCCTCGCGATAATGCACGGCCTCCCAGAATCCGATCCAGATATCGAGCAGCCCCAATCCACTGCAGACCCCGCGCACGAAATTGTTGGACAACCAGGGGCGCAGATCGGGGAAGCGCAATAGCAGAGGGTTGTCGGTCCACTCCGGGTGCCAGGGTAAGATGACCAGAAGCACGCCCACCACGGCACACATGAACACAAACAAAAGCACCAGGATGCGGTGCATCCAGAGCTGGGCGCTGCTGGGACGGGGACGAGGGGCAGGAGGCGGGTCGACGCCGAGCGAGGCACGACTCGCGCCTGGATCCACGAGGCCGGTGACGATTTCGTAGGAATTACCCGTAAGGGGAGACTTCGAATCGGAAATCACGCCGCGCTCCCGCCCGTGGATGGCAGCGCGGAATCAGTGAACGAGAGTGCGCGCGCTCCCAAGTCGAACATGAAACCCATTATCGCATTCTACGACTTCAGGAGCTTTATGCGCTCGGCAACGTCGCGGTAATCGATGTTACTGCCGTACACTTCCATGAAGTACTTGAGCGCCGTGGCCTTGTCGCCGGCCGCCTCGCAGGAAGAGCCCAACTCGTAATTCAAGGCGACGCGCGTCTCTTCATCGAGCCCGGGAAGCTTGAGCGCCTTGTCATACCAGCGAATGGCGGCCTCTGGAACTCCCTTATCGAGGAAGCACTGCGCCAGCCAAGTATAGGTCTGCATGACGTGCGGGAACTTGTGCCCGCGGTCGACCGACTGGCAGACCTTTTGCAACTCGCCGATGGCCTCGTCTAAAAGGCCCATCTCACGGAACGCGACGCCCAGATTGTAGTGAGTTTCGGGATCTTCCTCGGCGACCGTCGCTTCTTCTTCGAGGTCGTGCTTCAACTCGCCGAACATTTCGGCGAGGTCCACGCCAGCCGCACTGAACTTGGCGGGAGCGTCGGCCAATGGCCGTATCTTGGAGGGCTTGTAGGTCAGAGACGGAGCGGAAGCAGCAGGCGGAGCCGCGGCAGCAGCCGATGCTGCAGGCGCCGGTGCGGAAATCGAAGAGGAGGATGCCGAGGCGCTCGCAGCCATTCCGATTTCGGCCTGTGCAGCCGGCGCGTGCGCGGGCGCAGCATGGGCAGTCTCGGGTTGAACTTCGGGGACCGGCGCTTCCTTCAGGAAACCGTCGCCCAGGGACTCTTCGAGGTCCGAAACGAATTCGCCCAGCACCCCGGCGTTGCCCTGTGCGGGAGCAGCAGCGGGATCGAAGTGCGCAGCCGGTTGTGGAGCAAGCTGCGGGGCTGCTTCCGCCGCAAGATGTGCCGGCTCTGAAGGAACTTCTTCCACGACGGTCTCGGGCAAGAAGCCGTCGCCGAGAGCAGATTCCAGATCGGAGACGAACTCGTTCAAAGCTCCGCCTGCAGGCGCGGGCGCAACTTCAGGAGCGGCTTCGACCTCTCCCAGTGTTTCGGGCGATCCGGGCTCTGCGACTGAAACCTCGGCTTCGGGCTCCGGGGTCTGCGCATGAGCTTGAGCGGCTTCGAGTTCAGAACGGAGAGACGCAAGCAGGGAGGAATCCTGGGTCAGCTTCTCCAGCTTGGCGAAGGCAATCCGCGCCTGATCGACCATGAAGTGTCCCAGGTAGAAACGTACTTCCTCCACCGTCTCCGGAACCGCGTTGGGATTGACCGGACGGGGCTGGCCCGCAGGCGCGTGTTCGTCCTTGGCCGCGGCCGCGGGAACGGGCTCAGTATCCTGCTCCGAGACCGCACCTTCCCACTCGTCAGAAATATCGAATTCCGTGGAAGCCGCTGCTGTTTCCTGGACGTGGAACTCCGCGACCGGCGCCGGCTCGTCTTCTTCCACCGCGAACTCGGCAGGAGAGGAAGTGGACGGAGCAGCCGCGGCGACAACCGCAGCAGCCGGCCAAGGCGCCGATGCCACCGCAGGTGCAGCCGCAGCGGAGCTTGAGTTGGCAGCGGCGGAGGTTCGCTCCTCATACTTGCTGGCCAGCTCGCCGTAACGGACCGCTTCTTCGGGATAGCCAGCTTCCGAGTAAATACCTTCAAGAGTGCGGCAGCAAACCCCGGCTTCCGCGAAGCGTTCGGCCCGGGTGTGCAAGGCGGCCAGGCGCTGATTCAGGCGAAGATCGCGTGGCGCTTGAGGCAGCGCGGCCAACAGCGGCACCAGTGCCTTGCCGGGCATGTTGTAGGAAACGAAGAGATCGGCATCGGTAAGAGCGGCGCGCACCGAAAGAGCGATCGCGTCGGAGTAGTGCTGTTCGACGAAGGGAGCGGTGGCTTCGAGTTCGTCGACCATCACCGCGCCTTCTTCAGCCGTGATCAGGCGAGCGCCGGTGGTGCCGCCCATCATGGCGACCACCTGCTCGTAATTCTTCATGTGCATCGAGTTCTGCGGCTCGACTGCGGCCAGGCTACGATACAGATCGCGGGCCTGGGCCAGTTCGCCGGAGTGCACATAGGCGTGAGCTAGGAGCTCGGTCACTTCGCTGACATGAGTGTTCTCGCCCGCCTTCTGGAAGAGCTGCAGAAGAGTGTTGAGGGCCTGGGGATTTTCGCGGACGTGTCCAATGATGCTGTGCAGGTTTTGCAGCGTCTTGGCGGAATTCGCCGACAGCATGTGCTCGGCATGCTGCTGATAGAGAGCCAGGGCCTCCTGATATTGACCGGCCTGCATTAGGGCATCGCCTACGCTGGAGACGCCATCGATGTCGTTGTGAACGGAGAGAAGCTTGTTGGCCAAAGCTCCGGCATCGGAGATGCGGCCCGCCTGCAAATAAGCTTTGAGCAAGTCGCGCAACCCGTCAGGGTGCGAATCCATGTCCGCGACCTTCTCGAGATACTTGATGGCCGCGTCGGTATCGCCCGATTCGAGCGCATTGCGTCCCCGCAGCAGCAGAGCCTGGCTGTTGCCGGGATCGAGAGTCATCATGCGCTGCAGAATGTCTTCGGCGGCAGCCAGCTGGCCGCGAGCACGAAGGGTTTCGGCCGCGGCGGAGAAAATCTGCCAGGATTCGGTCTTCTTACCGAGCCGGATATACACCTCAGCGAGGCGGACGCGCATGGCGACGTTCTCGGGATCCATCTCCAGGATTTTCTGGAAGATGCGCACCGCCTGCTCGAGTTCGCCGCTGCGCAGGAACTCTTCCGCGACCTGCAGATACTGGGCGCGAGCGTCGTTGAACAGGCCCTGCTGGGTGTACAGTTCGGCGAGCTTGAGGGTGCCCTCGAGAGAGCTCTTGATCTTGGTGATCTTCTTGTACATGGCGATGGCTTTGACCGTGAAGCCCTGGGTCGCGTAAGCATCGCCCACACTCTTGAAGCACTCGATGGCCTTGTCGCTTTCACCAAGACGCGCGTAAAGATCGCCGACGGTGTTGGCGACCGTGAGATCCTTGGCATCGTTCTTCAGGATCTTCTCGTACTCAGTGATGGCGTTCTGCAGTTTGCCCTGTTGGACAAATTTCTCCGCGGCACTGAGAGCCTTTTGTTTGTTGAAGCCGAAACCAAACGCCATATTGTGCGGACTCCAGCCTGTTTCCGTCGCCGAACCGCCCTGTACCTGGGAGCCGTTCCTGACGGTCTGGTTATTTACCGGGCAAAACCCGGAAGCCGCAGCCCCTCGAGGGAGAAATCTGGTTGCGGCAAAGGCAATTGTAATTCTGGTAGGGGCGAATTGGATGGTTACCGAGGGTTACCGAAAGGGAGTGTACCTTAGGTTACGGAAGGAACCAGAGGCGATCGCACATTGCGGACGCATCGTTTCGCCCGAAAAGCCTCGTGCCCCGGAGATTGGTGTTACGGTGTTACAGCCGGCGGAGGGAATTAAGGGCCTGGGGCAGCCTGCCTATCCATATGCTCCAATCCATATTGCCCCAGGGGGAAATCTGTCTGGACAAGGCCATCGGAAGGAGCGAGCCTCCCCATTCCTGGGGGATTGTAGAAAAAACTGGCACCAACTGTGCCAATTTCCACAAGAGAACGCTTTTCATTACAATTGCGCCACGAGCCGTCGATTCCCCTCTCGCGATAGCTCAAGGATAAAAATCGACCGGGGCCCCCTAAGTACAAACAGCACAAAGAATCATGGCACGATTCATGACGTGGGTCGCAGATCGCCACCTGCAAGGATGGGCATGCTCGCAGTGTGAGTGGAAGTATCCCCTGCCCTCGTTGTTGAGCGATCCGGCGGCGAGGAGCGCGTACGACCGCCTCGCGGAAGCGAATTTTGAGAAGCATAATTGCGCGCAGAGCCCCAAGGAACTGGTCTTTGCGGACGGGCAGACCTTTGCCGAGCGCGCGCGCAAGCTGATCATGCGCGGATTCAAGCCGAAAGACGCCGTCGAGCTGACTTTGCAGGAAATCATGCTCGAACATCGCGATGAACCAAGAACGATCGAGCGGGCCCGGGCCGACGCCGAGGACTTCCTCAGACGGGTAAGACAGGGCCTGATTTGACGGCAAGGACGGACCCTTCGGGATCTCCGCTGAATCAGTCAGGATGCGCCGTATGGGCCTGAGGCAGGGGCCCCAGGCACCACGGGATGGTCCTTCGGGTCGGCCACCCACTGCCAGCATCGCCGGTTGTGAGGGTCCATCAGACGCCGAGCCTCGTCGTAATCAACCAGCCGGTTCATGACGGTAGTGACGGATGCAACCGGATCCTTGTGATGCTGCAGCAGACCGGGATACGAAGCCTGCAGTCGCCGGCAAATTTCGTGCGCTCCGAGCGGCTCGGAGGATTCCATTAGCAGGTTCCGGCACGCGTTGGTAAAGCCGGGCCGGCGCTTGTCCACAGCGCGGTCGAGGAGCCCCATCAACTCCCTGTTCAGGACGGACGGGCCGAAAATCGCGGCCAGCCCGCCCAGGGTTTGCTTCAGCGTGCCGATGCGCTTCATCAATTCGGCACGCCGCTGCAGGAGCAAACGAAGCTCCTGTTCCGCGGAGCGGATGACCTCCCGGAGATGGGCATCATCCCGTTTCACAGCATTTTCATTCGCGTCGCAGTCCATTTTTCGGCCTCGCTCTCGGTCGCGGAGATCAGGGCTGCGGCGTGGCAGCCAAGGCCTCGACTGTATCTCCATGTTTTGGCTTCAAAGCGCTGGTCAATTCATCGCCAATCTGACTATGCTCCGTCCAGACCTGCGCCAGGAAGTAGTGGCCGCCTTCGAACTGAAAGACGACTTTGGTGGAGTCACGCGGTACCAGGAATTCCACGGAGTTCGTGATGACGGTCGCCACAGTCTGCGACCGAGCGTTGCGCAAGACAACGACGTGCTGTGCTGTCTCAACAATGCTGTAATTACCGGCTGGCAGTTCCTTTGCGCCGACGATGAATCTGAAAGGCACCTGAAACTTAATCGGAGTTGGCGATTCCTGGGCCGCCGCCAGCAGCGGAAATAACAACACACCCAACAACAGAGAAATCTGAACACGTGCAAACACACTGCGCATACATCCTCCCTTTGAAAACAGTGATCGTGAGGCGACGATAGGGCGAGCATCCCGAAGTTCTCTATCCGGAACTTGCATTCAGAGCGGAAAACTTACGGCTTCGCTCGCTGGCCTCGTTGCCTTCAATGCAGAAATTGCATGCGCATTGGACGATCTACCCATAGATGAAGATTATTGTTTGTTTTCATTCCAAGCATGAGCTATGCTCATGCCCATGGATGTGAGGCTGGATGTTCGTCACTTGAAATTGCTGGCGGCGGTGGCCGAGGAAGGAAGCGTCACCAGCGCCAGCCGGCGACTGCATTTAACACAGTCGGCGCTAAGTCACCAGTTGCGAGACGCGGAGGAAAAACTTGGCGCGCCCCTGTTTCTGCGGCTGGGAAAGAAGATGGTTCTGACCCCGGCGGGAGAGCACTTGCTCGACTCTGCACGACGCGTGCTCGACGAATTGGGCCGGGCGGAGGCACAAATCGAAAAGCTGAATGGCGGCACTCGCGGCGTGATTCGCCTGAGCACGGAGTGTTACACCTGCTACTACTGGCTGCCGCAGGTGCTGAAGAAATTTCAGAAGAAATTTCCGCGAGTGGATGTGGCGATCGCGGTCGAGGCAACCTCGCGCCCATTGCAGGCGCTGCTCGAGGGCAAGCTGGAGGTAGCGATCGTCAGTGACGTGGCCCATAACGCGCGCAGAAATAAGAACCTGCGGCTGACCATGGCTTTCGAAGACGAAATGGTGATCGTCATGAAGCCGGGACACCGGCTGGAGCAGTGCGCTTATGTCAAGCCCAGCGACCTGGCGGGCGAAACCTTGTTCGTCTACCCCCCGAAGGAAGAGAGCACGCTGCTGCAGAAGTTCCTGATTCCCTCGGGCGTCGAAATGAGGAGCGTGGTCGAGATCCCGCTCACGGAAGTGATGACGGAGATGGTCGCGGCGGGCATGGGCGTTGCTTTCCTGGCGCGATGGGCCATCTCGCAACCGATTGCATCGCGGCGGATTTCCGTTCGACCACTGACTCACCGGGGCTATCAGAGACGGTGGTATGCGGCGACGATCCGGGACCAGAAGGCTCCCTTTATCTCGGACTTCGTGAACCTGATGGTGGAGAAGTGTCCGGCTGAGATGGAGTCGCTTTGTTCCTGAGTTGACCTGCCAGTTTTTCCGTTGATCGCTCAGCGGCGGAGGCAACGCGCAAAGACGGCACTGACTTGGGAGACTTGCTCATCCGACAATTTGATTGCGCTTCCCAGCTTTCGGGTCAAGAGAGAATTGGTGGCGTCGAGCGGCTTCCCTTTGGTTTGCTCGATGAAGCGCTTCCAGTCCGCGGCGACTGCGGTGCGCTCCTCGCTGTCCGCGTCTTCACAGAATTGTTGCGCCGCATCTTCCGGGGAGTCGTATTCCTCCGCCATATCCTCGTGAAAGTATCCCCGCAGGAAAGCGCGCAAGGCGGGAAAATTCTCGCCGGAAATTTCAACTCTCTGCGACTTGTGTTCGGCCATCAGCGACACTCCGGATAAGAAGTGAGCACGTAATAGTCTCCCTGGGGCAATGATCTCAACACAACTAACGCGTGGGAGCAAGGCTCAGCGTGATCCTGGCCGCGCCGCAAGGTGCGTCCGACAGGGTGGGCGGAGTCGCCATCGAAGTCGAGCACCAGGTTCGGGCGTCTGCCCTGGCGATCGAGCCAGCGTTGCAGCTTTTCGCGATCCCGCGCCAGCGCGGTGCCGACAGCCATCTCGGCAGCCTGGCGGTCGGTATAAGTGGACGCGGCGGAGATGTCGGGTTCGCGCTCGAGGCGTTCCCGAAGCTGGTCGTCAGTGCGGCCGACGTGCTTGCGCAGCGTGTGGCCGCCCGCTTCTTCGTCCTGAGAAAGATCCCGATGCGGAGCAGCAGAGGAGGACGGTGTAGAAGATGATCCGGGGGATGTGAGCGCGGGCTCGCGCGGCGCTGACTGGCAGCCAGTTCCGAGCAGGCCGACGATTATCAAACAGGCCGAGAAGACGCCAGTTCGCCGCATGGAGTATTAGAACATGAGGGGGAAATATCGGGTGCCTGCTGCACGGGCTCAAGCGGCTGCCAGCGCAGATGGTGTCCAGAAAACCGCGTGTAGTCTTATGGCGTTGGTCAGAGAATGAGACCAGATATGCCTCATGCGTCGCTGCAGGAATACGTCGCAGATTTTGAACGGCTTGGGGACGAGTGTGCTTACGTACATCGGCGCGGGTATCGGACCGAGAGGTGGAGTTATGGGCGGATTGCGGGAACCGCATTTCAGTTTGCTCGAGAGCTCGAATCCAGGGGAGTGGGCAAAGGTGACCGAGTCGTAATCTGGGGAGAAAACTGCGCGGAATGGATCGCTGCCTTCCTTGGTTGCGTGGTGCAAGGGGCGGTGGTTGTCCCGGTGGACAGCTTCGCCCGCGAGGACCTCGCACACAAGGTGTACCAGCAGGTCAGCGCGAAACTGCTGGTGTGCTCGCGTCCGCACGCGTTGCGAGAAGTCGCTGAGGCGATTGTCGTATTGGAGGATTTGGCGGAGCTGGTGAGACGTCATGCGAAAAGCGGCTACCACGCGGTTGAAGTGACATCGGGAGACACGCTCGAGATCGTCTTCACCTCAGGAACAACGGCGGAACCGAAGGGCGTCGTCATCACGCACGGCAACGTGCTGGCAAACGTCGCCCCTTTGGAAAAGGAAATACGGAAGTATCTGAAGTATGAGCGCTGGGTGCATCCGGTTCGATTTCTGAACCTGCTCCCCCTGAGCCACGTGTTCGGGCAATTCATGGGCATCTTTCTGCCGCAGCTGATGGCAGGCACGGTGTTCTTCCAGGAAGCGCTGAATCCGGCGGAGGTGGTGAACACCATCCATCGTGAGAAGATTTCCGTGCTGGTTGCGGTGCCGCGGATGTTGCAATCGCTGAGAGAGAAGACGGAGCACGACTTGGAGGAGAGCGGCGCGCTGGAGGAGTTTCGCCGCCGGTTTCGAGATTCGGAAGGCAGGCATTTTCTGCGGCGATGGTGGATCTTCCGGGGGGTGCGTCGCGAGTTTGGGTGGAAATTCTGGGCCTTCATCTGCGGAGGCGCGGCGCTTGACCGCGAGACGGAAGAGTTCTGGGGACGGCTGGGCTACGCCGTGGTGCAAGGTTACGGTCTGACGGAGACAACTTCCCTGATCAGCTTGAACCATCCTTTTCGACTGGGTAAAGGCTCTATTGGCAAGGTGCTGCCGGGGCGGGAGATCAGGCTGGCGAGCGATGGCGAGATCATGGTTCGGGGCGCCGGCGTGGCGACCGCCTACTGGAATGGAAGAGAGACGCAGGCGGTAGCGGGAGAGGAAGGATGGTACCGCACCGGCGACATCGGGGAGCTCGATGCGGCGGGCAATCTTTACTTCAAAGGCCGCAAGAAGGATGTGATTGTCACGCCCGCGGGATTGAATATTTATCCCGAGGATCTCGAGGCAACACTTCGGGAGCAACCTGAGGTGCGGGACTGTGTGGTGATCGGACTGGAACGCGGGGGCAACGCGGAACCATGCGCGGTCCTGATTCTGCGGGATGCGACGGCGGCCGCCGCCGCGGTAGTGCGTCGAGCCAATAGATTGCTGGCCGACTACCAGAGAATGAACACATGGTATGTGTGGCCGGAAGAAGATTTCCCCCGGACATCCACGCAGAAACCGCGCACCAGCACGATCCGTGAGCAGGTAGAGGCAGGGCTGGCCTCCGGCGCAAAGCAGAATATGGACGCGAGTCCGCTGACCGAACTGATTGAGCGTATCTCGGGCCGGAGGCAATCGCAATTAAGTGCGCAGTCGGACCTGGATGCCGACCTCAACCTGAGTTCGCTGGATCGAGTGGAATTGCTGAGCGCTCTCGAGGATCGGTTTCAGGTTGACTTGAGCGAAACCAAGTTTGCGTCCGTGAATAAGGTGGCGGATCTGGAGCGCCTGGTTCGTGGGCGCGAAATGGGACGGGTTGAGTACCACTATCCGCGATGGACGCTGCGGTGGCCAGTGAGGTGGGTGCGCATGATCGCGGATTACTTGTTGCTGCGTCCGGCGGTTTTCTTATTAGGAAAGCCGAAAGTGGTAGGCCGGGAAAATCTGAGAGACGTGCTCGGTCCGGTTCTGGTGGTGTGCAATCACATCGATGACGTGGACGTAGGTTTTGTTCTAAGCGCGTTGCCGTCAGGGTTGCGGCATTGGCTGGCGACCGCAGCCGGAGGCGAAGCTCTCGAAGCATTGCGTACACCGGCAAAGACGCGTGGAATATTCGGCCGCATGTACGACCGCGTACAGTGGGCGCTGGGAGTGGCCTTGCTCAATCTCTTTCCGTTGCCGCGGGAAGCCGCGTTCCGGAAGAGCTTTGCATACGCGGGAGAGGCGGTGGACAAGGGATACAGCGTACTGGTCTTTCCCGAGGGGCATCACACTACGGACGGCAGGATGAGACCATTTCGTGCCGGCGCCGGATTGTTGGCGAAAAATTTGGGGGTGCCGGTTGTGCCCATGCGAATCGATGGGCTGTTTGAGGTCAAGAAGGCGGGCAAGAAATTCGCCCCGGCAGGCCAGATTCAGGTTCGAATAGGTGCACCAGTTCGTTTTGATAGGGATGATGACCCGGCAGCGATCGCGCAGGAAATGGAGAGGCACGTAACGGAACTTTAATATTTGCAGCGTAGGTCAACGCCGCGATCCGGGAATATAATCTCACCTCATGAAAACGTCCCTGCCAGCTATCGCCCTTGTCGTCGTGATGGTCGCCTTTCCTGTGCTCAGCCGCGCTGCGGGAACCGAGACGGTGGTCGAACTGAAAAATGCGCAAGGCGAAAGCGTGGGGACCGCGAGGCTGAAGCCCGCCAGGAAAGGCGTGAGGATCAAGCTGAATCTGAAGAGTTTGCCCCCCGGCGAGCATGCGGTTCATATTCACCAGAATGCCAAGTGCGATCCGCCCGACTTCAAGTCGGCGGGGCCCCACTTCAACCCTGACGGCAAGAAACACGGGATCGAGAATCCCGAGGGACACCACGCCGGCGACATGCCGAACTTCACCGTCACGGAGAATGGGACCGCCAAGGTGTCGATCCTGAACAAGGACGTCGACTTGGGTGATGACAGCCACTCAGTGTTCAGCAATGGCGGCACCGCCATCGTGATTCATGCTAAGGCCGATGACATGAAATCGGATCCGGCAGGAAACGCCGGGGACCGCATCGCCTGTGGGGTAATCACTAAACCATAGCGCAAGTTATTAAGAAACCGGGGCCTTCCGCAAGCCCGGCCAGCTTGTCCGCAGATGACAGAGTGTCGTTTTTGGGCTTCAGTCCTTTCATTCGCCGTTAAGCTATTCCTATCAGTCACTTACGCCTTGTTCGAAGGTCTTTCCCCCACCAAAGGGGGAGGACAAGTTGTCCGCCTGTAATTCAGGCCGATTTCTTTCAAGCTATTCATAATAAATGGTTTGATACCTATTTCACGGTGGTGTGCCGGATGCAATGTAACAGGGCATGAAACGCACACTCACTTCCCTCTTGATGGTCCTGATCAGCGCAGTTTCCCTCCACGCCCAGACGGTTCGGGCGGCGATGCACATGGTCCCGACCGGCAAAGGATGGGCTCTTATGGCGCAGGACGATCCCGGAGATGCCCCTGAGGGTGACGGCGCCGTCGGTACGTTGAAGGGATGGCAGACGGTGGCCCGGGGTTCGGACTCAAACGGCATCATCTACCATGGCGGGAAGGTGATGGGCGGAACGGTGCACGTCTACTTCATCTGGTATGGAGACTGGACCAACGGCCCGAAGAAATCGGATAGTCAGCTGACGGTGAGCCTGCTGGACGCGCTGTACGCGCGCACGGGTGGTCTGGGCGGTTCGAAGTTCGCACTCATCAACTCGACCTACATGGATACGACGCAGACGGTCACCGGCTCCTTCTACCTGGTGCAATCGACGACCGACAACTATTCGCAGGGCAAGAATCTTTCCGATGCAGGAGTGAAGCTGGTGGTAACCAGGGCGATCCAGAGCGGCAGGTTGCCGAAGGACGCCAACGCAATCTACTTCGTACTGACTTCTTCAGACGTGAACGAGACTTCCGGCTTCTGCACCAAATACTGCGGATGGCATGATCATGCAAACATCCTGGGCTCTGACGTCAAGTACTCCTTCGTGGGCAACCCGGACCGGTGCGCGACGAGCTGCGAAGCGCAGACGCAAAGCCCGAACGGAAACAGCGGCGCGGACGGAATGGCTTCGATCATGGCGCACGAGACGAGCGAAGCGCTGACCAACCCCGATCTGAATGCCTGGTACGACGCCAGCGGCAATGAGAACGGCGACAAGTGCGCCTGGATGTGGGGCCCGCTGCATGGCACGCTCGGCTACGGAGCGTACAACCAGACTTTCGGCACACACAATTACCTGATCCAGATGATGTGGGAAAACACCAACGGCGGGGGCTGCGCACAGGTTAAGGGCGGGAAGTTCTACAACCAATAGTCGATCCCGAGCGGAGTGCGGCGACAGGCCGCACTCGACCTTCACCCGACACGATCCCGTAACCCTCAGCCCTCAACGCACATTCCGCAAAACCAAAGCCGAGTTCTTGCTGCCGAATGCAATGCAGTTGCAGACGGCCCACTCGAAGTCCTTGGGGCGGCTGTTGCCGGGGATGTAATCGAGGTCGCATTCGGGATCGGGAGTCTCAACGTTCAAGGTGGGCGGGAGCACGCCGTCTCGCATCGCCAGGAGTGTGGCGGCAACGCCAGCGGCGCCGCAAGCGCCCTGCGGATGCCCGATCATGCTCTTGAGGGACGATCCAGCCAATTTATAGGCATGCGAGTTGAAGGCGAGCTTCATGGCGCGCGTCTCCACACGGTCGTTAAGCGCAGTGGAGGTCCCGTGATAGTTCACATACTCGATCTCCGCGGCCTGAGTGTTCGCATCCTCGAGAGCCAGCGCGATGGTGTGAGCTGGTTCCTCGCCACATTCCTGCAGGCGCACCCGATGATAGGCCTCGCAGGTGGAAGCGTAGCCGGCAACTTCGCCGTAGATATGAGCGCCGCGGGCGCGAGCCCGTTCCAGGTTCTCGAGCACGAAGAACCAGGCGCCCTCCGCCAGCACAAATCCGTCGCGGTCGCGGGAAAACGGACGCGAGCCCCGCTGGGGCGCGTCATTCCACTTCTGAGTGATGATCTTCATCATGATGAAGCCACGCATGATGCCGGGCGCGATGGGGGCATCCACTCCGCCGACTACGACTGTGTCCAACTTCCCTAAAGCGATATGCTGGCAGGCGTAGCCAATGGCGTCGGTGGATGAGGTACAGCCATTCGAAATGATGTGGCTCGGCCCGCGAAATCCGAAGCGCATCGAGAATTCACTGGCGAGAGTTCCGATGGTGGAAGTCGAGATGGCAAAGACGCTCATCTGCTTGCGACGGCCCTCGTAATAGAGGCGGTATTGCTCTTCCGTGAATTCCGCATTCCCGCCACCCGAACCTACCAGCATTCCGATACGCCGGAGCTGGTCAAGGGTCATCGAGTGAGGATCGATACCAGCGTCTTCAAGGGCCTCCTGAATTGCCGCGTAGCCAAGAGGAACAGCCCGAGAGACATGTTGTCTTTCTCTTGGCTCGATGTATTGGCCCTCTTCGAAATCGATGACTTCTCCGGCGATTTGCACGGATAGCTGGGAGGGGTCGAAGCGAGAAATCCGGCGCACGCCGCTCAGGCCACCGCGAGTCGCCTGCCAGAAGGCCTCGCGGCCGATGCCGTTCGGACTCACAACGCCAATTCCCGTAACCACTACGCGCGGTTTCATCTCTTAGTGTGCCTAGTAGGGCAATTCCTCAGATCTGAATGCGGATCGTTGCAGGACTGTGATGTCAGTCGCTGTGCATCCCGGGGAGCAACGGTATTCCCTGCTGCCGAACCAGCTGAGACCGTGCGAGACGAGAGCGGCGAAATCGTCAGTGCCGAAACAGCGTGTCAGTTTACTTTCAGCCGGGCGTGCATGTCCACAACTTGTGGGTTGAAGGCCTGGCATGCACTGCGAGGCGGGACAGCGATGTCTCCGGGCGCAGACGGCGGGCCTGATCGCGTTTCCGGACCCACACCCCTGAGAAAACATATGTGCAATCTCTTGCAGCGGGGCGCGGACAGCCGGACATAGCGCGTCCACCCTATGCATAGCGCGTCCACCCTATGCTATGATTTCGCGCACTGTGCTCGCCCAGAGCAACGGCTCATTCCGCACCCAAACCCAGGATGGACCCAGGATTCCAGCTTGACTGACATAGCCCAAGATTCCACCGGCAGGCCCGCCT
>Ga0335081_10001955_pt1 | contig 32593 bp, 15 predicted proteins | sample Lox_Sample_35_FD_206713 | JGI IMG/M metagenome (GOLD analysis project Ga0335081, IMG submission 206713) | Soil microbial communities from Loxahatchee National Wildlife Refuge, Florida, United States - Lox_Sample_3.5 | ecosystem: Environmental > Terrestrial > Soil > Wetlands | place: USA...
GGTCGGCGGCCGAGGTCGGCATCCAGGAGTTCCTCGAGGGCGACGGCACCCGCGTGCTCGCCACGGCCCGGTTTCCGGGCGGCACCGGCCGCTGGGGCATGCGGCGCACGTCGTTCCGCGAGGGCGGCGTGCCGCACACGCTCGTCGTCATCGCCGACCTCAGCGTGCCGCTGCGCGAGGAGGAGCTCAAGGCGTGGCAGCGGCTGGTGCGCGTGCTGGGCCACGAGCTCAACAACTCGCTCGCCCCGATCAAGTCCATCGCCGGCAGCCTGAGCGAGATGCTCAAGCGCCGGCCGCACGCGCCGGACTGGGAGGACGACATGCGCTCCGGGCTCGAGATCATCGAGACGCGCGCCGAAGGCCTCGGCCGCTTCATGCAGGCCTACGCGCGCCTGGCCCGGCTGCCGCAGCCGACGCTCGCGCCCACGGACGTGGCGGGACTCATCCACCGCGCCGCGGCGTTGGAGACGCGCGTCACCATCGCCGTGCGCGACGGCCCCGCCCTCACCGCCCGCCTCGACGCCGCGCAGATCGAGCAGGTGCTCATCAACCTGTTCAAGAACGCGGTCGAGGCCGCGCTGGAGACCGGCGGCGGCGTGCGGGTTGGCTGGGCGCCGCGCAGCGGCTTCGTCGAAATTCTGGTCGAGGACGACGGGCTGGGCGTCGCGAACAGCGCCAACCTCTTCGTGCCGTTCTTCACCACCAAGCCCAGCGGCTCGGGCATCGGCCTGCTGCTCTGCCGGCAGATCGCCGAGAACCATGGCGGCACGATCACGCTGAAAAACCGGGACGGCGGTGCGACCGGTTGCGCCGCGCTGCTGCGTCTGCCGATGTGATCGCAGGACGCTCGTGGCCGCGATTCCGGTCACCGGCGCCGCGACCACAATCTTCCCATTCTTGGGACGGCGGCGTCCCATGCGTGGCGCCATCGATCAAGGAGGATCTGCCGTCTGGAATTATTTCCCACTGACTGGCAAACGGTTGCGTACGATTCCCGCGCTTGGCACAAGCGATGCAAACCTCTCAGGACAATCGCCCGCCCAATGGATATTCCCCGCCCCAACGCCGCCAAGGAAAGGCGCAAGAAACGCATCATCATCGCGAGCGTCGCGGTGGTCGCCCTGCTGGGCATCACCTTTGCCCTTTCGCGCCTGAAGCCCGCGGCGCCCACGCTGGACCGCAACCTGGTTTGGATCGGCACGGTGAAGCGCGGACCGATGGTCCGCCAGGTTCGCGGCCTCGGCACGTTGGTGCCGGAGGAAATCCGCTGGATCGCCGCGCGCACCCAGGGCCGCATCGACCGCATCGTGCTCCGTCCCGGCGCCGTGGTCACGGCCGACAGCGTCATCGTGGTGATGACCAACCCCGCGGTCGAGCAGGCCGCGGTCGACGCCGCCTCCCAGCTCAAGTCCGCCGAGGCCGCCCTCGCCAACACCAAGGTCACGCTGCAGGGCAACGTCCTCACCGCCGAGGCCGCCCTCGCCAGCGCCAAATCAAATTACGAAACCACCCGCCTGCAGGCGGAGGTCAACGCCGAGCTCTTCAAGGACGGCCTCGTGCCCTCCCTCACCCTGCGCAGCTCGCAGGTCGCGGCCGACGACGCCAAGACCCAGTACGAGATCGCCCAGAAACGCTACGATTTCGCCAAGGAATCGATCGCCCCGCAGCTCGCCGTGCAGGAAGCCACCGTCGACCAGGCCCGGGCCCAGGCCAAACTCCGCCTGGATGACGCCGACCATCTCCAGGTGCGCGCCGGCATGGCCGGCGTGCTCCAATTGCTGCCCGTCGACGTCGGCCAGCAGGTCGAACCCGGGACGAACATCGCCCGCGTGGCGGACCCCACCAAGCTCAAGGCCGAGGTCAAGATCGCCGAGACGCAGGCCAAGGACATCCTGATCGGGCAGCTCGCCTCGATCGACACCCGCAACGGCATCGTCGACGGCCGCGTCGCCCGCATCGACCCCTCGGTGCAGAACGGCACCGTCACGGTCGACGTCTCGCTGACCGGGGCGCTGCCCAAGGGCGCGCGTCCCGACCTCAGCGTCGACGGCACGATCGAGCTCGAGCACCTCGACGACGTCGTCTACGTCGGCCGCCCGGCCTTCGGCCAGGAGCGCAGCACGGTGGGCATCTTCAAGCTTGACGCCGACGGGGTGTACGCCACCCGCACCCAGGTGCAGCTCGGCCGCAGCTCGGTCAACGAGATCGAGATCGTCGGCGGCCTCCAGCCCGGCGACCGCGTCATCCTTTCCGACATGTCCCAGTACGACGCCAACGACCGCGTCAAGCTGAACTGATTTCCGCCCGAAGAAACCTACAACCCGCCGGCCCCCTCGCGTGTTTTCCCTTCATCCGCGCGAGATCCGCCCCCCCCTCATATGAGTACTGAAACCAACGGCCAGTCCCTGATCAAACTCGACGGCGTCACCAAGGTGTTCTTGACCGACGAGGTCGAGACCCACGCCCTCGCCGGTATTCACCTTGACATCCTCAAGGGCGAATACGTCTCGATCGCCGGCCCCTCCGGGTGCGGCAAGTCGACGCTCCTCTCGATCCTCGGCCTGCTCGACACGCCGACGGAGGGCGAGTACCTGCTCAACGGGCGCCCGGTCCAGGGCCTGTCGCTCGCCGAGCGGGCGCGCATCCGCAACCGCGAGATCGGCTTCATCTTCCAGTCGTTCAATCTCATCGGCGACCTCACGGTCTACGAAAACGTCGACCTGCCGCTCACCTACCGGGGCATGCCGGCGAGCGAGCGCAAGCAGCGCGTCAACGAGGCGCTGGAGAAGGTCGGCATGGCCCATCGCGCCAAGCACCTGCCCTCCCAGCTCTCCGGCGGCCAGCAGCAGCGCGTGGCCGTGGCCCGCGCCCTCGCCGGGTACCCGTCCGTGCTGCTCGCCGACGAGCCGACGGGCAACCTCGACTCGAAGAACGGCGACGCGGTCATGGAACTGCTCGCCAACCTCCATCGCCAAGGCTCCACCATCGTGATGGTGACGCACGATCACCGCTTCGCCCGGCATGCCGCGCGTTCGGTGCACCTCTTCGACGGCCGGGTCGTCGAGGAGAGCGCGGTCACCCGCGAGGCGGAGACGTCGATTTAGCGGCGCGGCGGCGCCGCGCCGCGTGTAAGGTGTAACGAGTAAGGTCCGGCGCCCCTGCGCCGGTCGCTTACACCTTGCCCCTTAAACCCTACCCTTTGCGCATCCCGTGTTCGCCAACCTCAAATCCGCCCTGCGCCAGTTCGCGAAATATCCCGGCTTCACCGCGATCGTCGTCCTGACGCTCGCGCTCGGCATCGGCGTCAACGCCGCGATCTTCAGCATCATCAACGCGACGTTCCTGCGGCCGCTCCCGTACGCGCAGGCGGACCGGATGGTGTCGGTCATGGAGCGCCGCGGCACGGACGATTACACCGTCTCGTACCCCAACTTCCTCGACTGGTGCGCCCGGCAGGACGTCTTTGCCGGCCTCGCGATCTTCCACCCGGAGTCGGCCAACCTGAAGACGCCGGACGGCGTTGAGCTCGTCTCCACCCTGCTGGTCTCGCAGGACTTCTTCGCCGTCATCGGCGTCCGCCCGAGCCAGGGACGCGACCTCACGGCCGGCGATGACCGGGCCGGCGCGGCGCCGGTCACGTGGATCACGCACGCGGCCTGGCAGAAATTTTTCGCGGGCGATCCGACGCTGGTCGGGAAGACGATCCAGCTGGACGGCCAGGCGGTGGCGGTCGCCGGCATCCTGCCCCCGACCTTCCGATTCTACCGCCAGGCGGATTTCTTCCGCCCGATCGCGCCGTTCGTCGAGCAGTTGTTCATGACCATGCGCGAGAGCCACAACGACGCCTATGCTGTCGCGCGGCTGAAACCGGGCGCGACGGTGGCCGCGGCCCAGACGGAGATGACCGCCATCGCCGCGCGCCTGGAAAAGGACTATCCGAGGGTCAACGCCGGCATCGGGGTGCACGTGACGTCGCTGCGCGACCGACTGGCCGGCGAGGTTCGCTCGCAGCTCCTGCTGCTCCTCGGCGCGGTCGGCATGGTGCTGCTGATCGCCTGCGTGAACGTCGCGAACATGCTGCTGGCGCGTTCGTTCGCGCGGGAGAAGGAAATGGCCATCCGCACCGCGCTCGGCGCCTCGCGCGGCCAACTCCTCCGCCAGTTGCTGGCGGAAAGTCTCGTGCTGGCGGCCGCCGGCGGCGCCGTGGGCGCGCTGCTGGGGCTGTGGGGATTTGCTTTCGGCAGCCGGCTGGTGCCGTGGCAGATGCAGCCGCTGGTTGGCTCCAGCGGCGGGCTGGACCTGCGCGTCCTGCTCTTCGTCGCCGCCGTGTCGCTGCTGACCGGCCTGGCCTTCGGCCTGGCGCCGGCGTGGCGGCTGTCGCACTCCAACCCGATCGACGCCCTCAAAAATACGCGGCGGACCGTGCGCACGCTCTTTGGCCACCTGCGGCTCAGCGATTTGCTCGTCGTGGCGCAGGTGGCGCTCGCGCTCGTCCTGCTGGTCGGCGCCGGCCTGCTGGTCCGCAGCCTCGGAAAGCTGGTCCAGGTTCCGTCCGGCATCCGGCCCGACCATGTGGTCACCCTGCAGGTCACGCCGCCGCCGTTCTCCCAGTTCCAGCGCGACCCGAACAGCTTCGCCCAATTCTACCAGCGCGTCACCGAGGCCGTCAGTGCGCTGCCCGAGGTCGAGTCCGCGGGGGCGATCACCAACATGCCCTTCACCTGGGGCACCTCCTCGATCATGTTCTACCGGGGCGACCGGCCGGTGCCCAAGCCCGGCGATTTCCCGATCGCCAGCAACCACACGATCACCGGGGACTATTTCCGCGCCCTGGGCATCCCGCTGCTGCGCGGTCGTCTGTTCGACGGCCACGAAAAACAGCCGGTGGTGCCGCCCGGCTTCGTCTTCACGCCGCAGAATCTGGGCGAGGTCTTCAAGGACGTCACCTTCGACGGCATCGTCAGCCAGCGCATGGCGGACAAGTTCTGGCCCGGCGAGGACCCGATCGGGAAGCGGTTCCGCCTCGGCTATCCCGACATGGGACTCCCGTGGGTGCAGATCGTCGGCGTCGTCGGCAACACGACACAAACCGGCCTCGACCAGGGGGACACCGCCGAATTCTACCTCCCCGCGCGGCAGTTTCCGGCGCCGATGAGCATGTACGTCGCCGTGCGCACGCGGGCCGACCCCGCCGTGGCCACGGCGTCGATCCGCAAGGCCATCCAGGCGGTCGCGCCCGACGAGCCGATTCACGATGTGCGGCTCATGTCCGACCACATGGCGGATTTCACCTCCGGGCGGCGCTTCAACATGAACCTGTTCGCATTCTTCGCGGGCACCGCGCTGCTGCTTTCGCTCATCGGCATTTACGGCGTGCTTTCCTTCGTCGTCAGCCTGCGGACCCGCGAGGTCGGCATCCGCATGGCGCTCGGGGCCCAGCGGCGCGACGTCCTGCGCAACGTGCTCGGCCGCGGCCTGCGCCTGGCGCTGCCGGGCGTGGTCGTCGGTCTGGCCGGCGCCTGGGGTGTGAGCCGGCTGCTCCAGAACCAGCTCTTCGGGATCACCGCCAGCGACCCGCTCACCTATGCCACCGGCGCCGCGCTTCTGCTGCTGGCCGCACTCGTGGCGTGCCTCGTGCCCGCCCGCCGCGCCGCGGGCGTCAATCCGGTCGAGGCGCTGCGCGCGGAATAGCGGCTGCGCCACGGGTAAAGGTTTGGGGGTAAGGTTTAAGTTCAAATCGATTCCCTGAACCCCAACCTGAAACCCGCCTCATCGCATCCCGCCCTTACCCATTACCCCTTAAACCTTACACCAGAATGCTCTCCGACCTGAGATTCGCCCTCCGCCAGCTCGGCAAGACCCCCGGCTTCACCGCCGTGGCGATCATGACGCTCGCCGTCGCCATCGGCGTCAACTCCGCCATCTTCTCGATCGTCAACGGCGTCATGCTCCGGCGCGTGGTTCCGCCGCCGGTGGTGAACGTCTTCACCGCGCGCAAGGACGCCAACCGCGACTACCGCCCGTTTTCGTACCCCGAGTTCGCCGCCCTGCGTCCCGCCAGCCCGGTCTTTGAGGACGTCGCGGCGGTGGCCTTCACGCTCGCCGGGGTCGGCCAGGACCGCGACATGCGGCGCAGCTTCATCTTCTTCGGATCCGAGAACCTGCTGCCGATGCTGGGGGCCCGCCCCGCCGCCGGCCGGTTCTTCGACGCCGCGGAGGCGCGGCCCAACGCCAACGTCCCGGTGGCCGTCGCCAGCTATCCGTTCTGGCAGCGGATGGGCGGGAGGCCCGAATTCATCGGCAGCACCATCAAGGTCAACGGCCGGCCGTTCACCGTGCTCGGCGTCACGCCCCGCGGCTTCACCGGCATCAACGCCGTGATCTCCCCCGACCTCTGGCTGCCCCTCGGCGTCTATTCCATGTTCGCCAATCCCCTCGACGACGCCGCCCGGACCCGCGACCTGAACGAGCCGAACAACTATTCGCTCAACCTGACGGCGCGGCTGCAGCCCGGCGTGACCCTCGAGAGCGCCAAGCCGCTGCTCGCCGCGCTCGAGCGCCGCCTGGACGCCGTCCAGGCGCCGTCGACCGCCGGCGCCGCCGGGCGCGAACTCCAGCTGCAGACGCCGTCGCGCTTCAGCATCAGCACCAGCCCCTCCGATGACGGGGCCGTCGGCCCGCTGGCCGGCCTGCTGCTGGGCATGGCCGCGGTGGTGCTCCTGATCGCCTGCCTGAACCTCGCGAACATGCTCCTCGCCCGCGGGACCACCCGCGCGCGCGAGTTCGCCATCCGGCTCGCCGTCGGCGCCTCGCGCTGGCGCGTCGTCCGCCAGCTGCTCGTCGAGGGATTCCTGCTGGCGCTGGCCGGCGGCGCGCTCGGCCTGCTGATCGCCTCCTGGAGCAACGACCTGCTGGTGCGGTCGCTCTCGGCCATGTTCCAGTCGATGAACTTCGCCCTCGCCATCGAGCTGCATCCGGACGCCAACGTGCTGGCGGCCACGCTGCTCCTCTGCCTCGCCGCCACCCTGGTCTTCAGCCTGGGTCCGGCGCTGCGCTCCGCCCGGACCGACGTGGTGCGCGATCTCAAGCAGCAGACCGGCGAGCCCGCGGCCGCCGGACGCTGGAACCGGTTCTTCTCCGGACGGCACTGCCTCATCATGCTCCAGATCACGCTGTCGCTGGTCCTGCTGGTCGTCGGCGGCCTGTTCCTGCGCAGCGCGGCCAACGCCTCCGGGGTCAAGTCCGGCTTCGAGACCGCCGGCGGCGTGCTCGCCGAGGTGGATTTCTCCCTCGCCGGCAAGGACGCCACGGAGGCCCGGCGCCAGTCGCTCGCCATTCTCGCCCGCCTGCAGCAGCTGCCCGGCGTGCGTGACGCGGCCCTCGCCACCCTCGTGCCCTACGGCAACATCACGAACGACCGCCGCGTCATGGCCGAGGGCACGGTCGTCTCCGCCGACCCGAAGGCGCCGCGGCCGGGTTTCGACGGCATCTTCACCGCGATTACGCCCGACTACTTCAAGGCGCTCGGCGTCCACCTGCTGCGCGGGCGCACCTTCACCGCGGTCGAGGCGGAGAACCGGGGCGCGCCGCCGGTGGCGATCATCGACGAGCGCATGGCGGAACACCTGTTTCCCAAGCAGGATCCCATCGGCCGGCGGATCCGTTACACCATCCCGCCGAATGACGGCGCACCGGCGGAGATGGAAGTGGTCGGCGTCGTCTCGAGCTTCCGGCACCAGGTCGGCACCGAGGCGCCGCAGGAGCGGCTGTTCGTGCCGCTCGCGCTGGCGTCGGCCCGCGACATCTATATCCATCTCCGGCTCGCGTCCGATTCGCCCGAGGCGGTCACCGCCATGCTGGGCACGGTGCGCACCACGCTGCGCGGGATCGATCCGAACCTGCCGGTCCTGCGGGTCGTGCCGTTTGCGCGCATCATCGACGGCGAGATCGGCCTGTGGGTGGTGAAGCTCGGCGGGGTGATGTTCGGGGCGTTCGGCGCGATCGCGCTGATCCTCGCGGTCGTGGGTGTCTACGGGGTGAAGGCCTACGCGGTGGCCCGGCGCCGGCGCGAGATCGGCATCCGCATGGCTCTCGGCGCGATGCCGGGCGACGTCTTCGCGCTCGTCATGCGGCAGGGCGTCCAGCAGACCGCCATCTCCGCGGTGGCGGGCGTGGTGCTGGCGCTGCTCGTCGGGCGTGCCCTGTCGTCCCTGCTCTTCAACGTCAGCCCGGCCGATCCGCTCGTGTTGGCGGCGGCCGTGGCCGTGCTGGCCGGCGCCACGCTGCTGGCCTGCTACCTGCCGGCGCGGCGCGCCACCCGGGTCAATCCGACCGAGGCGCTGCGCAGCGAGTGAGGGCGGCGGCATCGATCGCGGCGCGACCGCTGGCGATTTTTCTCACGGCGATCGACTTCTGCCATCTCCGCCAATGTCCCGAATCTGGGAAAATGCCGTTCCACAGGCGGGCAGTTTCCTGAAACGGGCTTTCGCAGTGCATTTTTTCCCATTGGTATTCCGAAGGTTAGGCCGGCCGGACGCGCATGGCACAGGCCATGCAATTCATCCCTTGCTCCCGCCGCAGCGGCGGCGAGCTGTGATCAGTGTTAAGCCCATCCGGCAAGCCGCCAGCCCGCTTACGACCCATGACTTAAATTGCCGTTCGTGACGCTGGCGGCTTGCCGACTAATTCCCGACTCTCCGGCCTCGTCCTCAGTCCCCCTCTTTCACTCCGGCCCTCAACTTCATGATCACCCTCCGAAACATCGACCGCGTCTACCCCCTCAAGGGCGGGCCGTTCTACGCGCTGCGCAACATCAACCTCGAGGTCCAGGAGGGCGAGTTCATCTCCATCATGGGCCCCTCCGGCTCCGGCAAGTCGACGCTGCTGCATGTCCTCGGCCTGCACGACGGCGCCTGGTCCGGCGAGTACTGGTTCGAGGGCGCGGCCGTCCACCAGCTGGACAAGAAGCGGCGGTTCGATCTGCAGAAGAAAAACATCGGCTTCATCTTCCAGAGCTACCACCTGCTCGACGATCTCACCGTCTACGAGAACCTCGAAATCCCGCTCAGCTACCGCGACGTGCCGAAGAAGCAGCGCGAGAGCATCGTCTGCGACGTGCTGGACCGTTTTCAGATCGTGGGCAAGAAGGACCTCTATCCCAACCAGCTGTCCGGCGGCCAGCAGCAGCTCGTCGGCGTGGCCCGCGCCCTCGTGGCCAAGCCGCGCGTGATTCTCGCCGACGAGCCCACCGGCAACCTGCACTCCGACCAGGGCGCCGAGATCATGCAGCTCTTCAAGAAGCTCAACGCCGAGGACGGCGTCACGATCGTGCAGGTGACCCATTCGAAGGACAACGCCACCTACGGTTCGCGCGTCGTGCGCCTCGCCGACGGCCTGATCGTCTCCTGACGCCCATGCGCCTCCCCCTCCTGCTCGCCTCCCTGCTCCTGCCGGCCGCCGTCCTGGCCCAAAGCCCCGCTCCCGACCCGCCGGCCCCGGCGGGGGTCCAGCCGCTTTCGCTGGACGATGCCGTCAAGCTCGCCCTGGACAACAACCGCAGCATCAAGGTCGACACTTATTCGCGGGCCATCGCGAGGGCCAACCTGCTTGCGGCCTACGGCGGATTCGATCCCAGCGTGAATTTCAGCCGGACCCACAGCGAATCCTACAGCCTGTCGCTGCAGTCGGTGAACAACACGATCATCCCGTTCTCCACCCAGATCTGGAACGATTACTACAGCCTGTCGCTCAACGGCACCACGCCCTGGGGCGCGATCTGGTCGCTGGGCGGCACGTCGACCAACCAGCGCGGCAGCTACAACGGTTTCACGAACAATTTCCTCACCACCGGCGGCGTCACGGTCACCCAGCCGCTGCTGCGCGGCTTCGGCTTCGCCGGCACCGGCGCCACGCTCGGCGTGCGCCTCGCCAAGGCCAACCGCGCCATCTCCGACTGGGCCTTCCGCCAGACCGTCATCGACACGGTGACGCAGGTCGTCGTGGCCTACAGCAACCTGCTCGCGGCCCACGAGAACCTGCGGGCGGCGCGGCGCGTGCGCGACGGCGCGTCCCAGCTGGTGAGCGAGAACGAGAAACGCTTCAAGCTGGGCAGCGTGTCCGAGAACGACGTCACGTCGGCCCGCGCCCAGGCCGCCCTGTACGACCAGGGGGTGCTCCAAGCCGAGGAGGAAGTCCGCGAGAGCGACAACCAGCTGCGCCAGCTGATGGGCGAGGACCGGTTCACCAACGACGGCCCGCTGCTCGCCGTCGCCCCCCCGCCGGTGCCCGACCTCGCGGTCGATCCCGCCAAGGATCTGCAGACCGCGCTCCAGCTCCGCCCCGACTACCAGCAGGCCCGCCTCGGCCTCAGCGAGGACCGCTACAACGAGTCGTACGCCCGCAACCAGCTGCTGCCCCAGGTCAATTTCGTGGGCAGCTACGGCTACACCGGACTCGACGAAAGCTTTGCGACGAGCCGGCAGATGGTGCGCAACGGCGACAACCGCGCCTATTCCGCCGGCGTCGAGGTCAGCATTCCGATCACGTTCGCCCAGGGGCGCGGCAAGGCGCGCGCGGCGCGGCTGCAGCGGCAGAAGGACGAGGCGCAGCTCAAGCTCCTCGAGGAGAACATCGCGCTCGGCGTCGCCACCGCGGCGGGGCAGATGGACACAGCCCGGAAGAGCGTCGCCACGGCGCAGAACGCGGAGACGCTCAATGAAGCGCTGGTCGAGGCCGAACTCAAGCGCCTGCGCGCGGGCACCGGCTCCACCTTCGCCGTCCTCTACCAGCAGCAGCAACTCTCCACCGCCGACCGGCAATTCGCCGCCGCGCTCGCCAACCAGTGGGCCGCCATCGCGAACTACGAGCGCACCCTCGGCACCACGCTCCAGGATTTCCACATCACCCTGACCGACCATTGAACATGAGCTGACCGCCGATCCCGCGGCCGCACACCGCGGAAGGCAGGGGTTCAAGCGCCGGACGCGGGCGGCACCTCAGTGGCCGCCACCCTCGGTCCGGTCCCGCCAGCGCAACCCCCATGCCCGCCGATCTCAAGTTTGCCCTCCGCCAGCTCGCCAAGGCGCCCGGTTTCACCGTGGTGGTCGTGCTCTCGCTGGCGCTCGGCATCGGCGCCAACGCCACGGTGCTGTGCTGGCTCGAAAACCTCCTGTGGCGGCCCCTGCCCGGCGTCGCCAACCAGGGGCGGCTCGTCGTGCTCGTGTCGCCCCAGGGCGGCGGCAACGTCTCCCTGCCTGACCTGCAGGACTTCGGACGGCTCGACGCGGTGTTCACCGGCACCGTGGCGACGATGCCGACCCCGGGGTTCCTGCGGATCGGCGACCATGAGGAGTGGGTGTACGGCGAGATCACGTCCGCCAACTTCTTCGCCCTGCTCGGCGTCCCGCCGCTGCTGGGGCGGACTTTCCGGCCGGGCGAGGATCAGCAGCCGGGCGGCGACAACGTGCTCGTGATCAGCGAGGCCCTCTGGCGGCACGGCTTTGCCGCCGACCCCGGGGTCATCGGCCGCGTCGTCAGCCTGAACCGCCACCCCTTCACCATCATCGGGGTGGCGCCGGCGCCGTTCCGCGGCAGCTGGTCCAGCATGGCCTACGATTTCTGGGCCCCGCTCTCGATGATCGCCGAGGTGCGCAACCAGGGCCGGTTCTTCCTGACCTCGCGCGGCGCCCGCGGGTGGATCAACTTCGCGCGGCTGCAGCCGGGCGTGAGCGTGACGCAGGCCCAGGCCGCCGTTTCCATTGGTGACGACAGGCTTGCCCGGGCCTATCCCGCGACCAATGCGGACATCCGCCACCGGCTCGTGCGATTCTCGCAGGCTCCCTGGGGCGCCCAATCCATCATGGGGTCGACCCTCAGGCTGCTGCTCGCGGTGAGCCTCGGCGTGCTGCTGATTGTCGCCGCCAACGTGGCCAACCTGCTCCTGGCCCGGGCGGTCGGCCGGCGGAAGGAAATCGCGATCCGGCTGGCCACGGGCGCCGGGCGCGGGCGGTTGATCCGTCAGCTGCTCACCGAGAGCCTCGTGCTCGCGCTCCTCGGCGGCGCGGGCGGCGTGCTGCTGGCCGCGTGGCTGGCAAGCCTGTTCCCGGTCTTGATCCCCGCCGGCGACCTCGTGCCCAACGTGGCGCTGGACTGCTCGCTCGACGGTCCGACGCTGGGCTACACGCTCGTGCTCACGCTCGCCATCGGGGTGCTCTTCGGCCTCGCGCCGGCCCTGCAAGCCTCGCGCTTCCAGCTGGTCGCGACGCTCAAGGAGGGCGGCCGCGCCGCGACCGCCGGAAACGCCGGCCACGGTCTGCGCCGCGCCCTCGTGGTGGCTGAGGTTGCCCTGGCGCTCGTGCTGCTGGTCAGCGCGGGCCTGTGCCTGCAGGGGCTCGCCCGGGCGCAGCGGGTCGCGATCGGCTTGGATCCCCGTCAGGTGCTGCTGGCGGATCTCCGCATCGGCATGAACGGCTACACGGAGGAATCCGGCCTGGCCTTTTACCGCCAGCTCCGGCAACGCCTCGCGGCCACCCCGGGCGTGGAGGAAGCGGCGTTGGCGAGCTGGTTCCCCCTCGGCCTGGCCGGCTGCAAAGGCACCGGGATCTCGGCCGAAGGCTACCAGCGTCCGCCGGGGGAAGACACCACCTACGAGTACGCCATCATTTCCCCCCGCTACTTCGCGGTCATGCACATCCCTCTGACCGCCGGCCGCGATTTCACCGACCGGGACGACGGCCCGGCCGAGAAGGTCGCCATCGTCAACCAGGCCCTTGCCGACCGCTTCTGGCCCGGACAGAATCCGATCGGCCGCCGCATCCTCACCGGCAGCGAATCCCGCACCGTCGTCGGCCTGACCCCGACCGCCAAGTACAACCGGTTGAACGAAGAACCCCGGCCGTTCTGTTACTTCCCGTATCAGCAGGGCGCGGCGGATCTGGACTTGAACATCTGCGTGCGGACCGCCGGCGACCCGCTCGCTCTGGCCGGAACGGTGCGGCGCACCGTGCACGACCTCGATCCGGGCGTCGACGTCCTCGGAATGCACACCATGGCCGACCACGCCCGGACAGTGCTGCTGGCCGAAGTCATCGCGTCACGCCTGCTGGCGCTGCTGGGGATGACCGGTCTGGCACTCGCCGCGATGGGCGTCTACGCGGTCATGGCGTACACGGTCAATCAGCGCATCCAAGAATTCGGTGTGCGCCTCGCCCTTGGCGCCAGCCAGGGCGATCTTTACCGGCTCGTGCTCGGGCAAGGGTTGGCCATGGCGGTTCTCGGCTGCACCGTCGGCCTGGCCCTGGCGCTGGCCGTCACCCGCCTCCTGGCGGCCTTTCTCTACGGGGTGAGCCCGTTTGATCCCCTCACCTTCATCGGGGTGCCTGCGCTGCTCGGCCTGGTCGCCCTGTCTGCCTGCTGGCTGCCCGCGCGCCGGGCCACGCGCGTCGATCCGATCGTCGCCCTGCGCGCGGAGTGAACCTCTCGTGAACCGTCCTTCTCCCTTTCGCATTCCGCCTCGCCGGCTCGCCCCCGATTCCGCCGTCGCGTGACGCGTTGACGAAACTCCGTTGAACCCTCCCGTGTATTCCTTCCAGCCATGAACGACCTCCGCTTCGCCTTCCGCCAGCTGGCCAAGTCGCCCGGCTTCACCGTGGTGGCCGTGCTCATGCTCGCGCTCGGCATCGGCCTGAGCACATCTTCCTTCAGCATGGCCAACGCGTTCCTGCTCCGGAACGTGCCCTACCCGGACGCCGACCGCCTGGTGCGCGTCTTCGGCACCTCGCGCCAGACGCAGACCGGCGGATTCTCCCCCGGCAACGCCTCCGAGGTGCGCGCCACCGCCACCTCGTTCTCGGCCGCCGCGCTCTACAACGGCGACAACTACTCGCTCGGCGACCCGGGCCAGCCCGCCGAGCAGGTCTACGGCATGGCCGCGAGCGCGAACTTCTTTGACGTCCTCGGCGTCCAGCCCTTCCTTGGCCGCGGTTTCACCGCGGGCGAGGATCAGGACAAGCCGACGGTGGTCATCCTCAGCTACCGCACCTGGCAGCGGCGCTATGGCGGCGACGCCGGGGTCATCGGCCGCACGATCCGGATCAACACCCAGCCGTACACGATCGTCGGCGTGCTGCCGGAATCGTTTGAGGCCCTGATCGTGTGGGGACCGTTCGAGTTCATCATGCCGCGCACGATCGACGGCGACTTCCGCTCCAATTTCTCGGGTTCCTGGGTCCAAATCGTCGCCCGCCTCAAGCCGGGCGCCACCCTGCGCTCGGCCCAGGCCGAGCTGGCCACCCTCGCCCCGCGGTTCGAGCAGGAGCACCCCAAGGAGAACAAAGGCCGCGGCCTGCGCGTCGTCGGGCTCGCGCAGTCGAACATGGACAGCGTGAGCTCCAGCCTGCTCTGGCTGATGACGGGCATTGCGGTCGCCATGCTGCTGATCGCCTGCGCCAACCTCGCCAGCCTGCAGGTGGCGCGCGCGCTGGTGCGCGGCCGCGAATTCGCGATCCGCGCCGCCCTCGGCGGCGGCCGGCGGCAGCTGATGGTCCCGCTCCTTGTCGAAAGCGTCCTGCTCGCGTTGCTCGGCGGTGCGTGCAGCCTGCTTGTCGCCCTCTGGTCGAACGACATCGTCGGCAGCCTGCTGATCATCGGCAACCTGCCGGGGTTCGCGATCCCGCTGGACGGGCGCGTCTTCGCCTTTGCCGCCGCCGCGTCGCTGCTCAGCGGCGTCGCCTTCGGCCTGGCGCCGGCCTGGCTCGCCTCGCGCGCGCCCGCGGCCGAGGCGTTGAAGGAGGGGGCGCGGGGGTCGACCACCGGACGCTCGCACCAGCGCCTCAAGCGCGCGCTGATCGTCGGCGAGCTCGCGCTGGCCCTCGCCTTGGTCGGGGTGGCCGCCGCGTTCGGCGTCGGCGCCCGCAGCTTCACCCACCGCCAAGTCGGCTGGAACCTGGACGGCCTCTTCACCGGCTTCCTGGCCCTGCCCTACAATCCCTACGGCGACGACGCGCGCAGCCGCCAGTTCTACCACACGCTCGTGCCCAAGCTGGCCGCCATTCCCGGCGTCCAGTCCGCCGCTCTCTGCAACAATCTTCCGATGTATTCGCTCGGCTCCAGCCGCCCGCTCACCGTCGAGGGCCAGCCGGTCGAGGAGATCGAGCGCCGACCCCTCGTCCAGGTCGGGACGGTCACCTCGGACTATTTTGCCGCGCTCGGGATTCCCCTGCGCCAGGGCGTGATCTATTCCGCCGACGTCACCGAGAAGGACCCCCCGGTCGCCGTGATCAACGAGGCGTTCGCCCGGAAATTCTGGCCGGGAGCGAACCCGCTCGGCCGTCGCGTGCGCCTCGGCGACGACAAGGACTGGCTGGAGATCGTCGCCGTCGTGGCCGACGTCGGCATGCTGACCCGCTTCACGGCACTCGACACGCCGCTGCAGCTCTACCGCCCGCTCTCGCAGTCGCTGACCCGTTACGCCACCATCGTGCTGCGCACGTCGGTCACCCCGGACGCCGTGACCAAGAGCGTGCGTGAAGCCGTGGCCGGCGTCGATGCGGACCTGCCGGTCGCCCAAGCGGGGTCGCTGCGCAGCCAGTTCGAGCGCAACATGGCCAACCTCAACCTCGTGATCGTCAACCTGGCGGTCTCCGCCGGCATGGGTCTGCTGATCGCCGCCGTGGGCCTGTTCGGCGTGATCTCCCAGCTCACCGCGCAGCGCACCCGCGACATCGGCGTGCGGATGGCGCTCGGCGCCGGCCGGGGCGACATCCTGCGCCTGATTCTGGGCGAGGGCGCGCGCCTGCTGGTCTTCGGCATCGTCATCGGCATCCCGGCCTATTACGCGCTGACGATGGTCCTGCGCCAGGCGATGCCGTCCATGGCGCTCCCGGGCCTCTGGCTGCTCGCGACCAACGTCGCGGTGCTGGCCGGCGCCATGCTGCTGGCGTGCTGGCTGCCCGCCCGCCGCGCCACGCGGATCAACCCCGTGGAGGCGCTGCGCAGCGAGTGACCCGGCAGAAGCGAGCATCCCCATCCCTAATTTCAAGCCGCCTTCCTACTCACTACTCGCTACCCGCTACTCACTACTTCTCCATGCTCTCCGATCTGAAATTCGCCTTCCGGCAGCTGGCCAAGGCCCCCGGCTTCACCCTGATCGCGCTGCTCACGCTCGCGCTCGGCATCGGGGTCAACACCTCGATGTACACCCTGGTCGACGTCCTGCTGTTCCGCAGCGCGCCGTTCCCCGACCAGGAGCGGATGGTCTTCGTCCAGGGCACGACCTCGAAGGGCCAGCCCGACGGCTTCGCCTTCGCCGAGACCGACGAGCTGCGCGCGCAGGCGAAGGCGGCGTTCGAATCCTTCACGACCTTCTCCGGCTGGGACAACACCCTGGTCGAGCCCAGCCGGCCCGCCGAGCGCCTGCACGCCATCGACGCCACGGCGGACTTCTTCACCACTTTCGGGGTGCAGCCGATGCTCGGGCGGGCGTACACCGCCGAGGAGGAGGTGCCGGGGCGCAACCAGGTCGCCATCCTCAGCTACGCGCTCTGGCAGTCCCGCTTCGGCGGCGATCCCGGCGTCATCGGCCGGACGATCCAGCTCAACGCCGAGCCCGTCACGGTCATCGGGGTGATGCCGGCCTCGTTCACCTACCCGCTGTTCTGGGGCAAGATGGATCTCTACCGCCCGATCACCATCCCGCCGCAGGTGAAGGACGACCGCAACAACCACTTCTTCGCCGTGGCCGCCCGGCTGCGCGCCGGAGTCACCCGCGAACAGGCCAAGGCGCAGCTCGACCCGGTCCTGGCCCATTGGGCGAAGGACGACCCCTCGCGCAACGCCGGCCGCGGGCTGCGCCTGATGGCGCTGCACGAGGCGACGATGGACAGCACCAGCCGCTTCATCGTCTGGCTGCTCTTCGGCGTGGGCGCGGTCGTGCTCCTGATCGCGTGCTTCAACATCGCCAACCTCCAGCTCGCCCGGGCCGCGGCCAACACCCGCGATCTCGCCATCCGGTCCGCGCTCGGCGCCTCCCGCGCCCGGCTCATCGTCCACCAGTTGACCGAGTCCCTCGTCCTCGGCCTGGGCGGCGGCGTGGTCGGGCTGCTCGTCGGCGCCTGGGCCAACGACCTGATCGGCCGGTCGATCCATCTCGGCGATCCCGGCACCACGCTGGCGCTGCCGATGAACGGCCGGGTGTTCGCCGAGGCGCTCGCCGCCTCGCTGGTCAGCGGGCTGCTGGCCGGCCTGGTGCCGGCCTGGCTGGCCTCGCGCGGCGACATGGTGACGACCCTCAAGCAGCAGTCCCGCGGCTCCACCGCCGGCCGCGCGAGCCACCGGCTGCGCCACAGCCTGGTCGTGGCCGAGGTGGCGCTGGCGCTCGCGCTGCTCGCCACCGCCGGCGTCATGATCCGCGGTTTCCGCGCCCTGCTGCAGCGCGACCAGGGCTGGGACACCGTCCACGTGCTCGCCGCCAACATCCACCTGCCCGAGCAGTCGGTCTACCAGACCGAGGACTCCCGGCGCCTGGCGATCGAGAAGCTGGGGCGCCGGCTGGCGCAGATCCCGCACGCGGAGCACATCGGCATCTGCTCCGGGCCGCCGCTGTTCGACTACTCCAAGACCTGGCCGATCGAGGTCCAGGGACAGACCTCCGACGACCCGGCGAAGCAGCCGATCGCCGGCTACTTCATGATCGGCGCGGACTACTTCCAGACCCTCGGCATTCCGCTGGTGGAGGGCCGCTATTTTCCGCCCGAGCTCAAGGCGGACAGTCCGCCGCTCGCCATCATCAACGAGACCATGGCGCGGCATTTCTGGCCGAAGGAGAGCGCCATCGGCAAGCGCTTCGGCGACCGCTCGCAAAACAACACCCTCGTCTGGCGGGAGGTGATCGGCGTGGTGCGCGACGTCCATTTCCAGCTCAACCTCGCGAACCCCTCCACGATGTTCCAGGTGTACAAGCCGCTGGTGAACGAGCCGTGGGGCTACCTCTGGCTGCTCGTGCGCAGCCAGGCGCCGGCGACGCTGAAGACCGACCTCCTGAAGGCCGTGGCCGACGTCGACCCGAACGTGGCGGTGCAGGAGATCTTCACCATGCCCGAGGCGGCGGATTACTACGCGCACAATATCGTCGTGATCAACGACACCATGGGCGGCTTCGCCCTGCTGGGCCTCGCGCTGGCCGCGATCGGCCTGTATGGCGTGATCTCCAATCTCGTCGCGCAGCGCACTGCCGAATTCGGCATCCGCCTCGCCCTGGGCGCCAAACCGCGCGACGTGCTCGGCCTGGTGCTGCGGCGGGGCGTCGGCCTCACCCTGCTGGGGCTGGTGATCGGCGCCGCGCTCGCCTACGCGCTGAACCTGGCCCTGCAGGCGTCGATGCCGCGCATGGCGGCCTCGGACCCGGTCACCATCACGCTCGTGGCGCTGGCGCTCATGGTCGTCGCGCTGCTCGCCTGCTGGCTGCCGGCCCGCCGGGCCACGCGCATCAACCCGCTCGATGCCCTCCGCGCCGAATAACCACCCGGCGAGCCGAATGAGCATGTCCGTCTTTCATCCCGTTTCTTCACCCTGTTGCCGCTCGCCGGTCCCCGGCGAGCGCGACGGGTGATCGTCCGCTCCCGCCCCCGGGGCCCCGCCCCTGCCGCCGCCCGAGCCTCCAGCTCAACCCATCCCTTCCATGCTTTCCGATCTGAGGTCCGCCCTCCGCCAGCTCGCCAAGTCGCCTGGCTTCAGCCTCGTGGTCATCCTGACCCTGGCCTTCGGCGTCGCGGTGAACATCACCATCTTCGGAACGCTCCGGATGTTCCTCCTGCGGCGCCTGCCCGTGCCCGAAACCGACCGGCTCGTGATGGTGCTCCAGCGCGACGACGCCTACAAGATGCCGATCGGGCTGTCGTTCCCCGACTTCAAGGACTACCGGGAGCGGGCCCGTCAGGTCCGCGACCTGCTCGCCTACATGCCGAATCCGGTGAACCTGAGCGCGCCCGGTCAGGCGCCGGAGCGCACCTGGATCGAGGTGGTCACGCCGAACGCGTTCCAGGCCCTGCGGGTGCCGGCGGCGGTCGGCCGCACGCTGCTGCCGAGCGACGGCGAAGCCCGGGGCGGGGCGCCGGTGGTCGTGCTCAGCCACGACTGCTGGCAGAACCGCTTCGGGGCCGATCCCGCGATCGTCGGCCGCGTCGTGATTCTGAACGGCCACCCGTTCACGGTGGTGGGCGTGGCGCAACCAGGATTCCGCTCATTCTCCGTGATGTGGACGGTGAGCGGTTTTGTGCCGACGGGCGCGCTCGACGCGCTGCGCGAGAACGGCGCCGGCGTCCTCGAATGGCGCAATGCGGCCGGCATCTGGCGCGTGCTGGGCCGGCTCGGCCCCGGCGTCTCGCTCGAATCCGCGCGCGCCGAGGCGGCGGTGATCATGAGCCAGCTGGTGCGGGACTTTCCGGACGATCACCACAAAACCCGCGCCATGGTGATCCCGGAGAGCCACGCCCGGCCCGACCCGGTCATCTCCGATTTCCTCCTCGCGCTCACGGCGCTCTTCATCGGCCTGGTCGGTCTGGTGCTGTTCATCGCCTGCGCCAACGTGGCCAACCTGCTGTTCGCCCGCGCGGCCACCCGCCAGCGGGAGCTCACCCTGCGGGCCGCGCTCGGGGCAAGCCGGGGACGGCTCGTGCGGCAGATGCTTTTGGAGAGCCTGCCGCTGGCCGCCTTGGCCGGCGGCGGCGCGTGGCTCATCGCCGGCTGGGGGGGCGCCTTCCTGGCCCGCTACGCGCCGCAAGGCGACATCCCGGTCAACATGGATCCCGGCCCGCCCTGGCCGAGCGTCGTCTTCACGGCGGCGATCTCCCTGGTGGCGGCCCTGGGCAGCGGTCTCCTGCCCGCGTTGCGGGCCTCGCGCATCAATCTCGTCGACGACCTCAAGGAAGGCGCCGGCACCCAGACAACCCTCGGCCGCCACCGGATGCGGAATCTGTTCGTCGTGAGCCAGGTCACGTTTTCCGCGGTCGTCCTGATCTGCGCCGGCCTGTTTGTGCGCAGCCTGCAGCGCCTGCGCTCCGTCGACCTCGGCTTCCGGGCCGATCACCTGCTGCTCGTGTCCTTTGATCTCGGCCTGCAGGGGTACCCTCGGGATCGCGGCCTGGTATTTGACCGCCAGTTGTTGGAGCGCGTAAACGCGCTCCCCGGCGTGCGGCAGGCGTCGCTCACCAGTCACATGCCGTTCGATCCGCTCGGTTATGACGGGCGCGATATCTGGCCGGAGAATCCGCCACCCCAGATGAAGGAGGGCAACACCTCGGTCGGGGTGGCCCATGTGGCGCCCGGTCATCTCGAGTTGCTGGGCACGCGGCGCTGGCGCGGCCGGACGCTCGCGCCGACCGACACCGCCGAGACCCCGCGCGTGGCGGTGGTCAACCGGGCCCTGGCCGACCTGTGCTGGCCCGGGCAGGACGCGGTGGACAAGCGCTTCCGCCCCTGGAAGGACGGCCCGTGGATCCAGGTCGTCGGCGTCGTCGAGAACTCGAAGTACCTGATGATGACGGAACCGGTCCGGCCGTATTTCTACGAGCCGCTGGCCCAGGCCTATGCCGCCCCGCTCACTTTGGTGATCCGCACCGCCGGGGACCCGAACGCGCTGACCAAGGCGGTGCGGGGGGCGTTTCGCGCCCTGGATCCGAATCTGCCCCTGTATGGCGAGCGCACCATGGAGGACCTGATGGGCGCGAGCCCGCTCGCGCTGCTGCCGATGCGGATGGGGGTGACGCTGACCGCCGCGCAGGGCATCATCGGGCTGGCCCTGGCGATGATGGGGCTTTTTGCGGTCGTGTCCTTCGGCGTGGCGCAGCGCACCCGCGAGATCGGCATCCGGATGGCGCTCGGCGCCGACGCCGTGAAAGTGGTGCGCTTCGTGGTGCGGGAGGGCCTCCGCCTGACCGCGTTGGGCCTCGCGGCCGGCTTCGTCCTTGCCCTCGGCCTGAGCTTCGGCCTGTCCCACCTCTTGTACGGCCTGAATCCGATCGACCCGCTGGTCCTCGGCGGCGTGACGCTGCTGCTGCTTTCCACCGCCCTGCTCGCCTGCTGGCTGCCGGCGCGGCGGGCGACCAAGGTCGATCCGATCATCGCGCTCCGCACGGAGTGAATTGGCGTCGGGATATCGCCCCGTCGGATGCCGTCCCGGATGTGGGAATCCGGTGTTCCAAAGACGAACCACTCCGTCTTGATTTGGTGACACTCACATCTCCAAGTCATTATCCACCAATAAACTCAATGGACGTATGATTAGGATGGCACAGCCGATGCATTACAATAACTGCATTGCAGCCCGTCGTCCTGCTCTCGCCACCTCAATCCAATTTCTGCCGGCGCGGACCCGCTCGCAGCCGCCGCTGACCGACCGCCGCTGGCACGAATCCAAACCATCCCCGCCATGATCTTCGAGTCCTTCTTCCAAGATCTCCGCATCGGCTTCCGCGTCCTCATCAAGGAGAAGTCGTTTTGTCTGCTCGCTGTCGTCGTCCTCGCCCTCGGCATCGGCGGCGTCGCCACCATGTTCAGCGTCGTCAACGCGACGATGCTGCGCGGTTTCTCCTTTCCCCACGCCGAACGGCTGGCCGGCGTGCAGGTGATCAACGTCACCGACACCACGCAGCGCGTCGCGAACGCGAACGGGTTCGGCAGCCAGATCTTCATGCTCGACTACGAGGAGATGAAGACGGAGCAGAAGTCCTTTGAATGGCTGGCAGGTTACATCAACGGCTCGACGGTCAACATGACCATCGACGGCAACCCGCAGCGCTTCACCGGCGCCTACGTGACGCCCGATTTCCTCCGCGTCATCGGCGTCAGCCCCATCCTCGGCCGGAATTTCACCGCCGACGACAACAAGCCAGGCGCCGTGAAGGTCGCGCTCATCAGCCACAAGCTCTGGCAGGACAGCTTCGCCTCCTCGCCCAACGTCGTCGGCAAGGCCGTGCGCGTCAACGGCGCCCCCGCCGTCGTGATCGGCGTCATGCCGCCGGGCTTCGAGTTCCCGCTCAACGAGCAGGTCTGGCTGCCGCTCTACAGCGAGTTTCCGCCGCAGCCGCGCAATGTGCAGACGCAGAATGCGCCCACGATCGCCGTCATGGGCCTCCTCCGTCCCGGGGTGCCGTTCGACCAGGCGCAGGCCGAGTTCTCCGCCATCGCCCGGCGCCTCGCGACGGCGTTTCCGGACACCAACAAGCACTTTGACACCGCCCTCGTGCAGCCGCTGGTCAAGTCGTTCATCGGCCCCGCGGTCTCCGGCCTGCTCTGGACGATGCTGGCGCTGTGCGGCGGCCTCCTGCTCATCGCCTGCGTCAACGTGATGAACATGCAGTTCGCCCGGGCCACGCTCCGGGCCAAGGAGCTGGCCATCCGCTCCTCGCTCGGCGCGACCCGCACCCGTCTCATCCGCCAAATGCTGACCGAGAGCCTGCTCCTCGCCGTCATCGGCGCCGCCGTCGGCGTGGAAATCGCGGTCTACTCGACCGGCTACCTGCAGGCGGCCACGCACAACCAAGCCAATCCCATCCCGGCCTACATCGTGTTCAATGTCGACAGCCGCGTCCTGCTGTTCGTGGTCGCCGCCACCGCCGTCGCCGCGATCGCCTCGGGCTTCGTGCCGGCGTGGTTCGCCTCGCGCGCCAGCGCGGTCGAGGCGCTGAAGGAATCGGGCCGCGGCAACACCAGCCGCACCGTCAACCTGCTCACCCGCGGGCTCGTCGTCCTCCAGATCCTGGTCAGCAGCCTCCTGCTCGTCGCCGCCCTGCTCCAGGTGCAGGCCATCGTCCACCAGCAGCGGGTCGACTACGGCTACAACACCAAGGCGGTGCTCGCCGCCCGCATGGCCCTGATGGAAAGCGCCTACCCGACGCCCGAGGCTCGCAAGCTGTTTTTCGACCGCCTGCTGCAGGAACTGCGGGCCGACCCCGATCTCGAGGCCGCCGCGCTCACCAACCGCTTCCGCATGAGTTTCTCCGGCGCCGGCAAGATCGAGATCGAGGGCCGCACCTACAAGTCCGACGACTCCGACCGGCCGCTCACCAACTTCGAGCAGGTGAGCGAGGGTTATTTCGACACCCTCGGGGCGAAGGTGCTCGAGGGCCGCGATTTCAACACCGACGACAGCGACATGCGCCTGCCGGTGGCGATCGTCAACTCGGCGTTCGCCCAGAAATATTTCGGCCGCGAGAGCGCCATCGGCCGGCGCTTCCGCACCGTGGCCAACAACGGCCAGCTCTTCGGGCCGTGGCGCACGATTGTCGGCGTGGTGCAGACGACCCGCATGCTCGGGCCGTTCAACAACCCGAACGTCGACGAGACCGGCTTCTACGTGCCGTATTTCGCGACCGTCTTCGGCCCGGTCCAGTCCACCCCCTTCCCGCAGCAGTTCGCCACGGTCGTTGTCCGGCCGCGCGGCGGCGCCGCCCGGGTGCATGCCGTCGCCACCCAGCTCCAGCGCGAGGTCAACAAGGTCGATGCCAACCTGCCGCTCTATTTCGTCGGCAGCGCGCAAGACAACATCGACACGTTCATCGCGCAGAACCGGATCATCGCCCTGATGTTCTCCATCTTCGGCGGCCTCGCGGTCCTGCTGGCCTCGGTCGGCCTCTACGGCGTGACGAGCTTCTCGGTCAACCAGCGCACGCAGGAGTTCGGCATCCGGCTCGCCCTCGGCGCGGACCACAACCGGATCCTGGCCATGGTGCTGCGCCAGGGTGCGGTCCAGTACGCGCTGGGCGCCGGCATCGGGCTCGGGCTCACGCTGCTGCTCGCCATCCTCGCGCGCAGCGCGATCGCCCAGGCCGCCCTGCTCTTCGACGTCAGCCCGCTGGACCCGGCGACCTACCTCGGCGTCGCCCTGCTCCTCGGCCTCGTGGCGTTCGTCGCCACGATCTTCCCCGCCCGGCGGGCCACCCGGGTCGACCCGATGATCGCGCTGCGGGCGGAGTAGCGGCTGCGCCGCGGGTAAGGGTTAAGGGGTAAGGTTTGGGCTCAAGACCATGCCCGAAGCCCGATTCCGAAACTCACCTCGACCCAAACCGGAGACCTCAACTCTCTTCCCCTTACCCCTTACCCTTTAAAACTTACACCCTGATACCCGATGCTCTCCGATCTCCGCCTCGCCTTCCGGCAATTCGGCAAATCCCGCGGCTTCGCCGTCACGGCGGCGCTGACCCTCGCCCTCGGCATCGGGCTGAACGTCTCGATGTTCAGCCTCATGGACCTGCTGCTGCTGCAGCCGCTGCCGTATGCCGACAAAGGTCATCTCGTCCGCATTTACCGCACCACGCCGCAGTCGCAGACCGCCGACCTCACCGCGCCGGACTACCTCGAGGTCGCGCGCGAGGCGCAGAGTTTCGCCGATGTCGCGGGCTACCGACTCTGGGGCTGGACCCTTGCGCCGGCCGACCGGCCGCCGGTGAACCTCAACGGTGTCCGCGTCTCCGCCAACTTCTTCCCCGTCCTCGGCCAGCAGCCGGAGCTCGGCCGCGTCTTCACCGCCGACGAGGACCGTCCGGGCAGCCACGTCATCATGCTCAGCCACGCCACCTGGCAGGCGCAGTTCGGCGGCGATCCCACGGTGATCGGCCGCACCGTGCGCGTCGATGGCGAGCCGACCACCATCATCGGGGTCATGCCCGCGTCCTTTTCCTCCGTCTTTCTCTGGGGGCCCGGCGACGCGTTCCGGCCGCTCGCCCTGACCGACGCCGAGAAACTTGACCACACCAACGCCGGACAACGGATGCTCGCGCGCTACCATGGGGACCTGTCGCTGGCCCAGCTCAACGCGCGCCTGGCCGCCGTGGCCGAGCGCCTCGCGCAGATCCGCCCGCCCGCGCAGAGCCGCGACGGCCTGAACGCGGTCACCCTCCAGTCCACCGCCACCAACGCGGGCACCCGCGGCATCACCATGCTGCTGCTGGGGCTGGCCGGCTCGGTGCTGCTGATCGCGTGCGCCAACCTCGCGAACCTGCAGCTCGCCCGGGCCATCGCCCGCTCGCAGGAATTCGCGATCCGCGCCGCCCTCGGCGCCTCGCGCCACCGTCTGCTCCGGCCGCTGCTCTGCGAGAGCCTGCTCCTCGCGCTGGTCGGCGGCGTCTTCGGCGTGCTCGTCGCGGCCTGGTCCAACGCGTGGATCTCTAGCCGGCTGTCGGCCAACGGCGTGGTCACGTTCCAGCTCGTGATCGACTGGCGGGTGCTGGGCTTCGCCCTCGCGGTCTCCGCTTTCACCGGCCTCGCCTTCGGCATCGTGCCCGCCTGGGCCATGACGCGCGTCCGGGTCAACGACGCGCTCAAGAACGCCACGCGCGGCAACACCGGAGACCGGGTCCAGCACCGCTTCCGCCACAGCCTGATCGTGGCCCAGTTCGCCCTCGCGCTCGTCCTGCTGACCGGCGCCGGCCTGTTCATCCGCGGACTCAACCGCCTGCTGGCCCAGGATCCCGGCTGGGACCGCCAGGGGCTGCTCCAAGGCATCATCAACCTGCCCCAGGCGCACTACGCCACCCCGCAGCAGACCTACGCGTTCTACACGCGGCTCGAGGAACGCCTCCGGGCGCTGCCTGGCGTCGAGAACGTGGCCATCGGCTGGACCCTGCCGCTGTACCAGTTCCTCACCAGCCGCAGCTATGTGGCGGAGGGGCAGGCCCCGCCGCCGGCCGGGCATGAGCCGGTCGCCGCGGTCAACGGCATCATGCCATCCTACCTTCCCGCGCTGAAGATCCGGCTGCTCGCGGGCCGCAACTTCACCGACGCCGACGGCCTCACCTCGCGGCCGGTGGTCATTATCAGCGAATCGATGGCCCGGGCCCTGTTCCCGCACGAGAGCCCGCTCGGCCACCGGATCGGCGGGCTCGATCCGACCCACCGCGACTGGGCCGAGATCGTCGGCGTCGTGCCGGACCTGCGCATGGCCGTCACCCTCGCGACGCCCGCCACGCAGTTCCTCGTCCTGCGGCCCCTCGCGCAGGAAACATGGAACTACGTCGGGATCGCGGTGCGGGCGCGGGCGGCGGACACGCTGGCCGAGCCGATGCGGCGGGCGATTGCGGAGCTGGATCCCGACCTGCCCGTGCAACAACTCAGCACGGTGGATCAGCTGGTCGACCGCCAGTCCGGCTTCGGGATGGTGAATACGATCCTCGTGGCGTTTGCGCTGCTCGGGCTGTTCCTCGCTGCCCTGGGACTCTACGGCGTCATCGCGCGCCTCGTCGTTCAACGGACCCCGGAGATCGGCGTCCGCATCGCCCTCGGCGCGCAATCCCGCGACGTCGTGTGGCTCATCCTTGGTTCCGGGCTGCGACTCACGCTGATCGGCACGGTGCTCGGCCTGCTGGGTGCGGCCGGGCTCATGCGCCTGATCGCCGGGATCCTGCCCGGGTTCCCGGTCCAGGATCCGGTCGCGATCGGGGCGGTGACGCTGCTGCTGCTCGCCGTGGCCCTGCTCGCCTGCTGGCTGCCGGCCCGCCGCGCCGCGCGGGTCGATCCGGTGACCGCGTTGCGCGCGGAGTGACCCGACAGAAGCGAGCATCGAGTAGCGAGTAGCGAGCATCTGAAGCGCCGATCTTCAAGGGTTCTTCACTCCAAATTCCGCCCTCACTCCCCCTACTCACTACCCGCTACCCACTCCTCGCTACTTTCCCATGTACACCGCCCTCAAGATCGCCCTCCGGTCGCTGTCCAAGGCGCCCGGCTTCACGCTGGTCGCCGTCCTCACCATCGCGCTAGGCATCGGCGCGACCACCGCGCTCTTCAGCGTCTTCGACCAACTCGTGCTGCGCCCGACCACGCTGCCCGCCCCGGGAACGCTGGTCGCGCTTTACGCCAACAACCCGGCGATCGGCTTCAGTGGACCGGCCGTATCCTGGCCGCGCTACCAGGAGCTGAGCCGCGACACCACCGCGTTCGCGTCGGTGGCCGATTCCGCCTTCGACAATTTCACCCTCACCGGCAACGGCGACCCGATCCAGCTCAACGGCCTGCGGGTCACCGCGTCGTTCCTGCCGACGCTCGGCCTGGCGCCCGCCGCGGGGCGCAACTTCACGGCGGCCGACGAGGCGCCGCACGGGCCGGCGGTCGTGCTGCTCAGCCACGAGCTGTGGGAGACGCAGTTTGGCGGGCGCCCCTCGATCGTCGGCGAGAACATCCGGCTCAACGGCCAGCCCTGGCAGGTGATCGGCATCCTGCCGCATCTCGACAATCCATTCTCCCAGGTGCAGATCCTCGCCCCGCGGGTGTTTGAGACCTCGTTCCTCACGCCCCAGCAGATCGCCTACGGCGCCGGGTTCACGCAGCCGTTCGCCCGGCTCAAGCCCGGCACCTCCCTCGCGCGGGCCAACGCGGAGCTCGCCGCGCTCAGCCGGAGCTACCACGAGCAGTTCGCCACCGCGCTCGACGGCAGCACGACAATCGACGCGCGGCCGCTGATTGAAACCCTCGTCGGCAACCTGCGGCCGACCTTCTACACCCTCCTCGCCGCCGTCGCCTTCGTGCTGCTGATCGCCTGCGCCAACGTCGCCAGCCTGTTCCTCGGGCGCCTTTCCGGGCGGTTCCGCGAGATCGCCGTGCGCCAGTCGCTCGGCGCCAGCCGCGGCGCGATCGTCCGCCTCTTCCTGCTCGAGAGCCTGGTCTTCTCGGCGGTGGCCGGCGCCCTCGGCGTGCTGCTCGCCGCTTGGTCGCTGACCGCGATCCAGGCGCTGGTGTCCTCCCAGCTCCCGCCGGGCACGACGCTCCACCTCGACTGGCGCACGCTCGGCTTCACCGCCGGTGTCACGCTCGTCAGTGCCCTGCTGGTCGGCCTGGCGCCGGCCGTGCAGGCCTCGCGGCTCCGGCTCGCGGAGACGCTCAAGGACTCCGGGCGCGGCCAGGCCGGCGCCGGCCGGGGCGGGCGGTTCCGCGCGGGGCTCATCGTGGGCGAGGTGGCGCTGTCGGTCGTGCTGCTGGTCGGCTCGGCGCTGCTGCTGCTGAGCTTCCTGCGCCTGCAGCGCACGCCGCCCGGTTTCGATTCGCGCGGCGTCGCCTCGGCGTTCGTCGGCCTGCCGACCGAGCGCTATGCGACCAAGGCGCAGCAGGCGCAGTTCTTCAGCGACGTGGTGGAGCGGCTCCGGTCCCTCCCGCAGGTCCAGACGGCGGCCGTCGCGTTCGGCCTGCCCTACGGCGGCGGCTTCACCCGCACGCCCTACGGCGTGGCCGGCCAGCCGCTGCCCCCGCTGGCCCAGCGGCCCCTCGCCAATTTCAATGTCGTGAGCGAGGACTACTTCGGGCTGATGCACATCCCGCTGCGCGAGGGCCGCGTCTTCACCGCCGCGGACCGCGAGGGCGCGCCGCTGGTGTGCCTCATCAACGAGTCGTTCGCCCGGCGCCTGTTCGCGGGCAGGTCGGCGCTCGGCGAAGTGTTCCTCCGCGGACGCGACGCCGAGATCAAGGCCGAGGTCGTCGGCGTGGTGGGCGACGTCAAGGGCAACGGGCTGAACGCGCCGCCGCCGGACGAGCTTTACTACCCGGTGCGGCAGCTCGCCCAGCCCGGGGCGGCGGTGGTGGCGCGCACCGCGGGCGATCCCAACGCGCTGCAGGCGGTCCTGCGCGGCGCGGTCGCGCAGGTGGACAAGAACCAGCCGATCTCCTTCTTCCAGACTCTGGACTTCGCCGTCGCCCAGGCGCTGGGCGCGCAGCGCATCGTCGCCGCGCTGACGGCGGTCTTCGCCGGCCTGGCCCTCGTACTGTCGGCGATCGGCCTCTACTCGGTGCTCGCCTACGCGGTGGCCCAGCGCACCGGCGAGATCGGCCTGCGCATGGCGCTCGGCGCCCAGCGCCGGCAGGTCATCGCCCTCGTGCTGCGGCAGGCGATGAAGCTGGTGGCGCTGGGGCTGCTGCTCGGGCTCGCGGCCGCCGCCGGCGCGGCGCAGTTGCTGCGCTCGCTGCTGTTCGCGGTCCGGCCGCTCGATCCGCTGGTCTTCAGCGGCGTCACCGTGCTGTTCGCCGGCGTCGCCCTGCTTGCGGCCTGGCTGCCGGCCCGACAGGCGACGCGCGTCGACCCGCTGGTTGCGCTGCGGAGCGAGTAGCGGCGCGACCCCGGCCCTTGACCCCCGACCCGCTGCGTTCCTGGCGGTAGGGCGCGGTGATCCGCCTGCGCCCAGCCTGCGGCGAGACCAGCCGGCCCGGTCTAGCGGTAGAGAGCCGTTACCGGAGTGGCGGTGAGCACGTTGTACTGGCGCATGGCGAGCCGCCACCAGCCGGCGAGCGCGCCCGCGGGCAGGCGCCAGAGCTCGCGGTGCAGCCAGATCATCGACTCGGCGTCGAGCAGCAGCGCCATCTTCTCCTTCACCGTCAGGCTGCCGGGGCCCTCGGCGAGGAGGCGCCGCCGCAGGTGGAGGAAATATTCGCGCGCCTCCGCGCTCGGCCGCCGCTGGCGCAGGAGCGAGACGTGCACGGCGTTGACGTAGGGATCGAGCACCGCCTGGAGCAGGCCGTAGTCGTCGCGCAACGGCTCGATCGGCCGCAGCTGCTTGTAGCACTCGGCGAGATTCTGCCGCAGGCGCCGGAGCTCGTAGCCCGGCCGGTTCTCCTCCGGCGTGAGGAACAGGCCGAGCCGGGCGGCCGCGCGGCCCATGCCGACCTGGCTGAGCAGGATGGAGAGCGGGATGGAGAACACCAGGCCCGCGAGCACCGGGCTCAGCCACCAGAAGAACGAGGGCACGAGGATGAAGGCGGAGACGCCCCAGATCACGCCGAAGACGGTGTGGCCGGCGTGGGTCAGGATGGCCTCGCGCCAGTCGGTGTCGCCGTCGGCGGGCCCGCGCCGCTGTGTGACCCAGGACACGCCCTGGCCGAGGAGGGTGAAGATGACGAACTTGCTGTTGAACAGCATGTGGATCGGCGCGAGCAGTGCGGAGATCACGGTTTCGAGCAGCGCGCTGGCCACCAGGCGCGCGGAGCCGCCGAAGGCCTGGGTGAGCTCGCGGTCGCGCAGCGTGACGATCACCGAGAGCGCCTTGGGCAGGAACAGCAGCAGGAGGGTGAAGACGAACAGGAACAGGGCCTCGGGCACCTCCAGGGTGTAGCCGAAGACCGAGGTGAACGCCTCCGGGAGCATGGTGAAGCCGCCGTTCAGCACCACGCGGAAGACGTCGATGCTGCTGAGGAGCAGGAACAGCAGCCAGAGCGGCGACGCCACGTAGGCCATGATGCCGAACAGCAGGTGCATGCGGTTCATCGGGCGGAAGCCGCGCGCGAACAGCAGCCAGCTGTGCTGGAGGTTGCCCTGGCTCCAGCGGCGGTCGCGCTTGGCGCTGTCGATCAACGTCGGCGGCCCCTCCTCGTAGGTGCCCTCGAGGTCGGCCGCCATCCACACCTGCCAGCCGGCCTTGCGCATCAGGGCCGCCTCGACGAAGTCGTGGCTGAGGATGCGGCCGCCGAACGGCTCGCGCCCGGGGAGGTCGGGCAGGCAGCAGTAGTCCATGAACGGCTGCACGCGGAGGATCGCGTTGTGGCCCCAGTAATTGCCGTCGTGCTGCTGCCAGTAGTTCAAGCCGGCGAGGAAAAGCGGGCTGTAGAGGCGGTTGGCGAACTGCTGGAGCCGGGCGTAGAGCGTGCCGCCGTTGGCGACCCGCGGCGCGGTCTGGATGATCCCGACGCCGGGGTTCTTTTCCATCATGGCGACCAGGCGCACGAGCGTCCGGCCGGTCATCAGGCTGTCGGCGTCGAGCACGACCATGTAGCGGTAGTTGCGCCCCCACCGCCGGAGGAAGTCGGCCACGTTGCCGCTCTTGCGGTTGATGGCCTGGCGGCGCTTGCGGTAGAAGATCCGGCCGAAGCCGCCGACCTGCTTGCAGAGCTCCACCCAGGCCACCTCCTCCTGCAGCCACTGGTTGGGCTGGTCGGAGTCGCTCAGCACGAAGAAGTCGAAGTGCTCCAGCTGGCGCGCCTCCTGCACCGAGCGGTAGATGACGCGCAGCCCCTCGAACACCCGGCTGACGTTCTCGTTGTAGACGGGGATGATGACGGCGGTGCCGGCCAGCGGAACGTCGCCGCCGGCGTCCCAGTCGACCGTGTTGGTGATCCGGCAGGAGTCGCCGCCGCGGTTGACGACATAGAACCCGATCAGCGCCATGCAGAACCCGGTGGCGATGTGGGCGAACAGCAGCACGAACAGCACCAGCAGCGCGATCTCGAACGGATCCAGCCCGCCGCGCCAGAGCAGGTCGGCCATGAACCAGGTGGCGACGCTGGTGAGCACGAAGATGCTCGAGAAAAACATGAACCGGCGCCGCGCGCGGCGGCGGCGGTCCACCCGGTCCGTGGCGAAAATCGTCATCGGTGCGCCTCCTGACCCGCCGAACCAGTCAGATGGAGCGGCGACGCCCTCGTCGCCGGACTCCGGTCGCGCCCGCGACGCGGGCGTCGCGTGCCCATGAAGAGTATGACCTAGCGGGTCGCATAGAAAACCGCCGCCAGCGCCGCGACGAAGACCAGCCAGAGGGCCAGCGTCCGCAGCAGCGGCCATTTCTCAATGCGTTCGATGGTCTCGCCCGCCGCCGACGTGATCGGACCCAGGTCGATGGGCCGCGGCACCATGCTGGACACGGCGAGATCGGGCCCGGCCTCGATCGAGGTGCGCCGCATGGCCTGGACGAAGGCCGGCGGCACCTGTTCCTCGCTGAGGAACGCATAAGGGTTTTTCTGCGCCCCGTCCGTCAGCAGCAGCGCCACGCGGCCGGCCACCGTGACGCGGTCGGGCGTCAGGTCCTGCTCGTCCAGCACCTCGCTGAACCAGGCGTCCATCATCCGTTCCGCCTCCTCCGCCGCCAGCGTGGTGGGGTTGAGGTCGGGGTTCGACTCATGGCGCCGCGCGGCCCGTTCGAGGATGCGCAGGATGAGCCGGCTCTGGTGGAGGCGATTGTGGATGCGATGCGCCCGCAGGTAGTCCTCGACCCGCACGTAGGCGTCGTTCCACGCGTCCAGCATCCCCGTCCGGGGCTGGAAGGCGGGCGGGGCCGCGCCTAGGGATTCCAGAGGTAGCTCCATGTTTCGGTCAGTACATGGGGCGTCTTCCGGAGGAAGCAACGCAGTTCAACCGGCTGGTCGGAGCCGTCGGGCCGCACGACAAACGTCACCCGCCAGGTGCCGTTGTCCGGGTTCTTCTGGATCGTCACCGTGCCCGCCTGGAGCGCGGCGCCCGCGCCCACCGTCACCACCGGTTCGATCGCCGGGTCGGCGGGCTGGGCGTGCAGGTACGGGCCGTCGAAATCGACCAGGAACCGTTTCAGCTCCGGGTGCTTCGGCACGACCGACAGGCGCGTGGCGGTCACGTAGCCCGCGGGCGGCCGCCGGCCGGGGTCGAGGAACCAGTACAGGTTGTAGCTGAACTCGAGCGGCTGGCCGGGCGCCGGCGGGTTCGCCGGGGTCCAGAAGGCGACCACGTTGTCGCTGGTCTCGTCGGCGGTGGGCAGTTCCACCAGGCGCACGGCGCCGGCGCCCCAGGTGCCGACGGGCTCGACCCACGCGCTGGGCCGCTGGTGGTAATGCGCCTCGAGGTCCTGGTAGTGCTCGAAATCGCGGTCGCGCTGCAGGAGGCCGA